>OLSD01002239.1_pt1 | contig 13937 bp, 9 predicted proteins | sample 1672211 | NCBI WGS metagenome assembly OLSD01 (sample SAMEA3136659, study PRJEB25190) | human gut metagenome | reverse complement strand
ATCAGCAGTTTTGCTATTCTCTTGTCCATATCTTCCGTTTTATGTTAATCTGGGTACAAAGATACAACATTTTCCTTTATAAAGGAAGAAAAGTCGCAAGATATTTCCTTTATAGAGGAAACTTTTCCCAAAAAACTTTCCTCTATAAAGGAAACTTTCTTTAAACTCCTTCGAAAAATGTGAGAATTTGCCGAAAACTCCTTCGAAAAATGTGATTTCTTATTCGTAATCCTTTGATTATGAGTCTCTTTTGTAAAAGAGGCTAAAAAACACCAAAATGGGCTATCCGTACCAGCCTCTTGCCATACGAGCGTAATGCAGAGGCTAAAACGCTGAATATTCCTCTCTATATGCTCTTTGTTCTCGAAAAGGAGCTGGAGGCAGAAAGCTAAAATCCTGAATGGGCGATGGTTTTTAAATGAACTGTCGCCCATTTCTTTACATTTTATAAGGAAAAGTGCATAAAAATCGGATATTTATAACAAAATGTAGCATTAAGTGCAACTTTTTCTGAAAAAAGTTTGGCGGTTTCCTAAATAATGCTTAATTTTGCACCCGATTTAAAATATTTTTAAAAATTAAGTAAGTTTTAGACTTACAGGCTCTTATATAATATAAAGGTATAAAGAGCGATTCCCCCTCCACCTCGGGGCAAGAGGTGGAAAACAAAAAAGATGATAGACTGCTCCTTGTGAGTAATCATATAAGAAAAATAGAGGGAAAGAAATTATAAACATTATATATTCATTTAAACGAGGGAGATTTATGGAAAAAAGACTCATGACAGTAGTTGCAGGTCTTGCTCTCAGTACGAGCATGGCTTTTGCACAAAGTCAAATCTCTGGTAAAGTTACTGCTTCTGAAGATGGTAGCCCTGTTATCGGTGCTTCTATCAAGGTTGTAGGAACTAACACAGGTACAGTTACCGACATTGACGGTAACTTCATGCTCACTTTACAGAAGCCTAATGCTGAGTTGGAGATTTCATACATTGGTATGGTTTCCAAGAGATTGAAGGCATCTGCAAAGATGAACGTCTTGTTGGACTCTGAAAGTCAATCACTTGAGCAGGTAATCATCACTGGTTATGGTGCTGCCAAGAAGTTGGGATCTGTTGTTGGTGCCATTTCTAATGTAGGTGAAAAGAAGTTGCAGACTATCGTAACCCCTAACTTTACCGATGCGCTTGCTGGTCAGGTTTCAGGTTTGTCTGTATTGACTTCTGCTGGTGACCCTTCACAGTCGGCTTCTATCCGTCTGCGTGGTGTCAACTCTATCAACTCATCTAACCAGCCATTGTTCATTCTCGATGGCTCACCTATTTCTTCAAGCTTCTTCAGCACATTGAACCCTTCTGATATTGCTAATATCACAGTATTGAAGGATGCTGCTTCTACAGCTATCTATGGTTCTCGTGCTGCAAACGGTGTTATCGTTATCACCAGCAAGCAGGGTAAGTACAACGAGTCTGTTCAGATGACAGTAAAGGCTCAGTATGGTATTTCTACTCCAACTGCTGATGGTACTACCATGATGAACTCTGAGCAGTACATCAAGTTCCGTGATATGATTGGTCAGCCTGTTAGCGACAAGATCAGAAACCTGGTAAGCAAGTATGGTATCAGCACCAACTGGCGTGATGAGTTGTTGAGCAGCTCTGCTCCAACATCTGATATCAATGCTACATTGCAGGGTGGTGGTCAGACTATGAACTACTATCTCTCTTTCAACCACCACGAGCAGGATGGTTTGATAGAGCAGTCTAACATGCGCCGTTCTACATTGGCAGCTCGTATCAATGCACGTCTTAACAAGTTCTTCAAGGTAGGCTACAGCTCTAACTTTGGTGTGCAGGATTATGCTGTAAACTCTGCATGGAATGATGCTAGCGGAATCTATCTGAATAACCCATTGGTTACTGCCCGTATGGCTTTGCCTTACGATGCTCCTTATTACTATTCTTTCGATGATAACGGTAATATGATCAAGGGCGACAGAGCAGCTAAGCTCCTCTATAGTGGTATCACTATGCCTTGGTGGGGTATCTCTAAGAGTGATGTTTCACGTAAGCGTGTTACATTGAATATGTCTCTTAATGAGCAGCTTACTCCAATCGAGGGCTTGACATTTACAGCTGTTCAGTCTTTGTTCGGTTATGACTATACATTGGATGGTAGAAACTTGCCTTATGATAAGGTTACTACTCCAATGGGACAGACTATTGATGCAAGATCTGGTAGCGTACAGACAAACTTCTCTCGCTATTATGCTTATACCCTCACACATACTGCTGAGTATCGCAAGAACTTCGGCAACCACTATCTCAATGTATTGGTTGGTGAGGAAACTCGTATCGAGAAGTCAAATGAGTTTGGTGCATACTCAACGGGTCAGACCGATGAGCGCCGCCTGTTGCTTACTGCTGGTACAACAATGGCCCCAGCTAAGCAGACTGATGGTCGCGAGAAGATTGTTGCCAACTCTATCTTCGGTAATGTAGAGTACAACTATCTGGAGAAGTACTATGTTTATGGTTCACTCCGTCGTGATGGTAGCTCTAAGTTCGCTCCTGATCACCGTTGGGGTACATTCTGGTCTGCTGGTTTGAAGTGGGATGCAAAGAAGGAAGACTTCCTCAAGAACGTTTCTTGGTTGGATGCTCTCTCTCTGAGCGCTAACTACGGTACAACCGGTAACGACTCTGGTGCTGGTGCTTACGACTATTATGGTTTGTTCGGTAACGGTTCTAACTATAATGGTGAGGGTTCTATCACAATCTCACAGGCAAGTAACTATACCTTGACTTGGGAGACTGTAAGCAAGTTTAACCTTGGCTTGAACATCGGCTTGTTCGATCGTTTGAATCTCGAGGCTAACTACTACATCAACAAGACTTCTGATATGTTGATGGACATTCCTTACTCAATGACTACTGGTTTTGAGTTTGGTGCTGGTAACATCGGTGCCATGACCAACAAGGGTTTTGAGTTGTCTGCTAACTTGGATCTTATCAAGACTAAGGATATCCGCTGGACTCTTTCTGCTAACGTAGGTTACAACAAGAATGAGATTACTGAGTTGTTCGCTGGTCGCGATGAGTATGTAATTGCCAATACAGGTTTGAAGCTCCAGGTAGGTCACCCTTACGGTGAGTTCTACAGCGTTCGCTATGCTGGTGTTGATCCTCGTACTGGTGAGCCAATGTACTACGACAAGAACGGTAATGTTACTAAGAATTATAATGAGGAAGAGAACTCTGTATTCTTGGGTAAGAACCGCTATGCACCATGGATCGGTGGTTTCGGTACCAACTTCACATGGAAGGGTCTCAGCATTATCGCTGACTTCGCATGGCAGTCTGGTAAGTACATGACCGTAAATGATAACTACTTTATCATGAATGCTGGTCAGGGTACTTCTTTCAACCAGAGCGTAGAGATGTTGAACATCTGGACACATCCTGGTCAGATTACTGATATCCCAGCTTACGGCTATGATATCCAGTTCGATGACCACTTGTTGAGCGATGCATCATTCTTGCGTATGAAGACTCTTACTGTCCAGTATGAGTTGCCTAAGAAGTGGATGGCTGCAACACGTTGCCTCAAGGGTGCTAAGGTATTCGGTATCGCACGTAACCTCTTTACCATTACAGACTTCAAGGGATATGACCCAGAGCCAGATATCAACTTGGTTCAGTTCAACTATCCTAACACCCGTCAGTTTGTTATTGGTGCAGAGTTAACATTCTAAACTTACAAAAAAGAAAAAAAATATGAAGAAGATATATTTTTCATTGATGCTTATTGGTGCATTGACTTTCTCATCTTGCTCCATGGACGAGGCTCCTTTCGGCCAGTTGGATGACAAGACTGCTATTCAGAAAGCAGCAGACCTTCGCCAATTCCGCAATCAGCTTTATAGCAACATGCGCTCAGTAACATCTGGCGCTTGGCTTTACCGCTCTGACATCCAGATGGACGAGTTCCACGGATTGATCAACAACGGTAACCGTGAGGGTGTTTATTCTAACGGTACATTCACATCTGCCGATAACGACCTCAAGGGTATGTGGCAGAGCGCATATAATGTCATCGCTAAGTGTAACTCTGTTATAGAGAATGCAGCTAAGTTGTCTGCTGATGCAACTATTGCTGATGCTGACAAGACAGATTTCGTACGCTACGATGCAGAGGCTCATTTCGTACGTGCCTATATGTATTTCTGGTTGGCAGAGCACTACTGCCAGACCTATACAAAGGCAGAGCCATCAAAGGCAGCTTCTGGTCTGCCTTTGACCACAACTTATAATCCAACTGGTGATATCGCTACTTATCCAAGCCGTAGCACACTGGATGAGACTTATAAGATGATTGAGGATGATATCAATGTAGCATTGACAGGTCTTCAGAAGTATGAGGCTTCTGGTGCTGCAGATGTAAAGGATATGGTTGCAGCGAATGCAGCTTATGTTTCTTCTTATGCAGTACAGGCATTCAAGGCTCGTGTAGCTCTTGTAAAGGGTGACTGGAAGACTGCTGCTGACAATGCTGAGGCTGTTATCAACTCTGGCAAGTTCCCATTGACAGAGATTGCAGACTATGCTAAGATGTGGACTGATGATGAGGGTACTGAGGTAATCTTCCGCCCTACGATGACCCCTACTGAGTTGGGTGGCTCTAATGGTGCAGAATACATCAACTCTTCAGAGACTGGTGCTGACTATATCCCAACATTCGCAGTATTGAGTCTCTATGGTGAGGGTGATGTCCGTTTCAATACTTTCTTCAAGGTATATCAGAAGCTTGATGTAGAGGGTACAAATTATCAGGCATACGTATTGAATAAGTTCCCTGGTAACGCAGCACTCCGTACTGGTACAACCAACAACATCATGAACATGAGCAAGGTGTTCCGTTCTTCAGAGATGTATCTGATTGCTGCTGAGGCTGAGGCTCGTCAGGGCAGTACAGAAAATGCCAACAAGTACTTGAAGGCATTCCTGGCTAAGCGTATCGAGGGCTATGAGCCAAACGATTACTCAGCTAACACCATCTTGTCTGTTATCCTGAACGAGCGCCAGAAGGAGTTCATCGGTGAGGGTATGCGTATGATGGATGTTCGTCGTCTTGGCAAGGGTTTTGCACGTTATGCTACACATGATGAGAATCCTGATCTCGACGGTATCGTTGTGAAGATGGGCCAGTCTCTCTCTTATGCAGCTGATGATCATCGTTTCTTGTGGCCTATTCCAAAGACCGAGATGGATTCAAACCCTAACTTGGCAGGTCAGCAGAACCCAGGTTATTAATCTAGTTGTATCACAATAAAGAATAGAAAATATGAAATATATAAAATTGTTCATGTTGATGGCTGCAGTAACCTTCTTCGCAGCCTGCTCTAGCGACGATGATTCATGGAACTCTGCTTCTGATGTTACTGTTGGAATGGCGCAAACTGAAATGACAGTAAATGAGGGTAAGGGTCTCTTTAACGTTCCAATCGAAGTGAAGGGCGAGACCAACGGTAATGTCTTCGTTACTGTTGAGCTTAAGGAAGTTGGTGCTAATCCTGCAAAGGAAGATGTTAACTATTATGTTACTGATAAGACTATCAACATCTCTGATGGTGTAGGCAACGTAGAAATCGAAACTGTAGACGATGATGATATCAACGATCCTCGTACTTTCCAGGTTACCATCGTAGATGCAAAGGGTGCCAAGATTTCTGAGAATGCCAGCACAACCATCACTCTGAAGGATAATGATGCTGAGTTCTACAGTAAGCTCCAGGGTAAATGGAAGATGACGGGTGTTGACAGAGATGGTGAAGCTGTTTCTTGGGATGTAACTATTAAAGGTGCAGCAGATGAAACAGAGGCAGATTTCAACAAAGTCCTTTATATCACAGGTATCAATGGAGAGCCTACATGTGAGGCACCACTTACCTTTAGTTATGACAAAACTACAAGAACAGGTTCTGTAGCATTCAGAATGGGTGAGGATGTCATGGGTGCCTATAACTTTAGCATAGGACCTCACTTGGTTGTTCCTTTTAACAAAAAGGACGGTGCATGGTCGACTGACCCAATCACAGGTACATGGTCTGACGACATGAAGACATTGACGTTTGGTGAAGGCATGCTTGTTGGTCGTCTCTTTACATACCCAGATCAACAGCCTACAAATTATATATTCTTTAGCATTCAGAACATTAAATTGACAAGATAAGGCCTCTTGATATGGGCTAAATTATCAAAATATTAAAAGGAGAGAATGTCGTTTTACAATTGAAAGGCGACTCTCTCCTTTTTTTCTTTTAAATCGTTTATCTTGATTTTGAAGAGGTATCAGACAATCAATTATTAATAAGTTCGTTATGAAAAGAAAACTAATTTCATTCATTATTTTAGCTTTGGCCACAGTTTCTCTTTATGCCATTCCTGCCAAGCCTGGTATCTGGAAGACGCTGAAACTAGCCAATGGTCAAACAATCGAAGTACAGCTTCGGGGCGATGAGTTTATGAAGTTCTGGCAAGATAAGGATGGCAAGAACTATACGATGACCGAAAAGGGGCTGGTTACAGCCAATATGGAGAATCTTGTACAGCGCAGCAAGGAACTCAGAGCCAATAATCAGGGACCTTATCTTACAAGAGGTGGCTTGGTAAAGACCAATGCCCGTACCAATGCCCGACAGAAAGTATCTTATATCGGAAAGAAACGCTGCCTCATTATCCTGGTCCAGTTCTCCAACAAGAAATTCTCCATGGCTGATCCAAAGGCTTTCTATAACAGAGTAGCCAACGAAGAAGGCTTCAGCGAAGGAAACTTCCGTGGTAGTGTCAAGGACTATTTTCACGCACAGAGCAACGGTCAGTTCGACCTGACCTTTGATATTGCTGGTCCTTATACTCTTGCCAATTATGAGGTTTATGGTGAAAACTCAAAGGATGGTGGCGACAAGAATCCACAAGGCATGGTAGCAGCAGCCTGCCAGAATGCCGTGAATGATGGTTGGAATCTCGCTCCTTACGATTGGGATGATGACGGAGAAGTAGATCTTGTATTTGTCCTATATGCAGGTCGTGGTGAAGCTACAGGTGGAGATGCCAATACGATATGGCCGCATAAATACAATTTGCCAATGCCTACTGCGTATGGAGACAAAAAGGTTTATACCTATGCATGCAGTAATGAGTTGGCTTCTGATACTAGAATAGATGGTATCGGAACCATCTGCCATGAATTCTCCCATTGCTTAGGTTTCCCTGATGCTTATGATACGCAGTATAAAGGCTTTTATGGCATGGGAACCTGGGATTTGATGTGCTCTGGCAGCTACAATGGCAACAGCTATTGTCCTGCCGGATATTCAGCTTACGAGAAGTATGCTGCCGGCTGGATAGAACCAGTTGAATTAACCGAGAATGTTGAAGTGACCGGTATGGCTACAGTAGCCAAGGGAGGTAATGCCTATAAATTCACAAACCCTGGTTTCAGTGATGAGTATTACATCATCGAAAACCGCCAGCAGGAAGGCTGGGATGCGGGTCTGGCAGCTTCGGGTATCATCATCAATCATATCAACTATGATGAAAAGATATGGGAAATCAATATGCCGAATACCAATGATCCAGAATATAACCAATTTGAGCATATTACATTCATTCCTGCTGATAACAGCAAGAAAGAAAATGATGAAAAGGGCGACGCCTGGCCTTATAATGGGGTCAATGCCTTAGGTAGCAAGACTACTCCTGCCGCAACCACTCAGCATGAAAATACGGATGGTAAGAAACTGATGAATATCTCTATCAGCGATATCGCCATGGCGGAAGATAAGACGGCTTCTTTCAAATTCATCAACTATAATGTAGCCTCTTCACAGGATGGATACATCTTCCACGAGTCCTTTGACAAGTGTCAGGGTACGGGTGGCAATGACGGCAGTTTCGTACCACCAATGTTGAGTCATGACTTTGCTACAGGAACCTTTGCACCTGATGTTGAGGGATGGACCTGCAATTATCAGAAGGGCGGAAACCAGTGTGGTCGTTTCGGTACGACTTCGGCTGCTAATGTCACCCTCACATCTCCAGAGTTCGAGTTGAATGGTGAGGCAAAGCTTACCTTTAAATGTGCTCCTATTGGTAAGGCTGATGTTACGCTCAATTTGTCAGCAGAGAATGCAGAATTGGATATCCAGAACATTCCTATGAAGAATGGTCAATGGAACGAAGCTGTTGTGACAGTAAAGTCAAAGGGCAAGACAAAGCTCACCTTTACTTCTTCCAAGGCATTCTTCCTGGATGAAGTTTATCTGCAATCTACTACCACGGGTATCGGTCAGCTGATAACAGATGCCAAATCTTCTTCTCCATATACCTATGCATATAATGCCGAAGGTCAGCTGGTATGTAAGATGAAGACCTCCGAGTTCCAGAAGAACAATATCCCAGGCAACGGCTTGTTTATCCTGAAGTGTGGAAACAAGACAACAAAGATTGTGAAATAAGCAATCGGACATATATCTCTCATATATAATAAGGTGTATCCTTCTTGCCTCATACATCGGGCAAGCGAGGATACACCTTATTCTTTTTATCTCCTTCACCCTCAAACATTTTCCAATAATTCCTTGCTTCTTTCAGAAGAAAAGCGTATCTTTGCAAAAAAAGGATTACCTGTAAATGCGTGGGGGCTCGAATAGATGCCCCTACTTAAAATTTATGGCACATGTGCCACTTTTTAAAAGTAGAAGCCTATTCTAATATGTTTCGTTGCAAAAGAAAATCAAACAAGCTTATGAACAAGATGCCTGCTTCATTGTGATGAGAAACAATATTGTCCTTTACTATGATTATCTTCTGGAAGTTATCTGAGATATGTTTTAGTGATGCTGATTCTTGTTCTATCTTTTCCTTATCAGGAAGAGCAAGGGCAGACTGGATGTAATAACGCTTAGAGCCATTGTTGACTACAAAATCTACTTCCAATTGCTTGCGTATCATTCCTTGTTGCGGCGTTCGGGTACGAGTTTCTACCATACCAACATCCACAAGATAGCCACGGCATCGTAATTCATTGTATATCACATTTTCCATGAGATGGGTTTCTTCTATTTGACGGAAATCCAGAAGGCTATTGCGCAGTCCTAAGTCTACGAAATAGTATTTAGACAATGTACCGATGTACTTTTTCCCCTTAATGTCATACCGCATCGCTTTCTCTATCAGGAAGGCTTCTTGCAAGAATCCTAAGTAATTGTCGATTGTTAACGGAGACAGGTCTGCATTGCTTACGCTCTTGAAAGTGTTGCTCAATTTATTCGGATTGCATGGTGAGCCTACCGATGATGCCATTACTTTAACAAGAGAGTCGAACTCCAAGTTTTTCTTGACATTATTTCTGTCTATCAAGTCTTTTAGATACACCGTAGTATAGAGATTACGCAGATAACTCACCTTCTTTTGCTGGGTATCCAAAGACAAGATTAAAGGCAAACTGCCATACGTAATATAATCTCGCCATGCATCTTCTTTGTTGCCATCGTAAGCCGATACATATTCTGAAAAAGACAGAGGGTAAATACGTATTTCATCACCTCTTCCTCTGAACTCTGTGGCAATGTCGGAAGATAGAAACTTAGAATAGCTTCCTGTTACGTAGACATCCACATTGTCTATATGAAGAAGACTGTTCAAGGCTCCAACAAAGTTGTTTACCATTTGAACTTCATCCAATAGGACATAATGAATTTCAGAATCTTTGATGTTACCTTTAATATAGTGTAGCAGTTTCTTGGGGTCACAGTATTCATCGTTCAGTATATCATCCAAAGCCAGAGATATAATATGATCTGGAGAAATGCCATCTGCCAGGAGATGATCTCTAAACAACTTGAATAGAAGATATGATTTGCCACATCTTCTGATACCTGTAACTATCTTTATCAAGCCATTTTGTTTGCTTGATATGAGTTGGTTGAGATAATATTCGCGCTTAATTTCCTTCATGCTACTTAAAAATTCTGGCACATGTGCCACTTTTTTTAAGTGCAAAGATATGCGAAAGTAGAGTTCTAACCAAAAATTTTTAGATTTATTATACTAATAAGATGTATCCCCCTAGCCTTTCATCATCGAAGGCTAAAGAGTATACACCTTATTTTATATAAATACGATATACTCTTTCTAGAATTTCTTGGAATACTCACTTTCTGTTAATGCCGTTTCGGAAACAGTAAACGAAGTGGTACTGCTATTATTGAAGAAATTACCCTCGTAACGGGTTAACTTACCCTTTACCAGATGCACATTGTCAAAATTGCACTCCTTGATGACCTTGCCATTCTTGTCCTTAGCCTGCGACTTTACATGAAGATTCTCTACATCATCAGCCTTCAAAAGCGTATAGACCGTGAAGAATAAATGATTGTACTGGTACTTCTTGGCATCAAATACTCTTTCGTAATGGATAGGAGCCTCAGTCTTGCATGTGCCGGTAGCAGGATTGAATACCACACCGCAATCTCCGGAAATCTCTATGGATTCGCCGGCTACATTTAATGGAGTTTCAATAGTGCTCCTGAGAACGAAGGCACTCACGCCCCGTGACAATGTGGCATCAAAATTCTGATTGCTGGCTTGAGGACTGACCGTAATATCCTTATAGGCATACACCATATCGGTGACCTGATCATTCGGAAATCTGACTTCGGTAGCCGACTTGATGGTAATACGATTATCTAAAGGCATAGGGGTGACTGCGGCTACAGCAACCATGTGGTAAGTGCCTTCAGGAACATCGAAGGTTACCTTGCCGAAATCATCGCCCAGACTGTCCTGTCTTATGACATAGCCTGAATCATTCTCGGAATCAATAGGTATCAATGCTACCTCCAGTTCTGAAAACCTGTGGCAGGCTGCCAAGGTCGTTTTGTTATCAGCACGGGTGGAATGCATACGTGCCGATGAGACATCTGAGGCAGAAGAGATATCTTCTATCGTTTTCTCGAAGAAGCTAATGCTTACCTCATGGTTAGTTACCTGTGATGATTCGTTCATCACGTTTTCCTTGGAACAACTACATAAAAGTAGTATAGCGGAGACCAGCATCAGGCCTATGCTTTTACTCTTGTTCATCTTCTTCTTTTCGTGTGAGTCAGACGCCGGAACCCCCGGTATTATCGGCTAGTACGCATTTGAATGATACAAGCAAATGGCTTTTGTACTAACGTTGCACAAAAATAGTGAAAATATGAATCCGTTGTACTTTTATTGACTTATTTCTTTGTTTTCTTAACAATTTATAACGAAAGAGGGCGATACACCACTGAGAATGCATCGCCAGAGAGAACATTGGCAATGTCGCCATCACTTTCTACTACGAGGGTAGGGGCGATGAGTGACTTCAGAATGGGTTGCTGTTACCATTGTCAGAACCATCGGAGTCGATGATGACACCATCAATAACGAAGATAGGTTGGGAAGTGGCATTCAAAGAGTTGGTACCGCGGATGCGCATGATACCATAACCTACGACGACAACTTCGTTCAGAGCCTGGTCATCTGATTTCAAAGTTACATCAATAGGACCATTGCCAACTTTAATTTCTTTATCCTTGTAGCCAAGATAAGAAATCTGTAAAGTTGCACCTTTAGGAGCCTTCAATACGAAGTTACCATCTAGGTCGGTGACGGTAGCTGAGTTTGGTTGCCCCTTAACACGAACTGTCGCTCCAATTACTGGACCATCGTCTGCGACTACTGTACCTTTTACATTACCGTTTTGAGCCACTGCAGTCTGATATGGGAATGCAACGAATATAAACAGCAAAGACAGGTACTTTAAAGCATTACCTGCATGTTTCATGATTAATTGGTTTTTATGATTTAATTGGTTTAAAACTCGTTCGTTGGTTTATATACGAATTTTGTTTTTATTGATTTTCTGCTGCAAAGATATGCCCTTTTTCGTAAAGTGCAGTATTTGTATCTTGCGTGTTTTTAAATGTTTCATGTACGATAAAACCGACATATTAGGGCAAAAAAAAGGGGATACGCAGCAGCAAATCCCCTTTATACCTTATTATATATAGACGTTTTAGTATTCGTATAGCTTGATGTGGAGTATTTTATTATCGCCACATGAGATGCGGGCATGGCGTCCCTGGTGGTCCTGATCGCCATTATCACGGCGGATAAACTGTAATTTACCGTTTTTGTCTACTTCAACCTGGTCAACATATCCGATACCGATACGCTTACCTTTGAAAGTAGCGGTTTGTTTCTTTGTTTCGGTTCCACCGTTGTCAACAAATCCGTCCTCACCGAGTTTCTTTTCTTCAGCTTGCGCTTTTTCTGTCTTACTTTGGAAAACTACGACGATACCATTACCAGCTATGATGTATTCGTTCTTGGCTAGTTTCACGATTAAGCCACCGCCTTCTGGCCATTTACTCCCATCTGTAGCGCGAGGATCCCATGGTAGCGTGAAGAAATGGCGGCAGGTCATGGTAATATCTCCATCTTCAATGATGCGCTCTTTATCTTCCTGGTCGAAGAGTAATCCCCAGTTTTTACCCTTTCCCTGATGCTGGAGCAGGAGAGGAGAGAGCTGATTGATAACCTTGTATGAACGTCTGAGACTGTTCTTTACCTTGAAGTTAGCTTCATCGAGAGCAAACGGACTGAAACTGATGGCATCTGTTTCGCCGAAGGTATAATATGCCTTTACGCCGCTATTGATATCGCATTTCACTTCTGGAGTGAAGAAAGGATTGTCGGCACGCTTGTATTTCTCTACCCATCCCTTATAACCGGTATCATAGATATCTGGTGCAAAAATATCGATACTTGGTGCACCACATTTCCAGATGTCAATCAGATGAGCAAGTGGTCCGGCAGAAGGGTATTCGCCTGGTTTTCTGCCACGGCTGTTCATTGCAGCATTTACATACATCGGAATATTGTAGATGGCTTTGCCGGCTGAGGCTAGCTGCTCTACATACTTGGCATAATAATATGCTTGGAAATTCTCGTCAGCATAACGGTCTGTTCCGAAAACTTCTGCCCATGTACCTTTCTTCTTGAGCTTGAGTGCCTTGAGCAATGAAGCAGGAACGGGTTGTCTGTAAGCTTTTTCGGCAAGAGGAGAATGATCGCGGGCAGATTCGAGCATGCCGATTTCGTTTTCTACCTGCATCATGATGACGGTATTCTCTTGACTGTCTACAGCTTTGATGTGTTTCATCAGTTCGCAGAATGCTCGCTTGTCTGCTTGAAGCAGGTTATCGCTGAAGGCTGTGCATATCTCTAATGGCTTACCGTTCTCTGTGAGTGAACGAGGGAAACGCTTGGTGTTTTCCTTTACCCATAGTGGAGCATAGCAGCTCATGGAGTTCTTCCAGGCACCGAACCATAGGAAGACAATCTTCAAGTCATGCTTACGGGCAGTTGTGATGACGCTGTCTACGAGTGCAAAATCATATTTGCCCTCATTAGGTTCTACAAATTCCCAATATGCAGGAACGAAGACGGAGTTGACTCCGCTATTCTTCATCTGTTTCAATGCTTTCCTGATGTCGGCAGGACTCGTTGCGGCAGAGTTGCTTAACTCACCAGCCAGGAGAAGCATCGGCTTGTCATTGACAACAAGCTGGGTTGCGGAGCCTTGCTTCTGCAGTTTCACTCCTGCTTGTATATTGATGCAGCATAATAATGCTAGAAAAGATAATACGATCTTATTCATAAATCTTCATTTTAGAGAATGTCTGAAAATACTTGAGACAGGTATTGCGCCATTCCTTGGCGTTTTCCAACTGCACATTGAGCAATGAATCGGTATGTTGCCATTCCTGTTCATGACCCTTCATATATTGTTTGGCTGAGGTGTGCCAGAAGTCGCGATATACTTCAACCATCGCTACACCCA
>OLSD01002236.1_pt1 | contig 13945 bp, 8 predicted proteins | sample 1672211 | NCBI WGS metagenome assembly OLSD01 (sample SAMEA3136659, study PRJEB25190) | human gut metagenome | reverse complement strand
TTATGGACGGCTTTTGTCAACAAACCTTCCGGTTTATCTGCGAAAGGCAATACAGGTAGAAGTAATGAACTCAGAGGCAGTATCGTATTCAGAGTTCTCCAATGCACTATCAAATCCGGTTTTATTGGGAATCATTAATTTTGCACCTTTAAAAGGAAATATCATATTGGAAATTGCCTCTAATTTGGGTTATGCTATGGTTGATCGAATGTTAGGCGGCGAAGGGGAACCGTTAGAAAAGACCAGGGAATTCTCGGAAATTGAGCTTCTGGTCATAGAGAGGATTCTGACCGTCTGTGTTAATCTGCTTCATGAACCATGGGAGAATGTTGTAGATATTCATCCGAGGTTAGAGAGGATTGAGACAAATTCACAGTTTGCTCAGATTATTTCACCGAGTGAAATGATAGCAATTGTGACGATCAATATAAAAATCGGAGATGTGGAAGGACTAATGAATGTCTGTCTGCCATATCTTACATTAGAAGACATTATGGATAAGCTGAATACGAAGTATTGGTATTCCACAATGCAGGATAAAGATGAACAGCAATATGTAGATGCGATCGAGACATTGATCTCGAAAGCGCCGATACCAATGAAAGCAGTTCTTGGAAACAGCACGATCTCGGTCAGTGATTTTTCCGGTCTGCAGGTTGGAGATATTATCAGGCTTGATACAAAAGTAAATCAGGAACTGGATGTCTTTGTTGGAAATATCAAAAAATTTACTGCACTACCGGGTTCCTCGGGAGATAAATATGCGGTAAGAATTACATCAGTAATAAGAGAGGAGCAGTGAAGTAATGGATGGAATATTGTCACAGGAAGAAATCAGCGCATTACTGAATGATACGGGTTCTGAAAATGCAACACAGAATACTTCATTGACAGACAATGAAAAAGATGCGATTGGGGAAATAGCCAATATCAGCATGGGAACCGCGGCAACTACATTATTTTCGCTGGTAAACCGTAAAGTAGAGATTTCAACCCCGGTTGTAAGTTTGGCAACATGGGATGATATCGTAGAGGCTTATGAGAGACCGTGTGTATTTATCAGAATTGCATATACGGTAGGTCTCGATGGCAACAATCTTTTGATTTTAAAAGAAAATGATGTTAAGATGGAGTATAATAATGTGGTGTTTACAAAAGATTTTGTTGAAAAAGTAAATAGCATTTCTTTTGGAAAAAAGATTGTAAAAGATAAGATGACACAAAGAAAATTATGTGCACTATTTACAAAGTTGAAATTTGAAGAGACATTGGAACTCAAAGGACTTCATAAAAAAGTGAATGTTAATGCAGAAACGTTAAAAGTAGGAGAACTTACACCGTTGATTTTTACATTATCGGATGGGACAAAATGTTATGTAGATAGTACGGAAAGCCAATTTGGTGTAACCACAGAAGGACAGACAAAATACTATAATGTTATAGAGGCAATTAACGAAAACGAGTTTTGGGAGAAGATAGATGAGTTGGTAGATCGTTATTGTGAGAAATAAATTTAATTGCTGTTTGTGAAAAAATGGTAATTTTATAAAAGGTATGTTATACTAAAAAACGAAAGCAAGGAAAATTTTATGAAGAAAAACATTATGATGTTATTGGGTGGTTTGGCAGTAGTTTCAGCGATTGCTATTTCAAAACCTAGAATTAACGGAAGTTGCAGTGCAAAATGGCGAAGAAAGTTATCTGACAAACTTAAAAACAGGGAAAATGGAAGAAAAGACTTTTTTCAAGTTCCCGGAACAAAGCTGTAAGGTGAAATTTGCAGCAAAGAACAAAATTAAAAAGTTGGAGTATTACGCTGCAAATAAACAGATTGATCTGCCAAAGTCACTTCGTACGATAAAGGCGGGAACGTTTGAAAGTTGTGGATTTGATCAACTTGTCATTCCAAAATCTGTAAAAAGCATTGGCAAAAATGCATTGCAGGTGACAACGAAAAAAATGATATTTAAAGGAAAAAATGTTCCGAAAATAGCAAAACAGGATGCATGCCAGTATGGAAAATACGTCGGCAATACAGATCCGGATTTTGACCTGAGGGTTGTGCGGCTGGATGATATAGACATTCAGTATCCGATGCAGCATGGTATCGGAAAGGTAAAAGTGCCGACAGAGAGTACAGGAAAATATAAGAAGGCGTTGAAAGAAAAAATGGAGTATCGGGAACTGGAATACTAAAAGTATTGTCAAAGAAGACCTCCCGGTTTCAATCCAAGTCAAAAAGTTATAGAATTTCCTTTCTTTTTATGGTATACTTGTCCGTAAGAATATTGAATGGAAGGAAAATGTTAAATTATGTCAGAAATAAAAAAGAGTAACATTCGAAATTTTTGTATTATTGCCCATATTGACCATGGGAAATCTACTCTGGCAGATCGAATCATAGAAAAGACGGGGCTTTTGACGGAGCGGGAAATGCAGGCTCAGGTCCTTGATAATATGGAATTGGAGCGTGAACGTGGAATTACGATCAAAGCACAGACCGTGAGAATCGTATATAAAGCAAAGGATGGCGAAGAATATATCTTCAATCTTATCGATACTCCGGGACATGTTGACTTTAATTATGAAGTGTCACGAAGTCTGGCGGCTTGTGAAGGGGCTATCCTGATCGTGGATGCGGCGCAGGGAATTGAGGCCCAGACGCTGGCAAACTGTTATCTTGCGATTGATCATGATCTGGAGATCATGCCGGTCATCAATAAGATTGACTTGCCGAGCGCGGAGCCGGAGCGTGTCAAAGCGGAGATTGAAGATGTGATCGGGATTGAGGCGGAAGATGCGCCGTTGATCTCAGCAAAGATGGGAACGAATATCGAAGAAGTGCTGGAGCAGATCGTGCAGAAGATCCCGGCACCACAGGGAGACGAGAAAGCACCGCTGAAGGCGCTTATCTTTGACTCGATTTATGATTCATACAAAGGGGTTATTATTTTCTGTCGTATTTTTGATGGAACCGTGAAAAAGGGGACGAAAATACGTATGATGGCGACCGGATTGGAAGAAGAGGTAGTGGAAGTTGGTACCTTTGGTGCCGGTCAGTTTATTCCATGTGAAGAATTGTCCGCCGGAATGGTTGGCTATATTACGGCAAGCTTGAAAAATGTAGAGGGAACGCGTGTCGGTGATACCGTGACGACAGTGGATAATCCGTGTGCAGAGGCACTTCCCGGATATAAGAAAGTACAGCCAATGGTGTACTGCGGATTGTATCCGGCAGATGGTGCCAAATATCAGGATCTGCGTGATGCGTTGGAGAAATTGCAATTAAACGATGCGGCACTTCAGTTTGAGGCAGAGACATCGATTGCGTTGGGATTTGGATTCCGATGCGGATTTTTGGGATTACTTCATCTGGAAGTCATTCAGGAAAGACTGGAGCGAGAGTACAATCTTGACCTTGTGACGACGGCACCGGGTGTTGTATATCATGTGTACAAGACCAATGGGGAAATGGTCGAAGTGACAAATCCTTCCAATCTTCCGGATCCGTCTGAGATCGAGCATATGGAGGAGCCGGTGGTAAATGCGGAGATTATGGTTACGACAGAGTTTGTCGGCGCGATCATGACTCTTTGTCAGGAGCGGCGCGGAGTGTACCTTGGAATGGAATACATGGAGGAGACAAGAGCGCTTCTTAAATATGTACTGCCGCTGAATGAGATTATTTATGATTTCTTTGATTCCCTGAAATCACGTTCGCGAGGATATGCGTCATTTGACTATGAGATGAAAGGCTATGAACCATCCAGCCTTGTGAAGTTAAATATACTGATCAATAAAGAGGAGGTCGATGCCCTTTCGTTTATCGTACACGAAAGTACGGCATATGAGCGCGGAAGAAAGATGTGTGAGAAACTTAAACAGGAGATCCCGAGACATCTGTTTGAAATTCCGGTACAGGCAGCGATCGGCAATAAGATCATTGCCCGCGAGACGGTAAAAGCGGTGCGAAAAGATGTCCTTGCCAAATGTTATGGCGGTGATATCTCGCGTAAAAAGAAACTGCTGGAAAAGCAAAAAGAAGGAAAGAAACGTATGCGCCAGATTGGAAATGTAGAGATTCCACAGAAAGCATTTATGAGCGTTTTGAAATTAGACGAGGAAAACTGATATGGGATCTTTGGGTATTTACGTCCATGTTCCTTTTTGCGTAAAGAAGTGCAATTATTGCGATTTCTTGTCATTTCCGTTAAAAAGAGAGACGGATTGCAGCGAAGTAGAAAACTATGTGAATGCATTGCAGAAAGAAATCTGTAATCCGTTTAAAATGCCGGAGTCTCCTGCGGAGGTAGATACAATCTATCTCGGTGGCGGGACTCCGAGTCTGCTTTCGGGAAGGCAGATAGGAACGATTTTGGAGACAATTAGAAGGAAATTTTCGGTAAAATCAGATGCGGAGATCACGATGGAGTGTAATCCGGGAACCGTGACCGCAGAGTCATTGCGGGCCTTTCGTGATCTGGGGATCAATCGTCTCAGCATCGGGATTCAGTCGGCGGTGGAAAAAGAACTTTCTCTCTTGGGAAGGATTCATACCTTTTCGCAGGCGAAACAGGCGGTATTTTGGGCGAGAGAGGCTGGATTTACAAATCTGAGTGTGGATCTGATGAGTGCGATTCCCGGACAGACGATTGCTTCGTATGAACATTCGCTGCGGGAAATACTGGCATTGGAACCGCAGCACATTTCGTCCTATAGTTTGATCATTGAAGAAGGAACCCCATTTTTTGAAAAATATAGAGACAATCCGCCGGTAGACGAAGACACCGATCGTAAAATGTATGAATTGACGCAGCAGATGCTAGCGGATAGAGGATATGCCCGCTATGAGATATCCAATTATGCAAGACCGGGATTTGAGAGCCGTCACAATACCAAATATTGGACCGGGGAAGATTACCTTGGTGTGGGACTTGGTGCGAGCTCGAAAATCGGAACGTTCCGCTTGAAAAATGAGACCGGTCTGAGGCAGTATGTGAGCCGGCTTAGCCGGGGCGAGACGGTGGCATCGGTTGAGGAAATTCTTACGAAAGAGGACGAGCAGGTGGAATTTTTTATCCTTGGAATGCGGTGTATGAAGGGAGTTTCCCTTAGAAAATACCGGGAAAGATTTGGAGAGGATGCCTTTGCCCGATATGGAAAAACCATTCAGAAAATCTGTGATAGGGGGCTTGCTGCCAGGGAGGAAGACCGGCTTTTTCTGACTGCAAAAGGAATTGATGTGAGCAATCTGGTTTTTGAGATGTTTTTCGGGTAAAATTGGAGTAAAATCCGCAAATTTGACTAGACAATAAGAGAAAAAACAGTTACAATAAATATAACTAATATTTTGTTAAGGAAGTGAACCAATGAATTCAGTATATGAGAAGGTCGAATTGTGTTATAAGCAGATTCGTACGAAAATTGATTTTGTGCCAAAGGTAGCGATTGTTTTAGGAAGCGGACTGGGTGCTTTGGCAGAAGTGATTAAAGTGGTAGATTCGATTGACTATGCTCAGATTCAGGGATTTCCTGTATCTACGGTAGATGGTCATAAAGGTCGTTTTGTATTTGGATATATCGAGGAGACTCCTGTAGTGATCATGCAGGGCCGTGTTCATTTTTATGAAGGATATGGGATCAGCGATGTGGTTCTTCCGATTCGTGTCATGAAAAAACTCGGAGCAGAAATTCTGTTTTTGACAAATTCTGCCGGTGGATTGAATACGATGTACCGTCCGGGAGATTTTATGATGATCACCGATCAGATCGCAAGTTTTATGCCGTCTCCTTTGCAGGGAGCAAATGTAGATGAGTGGGGCAGCCGTTTTCCTTCGATGGAAAATCTTTACGATACCCAGCTTTGCGAGTGCATCCGTCAGTCAGCGAGAGACTGTAATGTGCCGCTTCGTGAAGGTGTGTATGTACAGATGCGTGGACCACAGTATGAATCCACAGCAGAAGTTCGTATGTGTCAGGCAATCGGTGGAGATGCCGTTGGTATGAGTACGGCGATCGAAGCAATTGCAGGACGCCACATGGGAATGCGTGTGTGCGGATTGTCCTGTATCTCCAATATGGCTTGCGGAATCAGCAAGCCTCCATTGAACCATATGGAAGTGACAGAAGTTGGAGAAAAGATGGCTCCATTGTTCCGCCTGCTCGTATATAAGGCAATCAGTAAAATGACAGCAGATATGATCGAGAAGACAGAACCGACGGTAAGACCGATGGTGGCACAGCCGGTTCAACAGAGTGTGATTATTGATGATATGTAAGGACAATAAGATACGGTTCTATCATGCCAGAATTGCGGCGATGGGACCGAATCGGGAAATTTTTACAGGAGAACTCCATGTCGAGGGAAACCGGATCACCTATGTGGGCGATGCGGAAAATGCGCCACAGAAAATGTGGGACTGCGAGATTGACGTGGAAAATGACCTTCTCCTGCCGGGATTTAAAAATGCACATACGCATACAGCGATGACATTTCTTCGTTCGTATGCAGACGATGTGCCATTGCAGACCTGGTTGTACGAAAAAATCTTTCCGATGGAAGACAAACTTACGAAAGAGGATCAATATTGGCTGATCCGTTTGGGAATCATGGAATATCTTACAAGCGGGATTACAGCGAATTTTGATATGTACCGTGATTTTGACTGCCATGCGGAAGTGTCACGTGATGTGGGATTTCGTACGGTAATGTGCAGTGGTCTGAATGACTTCTGCAGTTCGGTAGAAGAAGTGAAAGAACAGTTTTACCGCTTAAATGAGATGTCGCCGCTGGTTTCCTGTCAGCTTGGATTCCATGCGGAATATACGACAAAACGTGAAACCTTAGAACAGCTTGCCAAGGTGGCTTTGGATCTTCGCAGGCCGGTCTATACGCATATAGCAGAAACGAAGAAAGAGGTCGAGGAATGTTATGAAAAGTATCATGTTTCCCCGTTTGGGTTTTTGGATTCTATTGGTATGTTTGCTCATGGTGGCGGGGGCTTTCATGGGGTCTGGATGTCCGAAGAGGATAAGAAAATTTGCCAGAAAAACAAACTCGCGATCGTATCCAATCCGTCGTCAAATCTTAAATTAGCGAGCGGAATCGCAGATCTGTGTGGATTGATGGATGCGGGGATTCCGGTAGCATTGGGAACGGATGGACCGGCGAGCAACAATGCGCTTGATATGTTCCGTGAGATGTATCTTGCGTCGGTACTGCCGAAGGTATATCATAAAGATGCCGCAGCGATGAAGGCGGACGATGTTCTTTCGATGGCGACGACACAAGGAGCACTTGTAATGGGATTAAAGGACTGCGATTGCCTTGCAGAAGGCAAACTTGCCGATATCATACGTATTGATATGAAACGCCCGAATATGCAGCCGGAGCATGACATTCTTAAAAATCTGGTATATAGCGGAAGCAAGGAAAATGTGCGGATGACGATGATAGATGGTAAGATTTTATACGAAGATGGACAGTTTTTCATGGATGAAGACCCATTGGATGTATATCGTCAGACGGCAAAGATTATCGAGCGAATGGAGGCGTGAGATATGAATATTAGCATTAATGTAAATCAATACGATGAGACGAAACTGTCATTTGGCAGACGGAATCCGGATAATGCGAAATCTGTCCGTAGTACATTGGCGAAAAAACGTGCAGATAAGCTGGTAGGAAATATCTTTCAGAGTGATAAAAAGATGGATCTCAGTGTGAATGAGATGAAGGAGAAAAGGGAAGCGCTTCTTTCGGATACCACCCAACAGTTAAAAGAATTGAGTGATCTGAAGGAGCAGCGGAAAGAGATGCTTTCTCAGGCAGAAGATCCGGTTATGGCTCAAAATATAAAAGATATTGATGAACGCATGACAGAGATTAGGAAGAAAGTGGAAGAAAATCGTTCGCTTGCAAAAACATATGGACAGACGGTTTCCGATGTGAAAGTAGAGCGGTTAAAAAGTCATGCGATGGTGGATGCGTCAAATGAGGCAGAAGATTTATTGATTCAAAGTGCCAAAGAGCTGGCGGCTTCTTTGTTGGACGATGCGAAAAATAACATCGAAGAAAAAATGGAACAAGCCAAGGAAGAAGCGCAAAAGATCAAAGAAAAACAGGAGGAGAATAAACAGGACAAGTCGGAGGATACTCTTCCTGAAAAAATGGTGGAACAATCTAAGAAAAAAGACGATGTAGATAAAAAGATTAAGAAAATGGTGGATGATCTGAACCTTTTAATGGATGATATCAAAGGGATTGAGGTCGATGCCAATATCTAATTAAAATTTTATGGGGATGCCATATTTTTGCTTTATGTTATTGTTAGCATAATAAAATCACAACAAGAGTAGAAATGAGGCATACGCATGAATAGCAAAAAGATAGTCAGAATGATGTTTTTAATGTGCCTGCTCTTCGGAGCAGGTACATTTTTTTGTGGTATAAAAACGATACAGGCACAGGAAAAAATTGTATATACGATGAAAAAGGGCAGCAGTAAAACGATTAAAAAACTGCTGAAAAATCATCCCTTTACAAAGAATAATCTGGCAAAGTACCGTAATCTTACGTGGAAGTCTACAAAACCCAAGGTAATTGAGGTTAAGGCAAACCGCAAATTGATTGCCAAAAAGAAAGGAAAGGCGTATCTGCGTGGTTACGATAAAAAAAAGAAAAAGGTAGTGGCTATCCGTTTGATTGTCGGAAAGAAAGTAAAGAAAATTACCGTTCCTTCGACACAGATCTCGATTCCGTTTGGTGGTTCGGTGCGGCTGGAGGCAGCTGCCAAACCGGAAAATGCATCCTATACAAAATTACATTATGAAGTGAAAAATCCGGAGATCATAACGGTATCTGCGAAGGGAAAGGTTACGTCTCTGGCATCCGGAAGTACCAGTGTTACGATATATTCGAAGGATGGAAACAGCAAAAAAACCGTTCGTGTTAAAGTGGCAGAGGGAACGATCCGTACTACGACGAAAGGAAATGTAAAGGGCACAAAGAGCAGTGATGCAGCTTCGTTGATCTGGTATGGAATCCCTTACGGCGCTTCGACAGGCGGAACCAACCGCTGGAAAGCTCCTCAGCCGGTCAGCGCCTGGAGCGGAACATGGAATGCGCGTATTCCGAAATCGGGAGCGGCATGTTATGGAGATGGCACAAATTACCAGGGAACAGAAGATTGTCTGTATGTAAATATCTACCGTCCGAATACGACAGAAAAGAATCTGCCGGTCATGGTTTATCTGCATGGCGGCGGAAATGCGTCCGGGACAGCCAATACCGACTTCTCTAAATTTGCTGTGGCGGCGAAGGTGGTTGTCGTTTCCGTTGAGTATCGACTGGGAGCATTTGGTTACCTGAGTCATCCGGCATTGCAGACCGGAACAGCAGAGGAAAATAGTGGAAACTTTACCTTGCTTGACATCAAGGCGGCGCTTCAATGGGTACAGAGAGAAATCGGAAATTTCGGAGGAAATGCAGGAAATGTTACGCTGTCCGGCTTTTCTGCGGGAGCAAGAAATGTGATGCTCTGTATGATCTCCCCACAGATGAAGGGGTTATTTCATAAAGTAATTGCTTTTAGCGGCGGTTGTCAGACATGTACGGCGGAGCAGGGAGAAGAATCTTCGGAGAGTAAGCTTGCGACAGTATTAGTGAACCGGGGAACTTATGCGACGAAAGAAGCAGCACTGAAATATATTCAGTCGGCTGATAATGCAACTATCCGGGATCTGTTTTACAGTCTTACGACTGCGGAAGTTGCCAATATGTACCGTTCTTCGGCACTGCGTCTGAATCTTTTCCCACAGGGATTTAACGATGGAACGGTGATCCCGAAAGAAGGATTTTCCGTTATCGCGAGTGGAAATTATAATCGAGTACCGGTGATCCTTGGAAGCGATGTGACAGAATTTTCCAGCTTTGCTATAAAAACGGATATTACCGAGGCGTTAAGTACGACTACAACGACTACGTATGACCGCCTGATGCAGCTGGCAATTCAGTATGGAAGTTTATTCCAATCGGAACATTATATTGAGGAGACGGCAAATCTGCTTTCACAGGATGTGCTGCATCAGCCGGTATATGCGTACCGCTTTTTGTGGGGAACGGATCCGGCAGTGACCGATGCTGCATACAGTACCTATGTAGGAGCGGCGCATGGGGTATCGAAGGATTTCCTGCGTGAATCGTATAAGAATGAAAATCCGGAACTTTCGCCGAATGCGATCCGTACAGAGAATAAAGCGGGCAGGAAAGAATTGACAAGTATTATGCAGAAATATGTAGGGGCATTTTTGAGTAATGGTTCCCCGAATGTAACAGGATTGAATACCTGGAGTACATGGAATGCCGCAGCGGGTGTAAATAAGATCATGCTGTTTAATGCGACGGCAAAGAAGGCTTCCGCAGTAATGAGTCCGCAGATGTATTCGGATGAGGAAACCTTTGCTCAGTTAAAGGCAGAAGCAAATGAAGATGAATACCGCATATTGATGGAGGTTATGTTTAAAAACCGATTCTTTATGCCGGAAAATAAGGAATAATTTTCCCACTTTCCGCATATCCTTTTAGTAAGACAATGTTTGCGTAAAGGGATACGCAGGAAAAGGGGGATTCTATGAAAAGAAATACACAGACCATGGACGGCAATATGGCAGCGGCGTATGTATCGTATGCATTTACCGAGGCGGCAGCAGTATATCCGATTACACCATCTTCACCGATGGCAGAATATACGGAAAAATGGGCGGCAAAGGAAAAGAAAAATGTGTTTGGACATGCTCCGCTCATCCGGCAGATGCAGTCGGAAGCAGGGGCGGCCGGTGCCCTTCATGGGATATTGCAGGCAGGAGCTCTTGGGACGACATACACGGCATCCCAGGGGCTTCTTTTGATGGTACCAAATCTATATAAAATGGCAGGTGAACTACTTCCGGCAGTCATTCACGTGGCGGCGAGAGCTTTGGCGACACATGCGCTGTCCATTTTCTGCGATCATTCCGATATTTACGCCTGTCGTCAGACAGGCTGTGCAATTCTCTGCGCGTCGAGTGTGCAGGAAGTGATGGATCTGGGGGCGGTCGCACATATCGCGGCGATTCAGGGGCGCATTCCATTTCTTCACTTCTTTGATGGGTTTCGTACGTCACATGAGATTCAGAAAATCGAAGTGTGGGATGAGGCTTCTCTGCAGGAAATGATGCCTGTTGAAGCAGTGGATGCCTTTCGGAAACGTGCATTGAATCCGGAACATCCGGTACAGCGCGGCACAGCACAAAACCCTGACATATTTTTCCAAGTACGGGAGGCGGCAAACGGATATTATGACAGACTGCCGGAAATCGTCGAAAATACGATGAATGATGTCAATGAACGCGCAGGGACAGAGTATCATTTATTTGATTATTATGGAGATAAAGAGGCGAGACATGTCATTGTGGCGATGGGGTCGGTCTGTGAGACAATCAAAGAGACGATCGATGCTATACAGCAGGCGGGAAGAGAAAAGATCGGGCTTGTGCAGGTAAGGTTGTTCCGCCCGTTTTCCAAGAAACATCTGCTTGCGGCACTTCCCAAAAGTGTAAAACAGATTACGGTGTTAGACCGTTCTAAAGAGCCGGGAGCAGTGGGCGAGGCATTGTACCTTGATATTGTGGCGGCATTAAAGGACAGTCCATATGCGTCGGTTCCGGTGTTTGGAGGAAGATACGGTTTGGGATCAAAGGATGTCACACCGGGAGATATTGCGGCAGTTTACAAAAATTACCATACAAAGAATTTTACGATAGGGATCTGTGATGACGTGACGCATCTTTCGCTGAAACCGTATCCGGTGGAAATGACCGGAGAACGCGCTTACGAGTGCAAATTCTGGGGAATGGGTGCCGATGGGACGGTAGGAGCAAATAAAAACTCGATCAAGATCATCGGGGAGAATACGCCACTTCAGGTGCAGGCCTATTTTGAATATGATTCGCGGAAATCCGGCGGCGTTACGATTTCACATCTGCGGTTTGGAAAGCAGCCGATTCGTTCGGCATATCGTGTCCATCAGGCGGATTTTGTCGCGTGCCACATGCCCGCGTATCTGGAGTGTTATGACATGGCTCAGGATCTGCGGCAAGGCGGCACATTTTTATTAAACTGTCCGTGGACTTCGGAAGAGATGGAAGAAAAACTGCCGGTAAAAGTAAAACAGATATTGGCAGAAAAAGAAATCCGGTTTTATTGCATTGATGGATTTGCGATTGGAAAAGAAATCGGATTAGGTGGACGAATCAATACAATCCTGCAGGCGGCATTTTTTGCCATCAGCGGGATACTGCCGGTAGAAAAGGCCCAAAATCTTTTGAAAGAAGCAGCGGAAAAAACATACGAAAAAAAAGGACAGGCAGTCGTAGAACAGAACCGGAAAGCGATTGAAGAAGGAATGACAAAATTCCGGAAAATCGAAGTGAAAACGGAGTGGAAAAAACTGGAAGATAAGAAAAGAGAAAAACAAGAAGAACCGACCTCGTTTCTGCATTATGTAAAAACGATTCAGAGAAAAATGAATTCACAGCGGGGAGATGAGCTGCCGGTTTCCGAATTTGTGGAATATGCAGATGGCACGATGCCGGTAGGAACGGCGGCCTATGAAAAACGCGGAGTAGGGATCCGGAGCCCGCGATGGAATCCGGAAGGGTGTGTCCAATGCAATGCGTGTTCGCTGGTGTGCCCGCATGCCTGCATCCGTCCGCTGGTGATCCGTGAGGAGGAGCGGGAACACGCCCCGGAGGGGACATTTACAAAACTCCGAGGGATGTCCAACCGGCTTTTTGCGATTACCGTATCTCCGCTTGATTGTACCGGGTGTGGAAATTGTGCGGACATCTGCCCGGGAAATAAGAAAAACAATGTACTGGAAATGATCCCATCCGGTGAGGCGATGGGGCAGCAGCCATTGTATGATTATGGAGAATCTCACGAAAATGATTCCGAAGTTTTGAATAAATTTCCGGAAACCACAGGAAAGGGAAGCCAGTTTAAAAAGCCGCTGCTGGAGTATTCCGGAGCGTGTGCCGGATGCGGGGAGACACCATACGCCAAATTGGTGACGCAGTTATTTGGAGAACGGCTGTATATCGCCAACGCAACCGGGTGTTCCTCTATCTGGGGAGGTTCCGCGCCGTCGTGTGCTTACACGGTAAATGCGCAGGGAAAAGGGCCGGCCTGGGCGAACTCGCTGTTTGAAGACAATGCCGAATTTGGATTTGGTATGATGATGGCGCAGAAGACACTTCGCAAACGGGTATTGGAGGCGGCAAATGACCGACTGAAAGAAGCGGAAGGCGAAGAAAAGGAAGTTTTGCAATCCTATCTGGAAAGCTGGTCAGAGGGAACGAAAAATGCCATTGCGGTGCAGAAAATGACAGCATATTACGAGCAATTGGAAAATCCGAACCGTTTACAGCAGGAGATTGTGCAGTTAAAAGAGTTTGCTTCGAAGAAGAGCCAGTGGGTCTTCGGAGGAGACGGCTGGGCGTACGATATCGGCTATGGCGGACTGGATCACGTGCTTGCGAGCGGCGAGGACATTAACATTCTTGTCTTTGATACGGAAGTGTATTCGAACACCGGAGGACAGGCCTCTAAAGCAACTCCACAGGGAGCGGTTGCGCAGTTTGCGTCACAGGGAAACGAAAAAGAAAAGAAAAATCTGGCAGCTATCGCAATGTGCTATGACAATGTGTATGTGGCACAGGTCGCACTTGGCGCAGATTACAATCAGACTCTCAAAGCCTTGGTGGAAGCGGAAGTGCATGACGGGCCGTCGTTGATCCTTGCGTACGCACCATGTATTAATCATGGCATACGAAAAGGCATGGGAAAAGCAGTCGAAGAGGAAAAAAATGCGGTGCTTTCCGGATATTGGCATTTGTTCCGTTTTAT
>OLSD01002229.1_pt1 | contig 13974 bp, 9 predicted proteins | sample 1672211 | NCBI WGS metagenome assembly OLSD01 (sample SAMEA3136659, study PRJEB25190) | human gut metagenome | reverse complement strand
GCAAATCAGCCGTTGCCGCAGCCGCCTACCGAAGCGGCGAAAAGCTGACAAACGAATGGGACGGAATGACCCATGACTACACCCGCAAAGGCGGCGTTGTCCATACAGAGATCATGCTGCCGCCCCACGCGCCACCCTCATTCTCTGACCGTTCAACCTTGTGGAACAGCGTGGAGCTTTACGAGAAAGCCGGGAACGCCCAGCTTGCCAGAGAGATTGACGCGGCGCTCCCCATAGAATTATCCAGAGAGGAACAGATCCGGCTTGTCCGGGAATACTGTTCCTCTCAATTTGTTTCCAGAGGAATGTGTGCGGACTTCAACATTCACGACACAGGCAGCGGCAATCCGCACGCCCATATTCTTCTCACCATGCGCCCAATGGACGAGCGGGACAAGTGGCTTCCGAAGTCCAAAAAGGAATATGTGCTGGACGAAAGCGGCGAGAGAATCCGGCTTCCCAGCGGAAATTTTAAGACACGAAAGGTTGACCTTGTGGACTGGAATAGTCAGGAGAACGCCGAGGTCTGGCGCAAGGCGTGGGCTGACCTTGCCAATGAGTTTTTGGAACGGAATAACCGCCCGGAGCGCATCGACCACCGCAGCTATGAGCGGCAGGGGATCGACCAAATCCCAACCGTTCATATCGGTGTGGCAGCGTCACAGATGGAGAAGAAAGGCATCACCACCGAGCGCGGCGAACTGAACCGCAGTATCAAGGCGGCAAACCGTCTGCTCCGTGACATCAAGGCACAGATCGGTAAGCTGAAAGAATGGCTGCTTGATGTGTTCAAGGCAAAGGAGAGCTTGCGCGCCGAGCCGCCGCAGTCGAAATCTCCCGACCTCTCCGCGCTGCTGTTCCGCTATCTGGATATTCAGGAAGCCAATGGCAGGAAGTACTCCCAAAGCTGGCAGCAACAGCATACCGCAGACGAACTCAAAGCAATTTCTAAAGCTGTCAATCTTCTTTCAGAAAAAGGTATCTATACGCTGGAAGAACTGGATGCCGCCCTGTCCGCTGTCCATGACAAGGCAAGCGAAATCCGCAGCGGCATGAAGCCGAGAGAGACGCGCATCCGTCAACTCCAAAAGCTCATAGAACAGGCACAAAATCTGCGGGAGACACAGCCCATCCACGATGAATACAAGCAAATCCGCTGGAAGGGCAAGCAGGAAAAGTTTGCGGAAGCACACCGCGCCGATCTTGCAATATGGGATGCAGCGAACCGCTATCTGCGGGCAAATCTGCCGGACATGAAGCTGACACCGAAAGCATGGCAGACCGAGCTTGCCGCGCTGACCGCCGAGAACGAAGCAGAGTATGCGAAGCTGAAAGCCCAGCGGGAGGAAGTTGCCGAGCTGCAAAAGGTACGCCGCTATGTGGATACTGCCCTGAAAGCAGACGCACCGCAAAAGACGAAAACCAAACATCACGATATAGACCGATAACCCATCGGAGAAAGGACACCGCGCAAAAGGAAATCGGCGGCACAGTCTACACCGTCATAGGCAGCTATGACGGCGTGGAAACGCTGGACAGAAAGATAGAGCGCATCATGGGCGAAAAGTTTGCAGAAAAGATGGAGGATTCTGAATGACAAATACGCAGTCTCTTGGTACAATAGAAGCAACCAATCCTGTACTGGCAGTTGCCCCTTTGAAGGAGGAAACAGAAATGTTACGGGCAACTGATAAAATCACCGCGCTTTACTGCCGCTTATCCGTGGAAGATATGAAAGAGGATAAAAAAGGCGGCAAAGAAGATGTGTCAAATTCCATCCAAAACCAACAGGCAATTCGGTTTGTGACCGCCGAAAACAAGGATTGTCCATACCGTCTGCACTACGTCAGGAAAGGCAGATGGCAGCTACCTTAAAAGGCCTGAGCGTAATGAATGAAAACATGGTGCTTTTAGTAACGATTGGCATGACTGAGGACGGCTACCGGGAGATTTTATATACTGCTGAAAGCACGAAAGGGGATAAGGCCCAACGCAATTCACTTTCGCCAAACGTATTTATTTACAATGCCAGTATAGCTCTGTATTATGCGCACAACCTTCATAGACACGTTTTCTGCCGTATACTCTGTCACAGGCGTGCCGAACTCACCGTTTTTCTGCATCTCAACCGACAAATCTATGGATTGTATAAGCTGTTCGGCCTGAATTCCGGATAAAACAAAGCATCCTTTATCCAGTGCTTCGGGGCGTTCTGTTGATGTGCGAATGCACACTGCCGGAAAAGGCTTGTTCACGGATATGAAGAAGCTGCTTTCCTCAGGCAGCGTCCCGCTGTCGGACACCACACAGAACGCATTCATCTGCAGGCAATTATAATCGCAGAACCCCATCGGCTTGTGCGCCATTACGAGAGGATGAAGTGCAAATCCACTCTCATCCAGCCGTTTACGGCTGCGCGGATGGCATGAATACAACACCGGCACACCATATTGCTCAGCCATGGCATTAACTGCAGTAAAAAGAGTTTTGAAGTTGACCGCTGTATCGATGTTCTCCTCTCTGTGCGCCGAAAGCAAAATATACTTGCCTTTTTCAAGCCCTATCCTTGCATGGACATCGCTTTGCTCAATGCAAGAAAGGTTTTGGTGCAGAACCTCGGACATTGGGCTCCCTACCACAAACGTTCTCTCCTTGGGAACTCCCGATGCGTTTAAATACCTGCGGGCATGTTCGCTATAACACAGATTCACATCTGCCGTAACATCCACTATGCGCCTGTTGGTTTCCTCCGGTAGACATTCGTCAAAGCAGCGATTGCCCGCCTCCATGTGAAAAATAGGAATATGCAGCCTTTTTGCTGCAATAACCGACAAGCAGGAATTGGTATCGCCCAACACAAGTACGGCATCCGGTCTTACCTCCCGCATCAGCGTATAGCTTTTGGCAATGATTGCGCCTATTGTTGCCCCAAGATCGGCCCCGGCAGCATTCAGATAATAATCCGGTGCCCGCAGCCCAAGGTCTTCAAAAAAAATCTGATTCAGTTCGTAATCATAATTCTGTCCGGTATGGACTAAAATGTGTTCAAAATATCTGTCACAGCACTGTATTATCGCGGAAAGCCTTATAATCTCGGGACGTGTGCCGATAACGGTCATCAGCTTGAGCTTTTTCATAATTCAAACCTCCTCAAAAAACGTATCGGGTCGCTGCGGATCGAAGCATTCGTTTGCCCACATTACCGTTACTAAGTCATCGGCGTCACTGACATTGGTAATGCTGTGCGTATACCCCGGCAGCATGTAAACCGCCTCTGTTTTTTCGCCGCTGACATAGAATTCAATAACCTCATCTGTATGCAGCTTGCGTTCCCGAATCAGCCCGCGACCGGAAACAACGATGAATAGCTCCGATTTGGAATTGTGCCAGTGCTGACCTTTCGTCATACCGGGTTTTATAATATTTACGGATAGCTGCCCGCAATTCTGTGTTTTCAGCAGTTCTGTAAAGCTGCCGCGCTGATCCGCGTTCGTTTTCAATGGGAAAGCCATCCGCTTGGGCGGCAGATAGGAAACGAAGGTACTGTAAAGCTTTTTTTCAAAGCTGTGTTCCGGTATATCTGGTTGTAGCAATGTTTCGGGCCAAGCGCGAAATAACAGCAACAGCTCAACCACCTTGCTAAGCGTTACTCTGTGCGTTATAGGCACATAGCAGAACCGTTCTCCTTCTATCGAACTGACTCCGTCATAATCGCATCGATGCGGCGCATCCGCAAGCAACGCGAGCATTTCAGCCACCAAATCGTCAATATAGAGCAATTCCAATTCAATTGCCGCATCATTAATCGTAATAGGCATGTCATGCGCTATATTGTGGCAAAATGTTGCCACGACTGAATTATAACACGGGCGGCACCATTTGCCGAACACATTCGGGAAGCGGTAAATCAGCACATCGGCGCCGGTATCGGCAGCATAGCCACGCAGCCGCCCCTCGCAAGCAAGCTTTGCCATACCGTATTCGCTCCCTGCATACCGCCCTGTAAGCGATGCCTGCGCCGAGCTTGCCAACATCACCGGACAGCGGTTATCGGCCGCTTTAAGCGCAGCAATCAACGCCTCAAGCGGTTCAGCGTTACCCGGCAGATATTCCTCATCTGCTTTAGGGCGATTAATCCCGGCAAGATGAAACACAAAATCCGCCTTTTTACAGAATTCCGCAAGCCGGCTTAGCGGCGTATCCTTATTGTATTCATATATTTCATTTATATTCAGTTCCGGATGAGTCATATCCTTGCCATCGCGGATGCTTTTAAGCGCTTCAGTAAGATTTCTTCCCACAAAGCCGCGGGCGCCGGTAATAAGAATGTTCATCAGCATCTTCCTCCGAAAAGCTTCAGCTTCAGCAGCAGCCGCTTCATATCGTTTAAATCAAGCATATCCGTATTATGCGAAGTATATGGTTCAATCCGTGAAAGCTCTGCATTCCCCCTGGAAAAATAATTATCATAGTTCAAATCCCGGCTATCGGCATGAATACGGAAAAATCCATCAGATTCATTTGCACGCAGCATTTCCTCCGAGGTTACAAGCACCTCAAACAGCTTTTCGCCGTGGCGCGTGCCAATAGTCGTCATACCCAGATCGGAGCCCTTCAGTTCCAATATTGCCTGCGCCAGCGTTCCGATTGTCGCTGCCGGAGCTTTTTGCACGAAGAGGTCTCCCTGCTCTCCATATTCAAAGGCATACAAAACAAGATTTACGGCGTCTTCAAGCGTCATCATAAAGCGGGTCATGTTTGGATTTGTGATGGTTAATGGCTTGCCCTCCCCTATTTGGGAGCAAAACAAAGGAATGACCGAGCCGCGTGACGCCATAACATTGCCGTACCGCGTCAGGCACAGCACGGGATCGTCCTTCAACATCTGCCGCGCCCGGGCAATGACATTTTTCTCCATCACCGCCTTGGTCATGCCCATTGCATTGATTGGATAGGCAGCCTTATCGGTAGAAAGAAAAATTGCTTTTTTAACACGGTTCTCCACGCAGGCGTCTATTACGTTGTTTGACCCGATCACATTGGTTTTCACCGCCTCCATCGGAAAGAATTCGCAAGAAGGTACTTGTTTAAGCGCCGCGGCATGAAAGACATAATCCACGCCGCGAAACGCCGGGGCAATGGAACGATAATCCCGCACGTCTCCTATATAGAACTTTATTTTTTCCACATACTGTGGATATGCTTTCTGATATATGTGGCGCATATCGTCCTGTTTCTTTTCGTCGCGGGACAATATTCTGATTTCGCGTATATCCGTTGTCAGGCACCTATCCAGCACCGCATGGCCAAACGAACCCGTACCTCCTGTAATAAGAATAATTTTTTCGAAGAACATACTCATACTCACGACTTCCTTTCTAATATGTTAACAGACGGCGAACGAATACGCCTCATACAACGTCCGCACTTAATTGCCGCCAAGTCCGACTTATATGGGTTTTATAGTCTGAACACCTTTTCAATCGCTGTCAAGGCGGCATTTTGTATTTTGTCCGCTAAATTCGTTACTATCTCCCTGATTTTCATATTCATTTCTCCTCTTGCGCGAGCAATTCTATCCATTTTACATTTAACCTCCGGTATCCCTTCCCGGTCAGCCGCCATGCCAAACTTAAAATCGCATTCTCAATGTTTTCGTCACCTATAATTTCAGGGACGAAATGCGTTTCAGGTTTTGGCTGAACCGTTTCAGATTTAGCAGGCCCAAGCTTATAATATACCCTCCGCCGGCTATAATCAGCACCAGCGGATAGTATACGCCGTTTAGGTTGAGCCAATATCGCACTGCGGCAAACACGCAGAACCCGCCGATGCATTCACCGACAAACTTAACAATAAAAGCACGTTCAAAAAAAGCTCCGATGGTTACGCGCAGCTCTTTGGCACTGTAATGCAAAATTACGCTTCCCATGCCCAAGGACACCAGCAATGTCGCTATTGCGGGGCCCGGAATGCCGAGCAGATGATACAGCAGTATATTAAGAACAAAATTTACCGCCAGCCCCGCAAATCCCAACTGCATCAGCAGCTTTGTTTTGCCGGATGCCGTTAAAATCAATGTAATACTTGCGAAGTGAAATACATCAACAAGTATATAAATGCAAAAAACCGGCAGTCCGCTTAAATACTTTTCGGAATATAGCAGTTCCATGGCCTCGGGTGCTGCCACCAGCACGCCAAATGCCAGTAAAGCGGTTGACACATATGATATTTCCAAATATGTACGGTATGTTTCTATCGCTTCATCATATCGCTTTCCCGCAATTTGCCGTGTAATATATGGTAGCAATACCGTCATGAACGATACAAGCAGTATATCGAACGGCAATACCTTGGCGGCATTGGAATAAACAGCAAGCGTTTCCGTGTCCGACATGGCTGAAATCAGATATTTGTCCAAATCTCGATTAAGCGTATTCACAATCGTGAATACGGCCATGGGTATGCTGTATTTCAGTATGCTTCCCGATAAGCCAAAATCACAGGAAGTGAGGCGTATACAGCAGCCCGATTTTCTTAACGACCATATAAAAAACAGGATTTGCCCAACGTTCAACGTAACGGATACCGCAAAGATAAGCCCTATATTCCTCAAATACATTCCGACCGCTATCGCACATGCAAGCTGAACAAGCGAAACGATAAGATTCCTTATTGCAAGCCGTCGCGCTTTTCCCACCGAAACGAACAAAACCTGTAACAATGAAGTGCCATTCTGGAGCAGAGGAAGGATTGCTGCAAATATAAGGTATTTCCTCAACTCCTGATTACCAAAGTATTTGCAGATGGGCCCTGACAGCAGAAGAATCGCTGCACCTGCAAGCGTTCCCGTACAGCATTGCAGCGTTAATATTGTTGCAATATATGATTCCCTTTTTTCCGTCTCCTTCGTACCGCAATAATAGAAATTGGCCGCATCTATAAATCCCAACATCGTTAAAGATACCGTGGTTGAAACGATAAGCAAAACCTGCGAGTATGTGCCATATTCAAATTTTGAAAGATATGTGGACAAAACCCGTGTGGTTATAAGGCTTAGGCCCATCGTCATCAATCTTACTGCGGCAAGTATGATGGCGTCGCCCGACGTCGTATTGCTGCTAAGCCGGCCTTTTCTTTTCATGCTTTACATCCTTTTATGCATATCGCTTCTATAAAGAATCAACGACCAGTTTAACAAATGCGGCCGTTCTCTCGCGGTTATGATTCTTTCGCCCAAGTTTTCCTGCCAAATCAGCATATTCGACACGCAGCTCGGGGTCATATACCAGTTGTTCAAGGCTATGCCTTAATTCAATCGGGTTCGTAGCAACAACGGCTCCGTTCGCCCCCTTTAGGTATTTTGCCGATGTGCTTTCGGCGGGCGCATAGCAAAGGATTGTGCGTCCTGCACATAAATACTGTGCAAGCTTTGTCGAAAATGCGAAACGCAGCTTATGAACCATTGCTGCATCAAAGCTTTCGGCATGAATCAGTATATCGGATTTTTCCGCAACATCATGCAATACATCAGCCGAAACAAAGCCATGATACCTTATATTGGAGCGTAATCCCATTTTCTCCTTATCCGCATCGGCGGCATTACCGTATATATTCAAAGATAGGCTGCTGTCAATTTCGTGTAGCACATCTGCAATTTGCAAAAGTGAGTCCACGCGGCCTACCCCCAAATTGCCGAAATACGAAAGCACCAATTCAAAGTTAGGACGATACTCCGAGCAAACATAAGTCGCACTATTGTAAGCAACTATCTGTTTTGAGCTTGCTTGATAAACCTTTGAATACTCATCCATAAGCGGTGTACAGTTAAAAATAGCCAGTGATGAGCTTTCATTTAGGCGCTGATACAGCTTTTCCGCCTTGCGATAATACGCGCGTTCCAACCCTTTTCGCGTTTTGATATCAATGATTCGGTAGGCTTCTCCATTGTAAAGTACCAGCTTTGCAGCAGTACGTTCAACCGTCCTTAGCACAAGCCTGTCCATATAGATACTTTCACCAACCATATATACAATCACATCAGGCGCAAATTCATCGATCCAGCGCTCTAACGCCTTATGACCCCATGGGCTGATTGCCCACAATATTTCACGCAGCCACTTAAGCCGGAAATTGTACTTCCTTTTTTTTAGCCACAATGGAATCCGCGAAGGGGATTTAGCCGCATCGCTACGCGAGGTATGGGCTTCATTCTCAATCATATCCTCCGCGCGAAAAATATGATTTGCCCGTTTCATGGCAAACGCCGACATCATCTGCATATCCGTCACGCGAAAGTAGTTATCCGCAGCCGAAAAGTCAGGCGGTTCTACATCGCAGTAGAATTCTGCTTTTTCACCACTGTTCCATGCGGAAAGTAGGTTTTTCATTGTAATTCCATTTGCATTTTCATCAGAAAATCCGCTATGGGAAAACAGCAACAGTTTATTCAATGCGTTTCTCCTTTATATGAGCATAGAAATAAGTGTAAGAAAGATCATTGTATATGTTATGGAAGAGAACATCCCTGCAAGGCTGAAAAACACCCCCCCTATCAACAACAAAGGATAGTATGTCATCAGCTTTGAATATTTTCTGACGCCCGATGTTTCCGTATGCAACATATGAACAAAAGCAATGATTTCCGCTAAGAAAATTGTCAAGCCCACCAGCCCAAGATAATAGAGAATTTCCAAGTAAAGATTATGTGGACTTAGGCCGAGAAATGGTGCGTCCAGCCCATAACCAAATATAAATGCTGCGGCGCTATCCGTAATTGCTTTCAAGTATCGCATATGCAATACGATTCTCCCTGTGGTCAAATCGTCCATATTGTTTGCCATTGAAAAGCGATAGAATATTATTCTCAGCGGCGAACCCTCTATTTGCATAGCTATACTTATTGCAATCGCCGTTACAGCAATTATCGCAACGGCAAGCTTATATTTTCTTTTCCCAAGCAACAAAAGAATGTATACTGCATAAACGATTGCAATGAGAATAAAAAAAGACTTGCTATAAGTTAAAAGTCCGAATAACGTAAATGCGGAAAACAATGCCATAAAGTCGAAGCGGGTCAATTCGCCTTTTAATCTGAGGCTAATGGAGAGCGTAAGCGCAACAATCAGCATAGCCATATAGTAATTCGGATCCCGAAAAAGCCCGTTAAACCTGAGGTGCGAGCTAAGCCAATATGCAGGAACCTCCGTCCCCCTCAAACTTCTTAGTTGTGGCGTATTGCGAAAGATATATGCATATAGCGAAGATAGCGCCAGCGCAATCAAAAATGCCTTAATTGATAAAATGGCATTCTCCCTACGCTGGCCGCGGATGATGCCCTTTAATAAAACAAGCTGGCTAAAGCACAGAACGAGATTGTTATAACCGCTGTTCATCCTTGTAAGTAGGTAAGCAAATTGAATTACCAATATAACCGCAACAGCGTCTAGCTTAAAACGCTGCGTACACGCAAACCATATCGCCGCAAAAAGGCAAACATACGGGAAAAAGACAATCCCTTTTAATTGAAAAAGCAGGGACACCGTGGTTAGAATACAATAATCCGTGCCGAACACAACGGGCCCGTGGCGAATAATCCTTACAGCGCATATGGCAAGGGCTACAATGTTAATATACGCCGATGTGAAAATGGACAGCAATATAATGATTACCATTGCTGCTGTGCCGTGCCACGGATAATCTACATCTGTTATTATATTAGCAAGGGTGGTGTACCTATCGCTTCCCTTCAGGCAGCCCCCATTCATATCTTTTCTCCAATCAGCCGGTCAAAGGCACGGCTTGCACGCCCATTATCAGGGCAGCCTTGAAAAAGCTGTTCCTTCATTCTGCGAATATTATCGACATCTTTCAGTACTGCGGCAAGCGCTTTGTTCAATGAATCCTGATCATTCCCGCAAACCCAGCCGCAGTCACGGTCTAATATCATTTCCTTGGCGGAGGTTGTGTCGGTGCTTAGTACGGGAAGGCCTAAGCAGTAAGCCTCGTCAATTATCATTGGCGCAGCCTCATGATAAGAGGTTATCAGCAGCAAGTCCGCATTGCACATAAAGCCATACGGATTGCTTTGGCTCCCATGGAATACAACGGCACCCTGCAGTCCCAATTCATCCGCCAAATTGCGAAGCTCATTCTCCTTCGGCCCGCTGCCGACTAAATGGAGCATTGCCGGTATACCCTGCCTGCGGGCATGTTCTATTGCGCGAATTGCGCGTTCAAGCCCTTTCTCGTGCGCAAGACGCCCTACCGTAACTATGTTAAGCGTTTCCGAATCAAAGGTATATGGGGTCTGTGCGGCAAGCGCTTTGATTTTATCATAGCGATGGAAGTTAGGCACCGTTTGGCATTTTTCCGCCAGCATAGGCATCGCCTTGACAAAAGAATCCCGGCATCCGTCCGAACACGCCGCTATTGCGTCAAACGCAGCATAGTCCGCATTGTTTGCATCGCAGTTTGCTCCGCAGCGCAAATAGTCGCAGTGTAGAAACGCTATTTTACGATCTGCGTTGACTTTTTTCAGTATAAACTCATTGCACCCGCCATAAAATCGTCGCGGAGCGCCGTTGTGCAAATATGAAATTGCGCAATCGTAATGCACAGGCAGCTGCTCCTGAGTGCGCAGCAAAAGCGGCATTATCGCCTTGCGTCCAAGCAGCCTGCAAATTCCGGCTAAAATACCGCGTGTGAAATAGTCGCCGAGATGGTCGGAGCATTCTTTTTGGCTAATGCCAAGGTAACGAAACAGCGAACCGCACGAAAGCACATGCACCTGTTCAGGAATATCCTTCATGTACTCGCCTATCGGCTTGAACAGGAATAAAGTAATATCATATTGATCGTAAACCGACCATAAAAGGTTGCACAGACTTTTCTGTACACCTCCGATTTTCATGTTATTGTTTACAATAAGTATCTTTTTCATGGCTTATAGGGTTCCAGCCTTTCCCCGCCTTTAACCCCCGCCAGCATCAGCTTTATTCGCTTGGGACACGGAATATCCGTATGCTTCTTTACCCTTATTGCAAAGTATAGCGCCGCTGCGTGGCGGCAACGCGGGAACAGATATGCCATCAATGCGCCCTTATCATAAAAGTATTTTTCGTTGCATCCCGTAAACCACGAAGATGTATCCTTGCTGCACCTTCCCAATACGGCATTGGTTGAATATATCTTGAGTCCGCCGGATAGACATTCCTTTATAAACAGGGTATCCTCGCCCGAGCCATATATGCATCCCCCGCCGAAAAAGGTGCTGAACTCAATGCCGCGCTTACGAACGGCGCTTAGCCGCACTGCGGTCACTGCGGCGCCGAAGCGCAGCGAATTCCACAGGCGTCTTCTTCTTTCCCCCGGGCGACAGCGCTCTGTAACTACGCCGTTTTTTGTATAATCAATTCCAAAAATCAAAATATCCGCATCCGGATAAGCTCCGAATGCGGAGATAACCAACTGCGGCATTTCGTCCGTGTATATCACATCATCATCTGCGAACAACACATATTCTGCATCTGCAGCGGCCAATGCAATATTGCGGTTTGTTCCCACGCCGCGCGTACAGGTTGAAATCATCTGCACACTGCCGAAGGAATATTGCCGTACATTGCAGGAATCATGATCCGTTTGATTTGCAATGATTGCATCGCACGTCAGGTTCATTTTTTCAACAAGTGAAAAATCCGTCTGATGCATTGCCGCAACCAATACCTGCAAATTTGTCATGTGTTTTTTCTTCCCCGCTTTACCCTGCGCGCAGGCATTCGCCTGTGCGCAGGGCGTATCGCTTAAGCTGCTTTACCTTACCATCTTGCCGTCTTGGGCAAATTCGTATTGCCCTGCAGGTAGCAGGCTGTTTGTGACGGTAATCCAATACCTTCTGCTATGCACCACCTCGCAGTTGGAGGTCTTTACATAGTAGTAATTGCCCTCTATCTGTATCAATCCGGCGCCGGTCAGCTTGCCGTCCACATAGTAATACAGGCTGCCCCTTTCCTCTACTATTCCGTTTTTCACCTCGGGCTCGGGATCGGGGTTAGGATCGACCACGGGCGGGTTAATCAGCTTGCCGTCTTCATCAAACGTGTATTTATCTACCGGCAACAGTCCGTTGTTGGTGGTAATCCAATAATTCCTGCCGTGTACCACCTCTCCGTTGGAGGTCTTTACATAGTAGTAATCGCCATCTATCTGTATCAATCCGGCTCCGGTCAGTTTGCCGTCCACATAGTAATACAGGCTGCCGTTTTCAGCAACTATTCCGTTCTTCACCTCTTCGGGGAACACTATTCTGCCTTGCGCATCAAAGCTGTAGATGCCTTCGGGCAGCAGGCCATTTGTCTTGGTTATCCAGTAACTCTGGCTGCATACAAACGCACCTGTCGAGGTTTTGGCATAATAGTAATATTCGCCGATCTTCATCAAGCCGTTTGCAATGATAACACCGTCCACACAATAATAGTAGTTTCCACCGCTTGGGTATAGGTATATCCCGTTCGGATAGTCTTCAAAGTGTTCTATTATACCGTCACTGCCGAACTTATAGTTGTTTCCGGCGGGCAGCTTCAAGTCGTTGTTATAAACGACTTTACACTGAGGTTTTTCATCCGATCCCTTGAATGCCTTTCCTTTGTTATCCGGAACATCCGGATTCGGATCAAAGTAATAATAATACCCTCCGCCGCCGGGTACTTCAACCCTAACAAGACCCTTATCCTTCACAACGCCGCCGTTTTCTACCCAATAGATATCGCCAGCGTCATTTGTATTTACGCCATTCATCTTGCTTTGGAATACGCCATCATTGTCAAATACGAACAGCGTGCTGCGCCCGTCCTTATCCAGCTCTTGCCATCCTGTGACCACATAACCATATGCATTGAAGTAATACTCGTGTTCTTCAATGGTTGCCCACGTCTGGTTATACGTCTTTTTGCCGTTTTCAAGATATGTCTTGCCGTTTTCATCGGTTATCCAGCCGGTATATGTATAATCATATATTGCCTTTACAGTCATATCTCCGGCGGGCATTGTTTCAGGCAGCGCAGGTGACCACTCCTTGAACGTATAGCCGTCCTTTGTCGGGGCTTCGGGTGCGGTTATCGCCGTGCCGTAGTCCAGCGTTATGGAATCAATCGTATTGCCGCCGTCCGTATCGAACGTTATGGTGTACTGATTTATTGTCCACTTCGCCGTCAGTGTCAGGTCGTGCATCGGCATCTTATCGGCTTCAAAATCGAATTTCTTTTCTTCCTCGCCATCCGTATAATACCAGCCTTCAAGCGTATGACCTTCCTTGCTTACACTGGCAGGCGCATGAATTGTGGTTCCCCATTCAACGTCATCAGGTTCCCCTCCATAGCCCTCAGCCTCAAACGTAAGCTTATATTTATTCTTTGCCCATTGTGCCGTTGCAACTATGTTCTTCGCAGGCATGGTCTCGGGCAGCATTTCGCCTTCAGCTATCATCCATCCGATGAAAGTATAACCTTCCTTGGTCGGGGCTGCGGGCGCGGTTATCTCTGCGCCATACGCAAAGCTATCATCCGTCCCCGTGCCGTCAACATTCCAAGTTATCGTGTATATAATAGGTTCTTCTCTGAACTTAGCCGTATAGGTAGCATCTTCAGTAGCAGGCTTAAGTTCAGGATCCCAGCCGATGAACTCGTATTTATACTCCGCCGTAGCAGCCTTGGTAGGATTATTCTCGCCATAGCTTGGCAGCTTGTTATACTCTGCCGTCGTTGTGGTTCCCTGACCATCTACTATCCATGTGATGTTATACGTCTTCGCTTTCCACTTTGCCTTTATGTACAGGTTCTCCGCCGGCATTGTTGCGGGGATGTTCTTATCCCAACCGTCAAACACATAGCCTTCCTTGGTCGGGGCTGCGGGTGCGATTATATCCGTGCCGTAGTCCTGCGTTATGGACTCAATCGTACTGCCGCCGTCCGTATCGAA
>OLSD01002227.1_pt1 | contig 13986 bp, 12 predicted proteins | sample 1672211 | NCBI WGS metagenome assembly OLSD01 (sample SAMEA3136659, study PRJEB25190) | human gut metagenome | reverse complement strand
CTCCTGCGGAGCAACGGAAAGGCGGGCCTCGCGCTGAGGAATGTTTTCAAAACCAAGCCCGGCCCCGGCCTGCGGTGACGTTGTTGACGGTTCTTGGGCATCGCTTGCTGGCGGGGTTCCTTGTCTGAGTTGGAGTTAGTTGGTGGGGCTACTGGTCCCGATCGCTGTCCCGCGCCTTTGGCGCGGGAGGCGCGCCGCTGCGGGAATGCTAGTCGGTCATTGTTGGCGCCGAAGCGCCATCCCGCCTCAGCATCGACCTTAGCTTCTCGAAGCTCTCCTCGCTCAGGCAATGTTCCATGTGGCAGCCCTCTTGCGAGGCAACCTCAGGCGCTACGCCTGCGTCCTCGAGCAGCCCTACAAAAAAGCAATGGCGCTCCCACATTTGGCGAGCGACCTCCAGACCGCGTTCCGTCAGATGCACATCGCGTTTGCCCATCTCCACGTAGCCGTTACTCTCTAAGGTCGCCATGGCCTTGGAAACGCTCGCCTTGGTTACGCCCAGGTATTCGGCAACGTCAATCGATCGAACGATGCCTTGGTGCTTCGAGAGCACATAAATAGATTCGAGATAGTCTTCTCCGGATTCACGTAGGGCCATGGGCCGCCTTTCGCGATGATTGCTAGTTAGCCTTTGGATACTTTCCACGGCTAACTTTACCGCGAAGTTGCCCATGTCTTACTACGTTGTTTAAAAAGTTAACCGTGTTTCACAAAACGCACAGGACGAAAACAAAACGGGGCCACGCCCCGCAAGGAGTGCCCCCAGGTGCCGGCAGATAAGGAACGTCCCCAAGTGCCGAGCCGCAGCTATAACAGTCCAAAGTACTTCGCGGCGTTGTAGATGCCGTCGTCGTCCACGGCAGTCGTCACATAGGTCGCCGCGGCCTTCACGGTATCCTGCGCGTTGCCCATGGCCACACTTGTGCCCACGGCCGAGAACATCGACAGGTCGTTCTCGCCGTCGCCAAAGGCAATCGCTTCACTCGCGTCGATGCCCAGGCGCTCCAGCGTCGCCGCCACACCCAGGTCCTTGCCGCCGTTGGCCGGAATAATGTCGCAGAACAGGTCGCACCAGCGCGTGGTGAGCGAATGCGACACGGCATCGGTCACGATGTGCTCGTCAACTGGGTCAACAAAGGCACAGAACTGATAGACCGGCGCGTCAAAGGCATGCTCAAACGGCTCCTCGTGGTAGACGATTCCCGCGTTGCTGCCAGCCGTCACCACGCGCTCGGACAGGCGGTTCACAAACGAGTTCTCGCCCTGCATGCACAGTGAGTCGTAGCGCCCCTGCGCCACCTGGTCCACAATCACCGCAACATCGTCCGGATCGATCGGGCAGCTGCGGTAGACGCCCTTGGCATCAAAACAGTGCTGGCCCGAAAGCGTAATGTACGCATCCCAACCCAAGTCGAACAGCCAATCCGGCATCTGGTAGGTCGGGCGACCCGTGGCGATTATGCACGCAACCCCCTGCTCGCGAAAGCTGTCGAGCACCTGCTGCGCCGACGCCGGAATCCGATGGGTCTTAAAGCTCAGCAACGTGCCGTCGATATCGAAAAACGCAGCCTTGATCATCCTTGCCTACTCCTCGCCCTCGAGCTTCTCGCTCGCCTCGAGCCACGCCATCTCCAGCTCGTCCATGGCGGCGTGTGCCTCGTCAATCTTTGCCTGCTGCTCGCCCAGCGCCGTGTAGTTGGTGGGGTCGACCTGGGCCATCGCGGCCTCGGCCTCCTCCACGCGAGCGCGCTGCGTCTCCATCTTGCGCTCGAGCGAGCTCACCTCGCGGCGGAGCTTCTGGCGCTCGGCGTTGGAAAGGCCATTGGGCTGGCCGCTCGACTTGGGCTTTTCGGCCGCAGTTGCCGCGGCACCGGTGTCAAACGTGCCGGTCTTGGCGCTCGGCGCACCCACGGGCTCGCCCTCGGCGGTGGCGTTGCACAGGCGCAGGTACTGGTCGACGCCGCCGGGCATATGCGTCAGGTGGCCGTCGAGCAGCGCCCACTGCTGGTCGGTCACGCGCTCCATCAAGAAGCGGTCGTGCGTCACCAAGATCAGCGTGCCGGGCCAGCCGTCGAGCAGGTCCTCGACAATCGCGAGCATGTCGGTATCCAGGTCGTTGCCGGGCTCGTCCAGGATGAGCACGTTGGGCTCGTCCAGGATCGTCAGCAACAGCGACAGGCGACGGCGCTGGCCGCCCGAAAGATCGCCGATGCGGCTCCAGAGCTGCTGGGTCGTAAAGCCCAGACGCTCGCAGAGCTTCTCGGGCGAGGTCTCCTTGCCGTCGATGACGTAGTACTTTTTATAGTTGCCGAGCACCTCGCGAATCGTGTCGCCCATGTAGGGTTCGAGCTCCTCGAGCTGTTGCGACAGTACGCCGAAGCGCACTGTCTGGCCAATCTTCACGCGGCCGCGCGTGGGCGCAATCTTGCCCTGAATCACATCGAGCAGCGTCGACTTGCCAGCGCCGTTCTCGCCCAAAAGACCATAGCGGTCGCCCGCACCGATGAGCCAGGTCACGTCGGAGAGCACCTGCTTGGGCGCGCCATCGGTGTCCGCATAGCCGGCGTCCACGTCGACCACGTCGATAACTTGCTTGCCCAGGCGGCTCACGGCGAGGCGCTTGAGCTCCAGCTCGTCGCGCACGGGCGGTACGTCGGCGATGAGCTCGCGAGCGGCGTCCACGCGAAACTTGGGCTTGGTGGAGCGCGCCTGGGCACCGCGGCTCAGCCACGCGAGCTCCTTGCGCGCCATGTTGCGACGGCGCTCCTCGGTAACCGCGGCCATGCGGTCGCGCTCCACGCGCTGCAGGATGTATGCCGAATAGCCGCCCTCGAAGGGATCGACCTGGCCATCGTGGACCTCCCACATACTGGTGCAGACCTCGTCCAAGAACCAGCGATCGTGCGTGACCACGAGCATCGCGCCCTGACCGCGCTGCCAGCGGGCCTTTAAGTGGCGCGCGAGCCAGTTGATGGTACGCATGTCCAGGTGGTTGGTGGGCTCGTCGAGCATGAGCACGTCGTAGTCGCCGATCAGCAGGCGCGCGAGGTCCACGCGACGGCGCTGGCCGCCCGAAAGCTCACCCACCGTGCCCTCCCAGGGCACATCGCTGATGAGGCCGGCCAGGATCTGGCGCGTACGCGGACTCGAGGCCCACTCGTATTCGGGCGTGTCGCCGACAACGGCATGATGCACGGTGTCGGTGTCGACCAGGTTGTCCTTTTGGCCGAGCAATCCGATCGTGGTGTCGCGGCGGTGCGTCACGCGGCCGTCGTCGGGCTCCAACGTGCCGGCGAGCACGCTCAGCAGCGTCGACTTGCCGTCGCCGTTTTTACCGACGATACCAATACGGTCGCCCTCGTCCACGCCGAGCGTCACGCTATCGAAAATATGCTTGGTGGGAAACTCTAGGCTGACGGAATCGCATCCCAAAAGAATCGCCATATACCCTGCTCCTTCGTAGAAATTCAACGTTGTCCATGATAGCAGCGAAAAGGCGGGGCGCACACGACACAAAAAGGCGGGCCATCTCCCGCAAGAGATGACCCGCCTCTCCAATCAGTCCCGCGGCAACCGTGGCCGCCGCGGGCCTCAAGCATGTCCCGGACTAGGAGAACATGCCGGTGAGGTAATCATTCAGCCGCTTATCCTTGGGCCGTTGGAAAATCTCGTCGGTCTCGTCGTACTCGACCATATCGCCCATGTAGAAGAACGCCGTGCGGTTGGACACGCGCGACGCCTGCTCCATGTTGTGCGTCACGATAACGATGGCACGGTCGGCAACGATCGATGACATCAGGTCCTCGATCGCCAGCGTCGAGATGGGGTCGAGCGCCGAGCAGGGTTCGTCAAACAGGATCACATCGGGGTTGAGCGCCAGCGTGCGCGCGATGCACAGGCGCTGCTGCTGACCGCCCGAAAGCGCGTAGGCGCTCTTGTCGAGCTTGTCCTTGACCTCGTCCCACAGCGCTGCACCGCGCAGGCTCTCCTCGACCATACGATCAAGCTCGTCACGGTCGGTAATGCCGTGACGCTTGGGCGCAAACGTGATGTTGTCGCGAATGGACTTGCGGAAAGGGTTGGGCTGCTGGAACACCATGCCAATGGAGCGACGCAGCTCGTACGTGTTCTCGGTCCTGGTGTTCACATTGCGTCCGCGGTAGTTAATCTCGCCCTCCACGCGGCAGCCGCGAATCTCGCGATTCATAAGGTTGAGACTGCGCAAGAAGGTCGACTTACCGCAGCCCGAAGGCCCAATGAGCGCCGTGATCTCACCCTTGTGAAAGTCGAGCGACGTGTCGTGTAGCGCATGGTGGTCGCCATAGTACACGTTGACGTCCTTGGTGGAGAGCACGACCTCGTCGCTCACGGCCTTGCCACTCACGCGAACACGCCTCTCGCTCTCCCCCACGCTCGACAGGAAGTCCTGGGTGTCGGACGATGCCGCTTCGGTTGCGGGCGTTACATTCATCTCGCTCATTCGGCCGTCATCTTCCTTGCCAGTTGCTTGCCCACAATGCGGGCGATTACGTTAAACAACAGCACGCAAATCATCAGCAGTGCAGCGGTGCCCCAGACGATCTGCTGGGCCTCGGGGCTGCCCTCGCCATAGATCTTGTAGATATGCACGGCGAGCGACTCGCCAGGGCGGAACACGTTCCAGGCACAGGTGGGGCTCGACAGGTTAAAGCTCAAGAAGTTCAGGCGAACCGGCGAGCTCATACCCGAGGTAAAGAGCAGTGCTGCGGCCTCGCCAAACACACGGCCGGCCGAAAGCACGATGCCGGTCACGATGGCGGGCATGGCCTCGGGAATCAGGATGTGCAGCGTGGCCTCCCAGCGGGTGAGGCCCATAGCCAGGCACGCATCGCGCTGGGCCTGCGGCACGTCCTCGAGCGCCTGTTGGATCACACGCACCAGGATGGGAATGTTAAACATGGTAAGCGCGACGGCGCCGGAGATAATGGAGTACTTCCAGCCCAGCTGCACCGAGAACACCAGAAAGCCGAACATGCCGACGACGATGGAAGGCAGCGAGGACAGCGTCTCGATGGCGGTAGAGGCGATGTCGCGGATAGGGCCGTTCGGCGCGTACTCAACCAGGAAGACCGCTCCGCCTAGGCTGATGGGCACCGAGATGATCAGAGTGATCAGCAGCAGGTAGAACGAGTCGAACAGCTGGTAGAGCACGCCGCCCTGCGTTCCGTTGGCGCGCGACGGCTCTGTGAGAAAGCCCGGCTGGAACAGCGTCGAGATGCCCTCGAACAGGATATAGGCCACCATGGAGATGACGATGAGCATGACGATGGCGACGATCGCCGTCAGCACGCCCGTGGCGATGCGATCCTGTTTTTGGACACGCCCGAGCCTCGCCTCGTCGATGTGGATGCGCGTGCTAGCCACGAGCCTTCGCCCCCTTGCGGCCAATGAGATGGATGATCAGGATGAAGATGAGGCTCATGCCCATCAGCAGCAGACCGAGTGCCCACAGGACGTCGTCCTGGGCCGAGCCCTCGGCGTAGACCGCCATGGACGTGGTGAGCGTGGTGGTGATGGTGGACGCCGGCGACAGCAGCGACGTCGGCATGGCCTCGATACCGCCGATAACCATGCGCACGGCGAGCGTCTCGCCAAAGGCGCGGGTCATACCCAGGATGACCGCAGTCATGAGCGACGGCATGGCGGACTTGAGCACCACGTGCCAGATGGTCTGCCAGCGGGTGTAGCCCAGCGCGAGCGAGCCCTGGCGGTAGCTGTCGGGCACGGCGCGCAGGCCGTCGACCGAAAGCGTGGTCATGGTCGGCAGGATCATGACGGCCAGTACGATGGCACCGGGCAGGATACCCAAGCCCGTGCTCACATGGAAAACGCTCTTCATAAGGCCGACGACAACGTGAAAGCCGATCAAGCCAAAGACGACCGAGGGAATGCCGGTCAAAAGCTCAATAAGCGGCTGAAAGACCTTGGAGCCAAATTTGGGTTGGATCTCGACCGCAAAGATGGCAGAGCCGATGGCGATGGGCAGCGCGATGAGCGTGGAGAGCACCATGACCGCAAACGAGGTGACGATCAGGGGCAGGGCGCCGGTGTAGGGCAGGCCGTTTTCGGCCGTGTTGGCCAGGTCCCACTTGGTGCCGGTAAAGAACTCGACGACCGAGACGCCGTCCTTAACGAAAGCCGAGAGGCCCTTTTGGGCGACCATAAAGATGAGCACGGCAACGACAAGCGTCACGAGCGCTACGCACGCGCCCGTGACGCCCAGGCCCACGTTCTCAAGGTCGCGCTTTGGCAGCTGTTTTGCCATTGCAAACCTTTCCGGGGCGATTACTTATTTAGCGGAGACCTTGCCGCTGGCGTCCTTGACGACCTTCATGGCAGAGACGGGGATGAAGCCCTGCTCCTCGACGAGTTTGCCCTGGACGTCGTCGGAGAGCATGAACTCCAGGAAGGCCGTGGTGGCCTCGTCGGCGTCCTTGGAGCAGTACATGTGCTCGGTAGCCCAAATTTTGAAGGAGTCGTCGGTGACGTTTGCACTCTTGGGCTCCACGCCCTCGACCTTGATGGCGTTGAACTTGGAGTCGTCGAAGTGCGAGAAGTCCAGGTAGGAGATGGCGTTATCGGTGCTGGTCATCTGAGTCTGAACATCGCCGGACTTGTCGAGCTCGGCATCGCCCTTAAAGTCGACGGTCTCGTCGCCAAAGACGGCGGCCTCGAAGGTGGCGCGGGTGCCGGAGCCGGCCTTGCGGTTGAGGACGACGATGGTGGCGTCGCCGCCGCCGACCTCCTTCCAGTTGGTGATCTGGCCGGAGAAGATACCCTTGAGCTGCTCGAGGGACAGGTCGTCGACCGTCACGTTCTTGGAGACGACGGGACCCATGCCCACGACGGCGACCTCGTGATCGACGAGGTTCTTGACCTGGTCGGCCTCGAGCTTGGTCTCGGCGAAGACGTCAGAGTTACCGATGGTGACGGTGCCAGCGGCGACAGCGGTCAGACCCTTGCCCGAACCGTTGCCCGAGCCGGAGATGGAGACGTCGGGGTTGGCATCCATGAACTTCTCGGCAGCAGCCTCGACGAGAGCCTGGAACGAGGAGGCACCGTCGTAGGTCACCTCGCCGGAGACGGACTCGGCAGCGGCAGCGGCGCTGCCCTTGTCGGCGGCGTCGGATGCGCCGGAGCCGCCACAACCAACGAGACCGAGGCCGACGATGCTGGCGAGACCACCAGCGAGGCCGAGGAACTGACGACGAGAATAAGCCTGATCGAGCATGATCTTCCTTTCATACATGCGACTCGCGGGCACCCTGCCCGCTTTGCTGTTCGGAAAGATACGACCCCGATCGGGCAGCACCAGCGCCAACTGCGGTTTCTTACGGTCATTTGATAGACCCTTACCGCAAGCGCAGCACGGCCTTTACAAACGAATAACAAACCCGCCGCCAAACATGGCCAGCCTTTTACACCAATAAAAACAAAGTTGCGGTGAAATAGTTCCTGCTTGGCCATCAAATGGCCCATTCTAGGAACTATTCCACCGCAACTTAGATTGGGAAACCGCGCAACCTTAAAGCTCCAGCTCATTCAAACGCAGGATCGCCACGATATAAATCTTGAGCGCCTGCTTGAGCTGTTCCTCGTTGGCGCACTCGTTGGGGCCGTGCATCTGGCCGCCCCACGCGGGCAGCTCCAGGCCGGTCTCTTCGGGGCCAAACGAGACGGCGCGGGCAAAGTTGCGCGCGTACGTGCCGCCGCCCATGGCAAAGGGCTCAGCATGCTTGCCGGTGAACTCGTTATAGGTATCGATAAGCGCCTTCACGGCCGGATCATCGGCAGAGACTGAGAACGGCACCTTAGCGCGACCCAGCTGGCACGTCACGCCAAAACGGCCCACGAGCGGGTCGAGCTGCTCGCGGATGGTATCGGCACTCGTACTGTCGGGGAAGCGCACGTCGATGACCTGCTCAATATGGCCATCCGCCACGCGGATGACTCCAGCGTTGCAGGTAAGCGGGCCAAACGCCGGACTCGTTGCATCGATACCTAGGCCGCGGCCATAGGCATCCGCATGCACAAAGGCCAGGAACTTGACGAACTCGTGCTCGGCAGGCGTCAGCAGACGCTCGTCGCGTGCACCAAACGCGTCCTCGGCCTCACGCAGATACGCCACGATCAGGCCGACGGCATTGATCGTTCCCTCAGGCATCGAGGCATGACCGCCAATACCGTGGGCGAAAATCTGCGCATGCCCGTTATCGAGTGCTGTGATCTCCAGGCGGTCGGCGTTCTCAACGGGCGCCGGCAGCTCATCGGCGGCAATCGCGAGCTCGCAGATAGACTGCGACGGAATAGCGTTGCTCGCCTCGGCACCGCTCCAGGACACAATGCGCCCGCCTTCGATCTTGGGGCTCACAAACGTCGCCCCAAACTGGCCCTTCTCGGCATTGCAGACCGGGAACTCGGCATCGGGCGTAAACAGAAAGTCGGGGTCTGCGTGGTTCTCCAGATAATGGTGAACGTCGGACATGCCCACTTCCTCATCGCAACCCAGCAGCGCGCGGAAGGTATAGCGCGGCACAATGCCGTGTTTGAGCAGATAAGCGCCAGCGTAGAGCGACAGCACCGCCGGGCCCTTGTCGTCGATCACGCCGCGGCCGAGCAGCCAGCCCTCGCGACGCTCCATCGCAAATGGGTCGGTATTCCAGCCGGGGCCGGCAGGCACCACGTCCACATGGCAGATAGTAGCGAGCTGCTTATCGCCGCGGCCCGGAATATCGGCGATGCCCACATAGCCCTCGTCGTCGCTCGTCTGGTAGCCGAGCTTCTGCGCGATGCCGAGCGCGCAATCGAGTGCGTCACGGACCGGGCGGCCAAACGGCGCACCGGGCTCTGCATCGGCAGAAACGGCCACAGACGGATAACTCACCAGCTGCTCGATATCGGCGACGACATCTTCCCAGACCTTGTCGACATACTCGGCAACGCTCTGCTCCACCTGATTCATGGACGACCTCCTTACCAATGAGCAGCGGGCACGCCCGCCCCTCACATTACGTCATTAGATAGCGAAAAGTTTAGCAAGCTCGGCCACCGAGTGCACCACCGCATCGGCACCCGCCGCCTCGTGCTCGCCCGGCGCCGCCGCGCCCGAATAGATGCCGATGCACGGCACGCCCATCGCGTGCGCGCCCTCCACATCGTTAAAGCGATCGCCGATCATCACGGCATCGTCGGCCGTCGCGCCGAGCGCCGCCAAGGCATCGCGGACCGAATCGGCCTTGGTCTCGCGACCCTGCGGCGGATTCATGCCAACCACCACCTCAAACTGAGAGAGCCCGAGCTCACGCACCATGTCGATGCACTTGGCCTCCATGCGCGACGTCGCCACGGCCATACGCTTGCCCCGGGCGGCTAACCCGTCGAGCAACTCAGGGATCCCGTCAAACACGGGATACTCCTCCGGTCCCAGCTCATCAAAAAAGGCGCGGTACTCATCGGCCACCACAAGCGACTCCTCGCGGGAGAAGCCATAAAAGTCGTGAAAGCTCTTCCACAGGGGCGGCCCGATCATACGGCGCAAGTCACCCATCTGCGCTTCCGAAAACCCGCGCGCAGCCAGCGTCTTATGCGTCGAGGTCATCACCGCCCGGCCCGTATCGGCCACCGTGCCGTCAAAATCGAACAGCACGACCGGCCGTTTGCCTATCTCCAACGCCCCCATCGGCATTCCTCTTCCCCAGTTGACGATTTCCACACCGACACTTCAAACTGTTGACTATTCAACAATTGAACCTAGTAATGTGGAACGACTCTACTATACTTGTCGCACTTTGCTCTCAGAAGGCGGCGCGCAAGCGCCCCAACGAAAGGTGCAATTATGTCTTTTGCCATCATAACCGACTCCACGTCGGACATCTCCCCCGCCCGCGCCCAAGAGCTCGGCATTTACGTGATTCCGCTGCATGTGATTATCGAGGGCGAGGACCTGCTCGACCAGGTGCAGATTACCGCCCAGGAGTACGTCACGCGCATGGCCGGCTCCGAGCAACTGCCGCACACCTCGCAGCCGAGCGCCGGCGAGTTTAAGGCACTCTTTGACCGCGTGCTCGCCGACGGCCACGACAGCGCCATCTTTATCTCGCTGTGCAGCGAGTGGTCTGCCTGCTACGCCAACGCGTGCCAGGTTGCCGATACCCACGAGCTCGATGTGCGCTGCATCGACTCGCGCACCGGCTCGGGTGCCGAGGGCCTGCTGGTGGAGTACGCGCTGGCCATGCGCGAGGACGGCCGCAGCCTGGACGAGACCGAGGCGCAAATCCGCGCGACACTGCCCGACGCCCACCTGCTGCTGATTCCCCGCACGCTCGAGAACCTCGTTAAGAACGGCCGCGCGCCCAAGCTCGCCGGCCAGCTCACGCAGATGCTCAACATTCGCCTGGCCGTTTCGCCGGAGTGGAAATCGGGCGAGATCAAGGCCATCAAAAAGGGCCGCGGCGCCAAGCGCATCGTCGCCAACACCATGGCCGATTGCCTCGCATTTTTGGCCGAGCATCCGGGCTCAAGCGTGCGCGTGCTCACGACCGGCGCCGCCGAGGAGCAGGAACTTGTCAACGAGGCGCTCGCGGGCCAGGACTACGTAGACGCCGGCACCGGCCCCATCGGCTGCACCATCGCCACCCATGTAGGCGTGGACGCCATAGCCATCAGCTACTGCCCCCGCTACCAGCCAACTCGCTAGGGACGCTCACATCACTTGCGGTGAAATAGGGACTGTTTTTGGCTTATCAGCCGCAAATCAATCCCTATTCCACCGCAACTTAGAAATCGGCAATCAGCCCTGCGGGCCCCGGAACAGTTCCTCATGCGAGCCCATTCTGACCAGTCGGATCACAGGATTAGTCTTATGCGGCAAGTACAGAACGACCACATCGACCAACCCATCGGATAGATGGAAATCGATGTGGCCGTTGTAATTGCCGCCCGGGTTTGAAAGCTCATGGGCGCCATATTCCGCGGGAAGCGAGCCGCGAGCTGCAAGCTCTGCGACTGCCGCCTTAAACTCGGTTTTTAGCTGCGGATGGATGCGCATCGTCCGTTTGTAATCCGCCTTAAACTGAGCCTCGACTTTAATCTCAAACATCGCTAGTCCTCATCGAGGAACGATATAAGCTCATCAGCGTTAGTGAATGACGGGCTGTCGTCCGGCAGAATCCCCAACTCATGAGCCTCGGCAATCACCATGGCACGCCTCGTCGCCTCATTGGGAACTTCGGGCCGACCCACAATTTCAAAAGGAATCTTTCGCTGATTTACCAGCTGCCGAACAGCAAGGTTGAGATACGAATTGAGACTCAGACCAACCGTATCCAAGAACTCAGTCGCCTGTTCCTTGAGCCCCTCTTCGATGCGAACCGTCGTAGGCTTAACCGTTGCAGTAGACATACGCGACCTCCTCGCTCTCGTCTTTTGCATCAGTATACCCAATATAGATGGCAGTCTGATGTTAGCTAGCATCAGACTGCCATTATTCATCTATAAGCGAAGAAGCCTTGTCCCTACATCAGCCCGCTCAGGGCGATATCGACGGCCTCGTTGAGGTCGTCGGTAATGTGCACCAGCTCTGGATCGAGCGGGCTGATCATACCGGCATCCATCACCGGACCGTTAAGCCAGTCGAATAGGCCCTGCCAGTACTCGGTGCCCACCAGCACGAGCGGCATGCGCTTGACCTTGTGTGTCTGCACCAGCGTGAGCACCTCGAACATTTCGTCGAGCGTACCAAAACCTCCGGGAAACACGATGGCGCCCGAGCTGTATTTGACGAACATGGTCTTGCGCACAAAGAAGTAACGGAAGTCCATGCCGAGGTTCACGTATTTATTGAGCCCATGCTCGTGCGGCAATTCAATGCCCAGACCAACTGACTTGCCGTTGACACTCGCCGCTCCCCTGTTGGCCGCTTCCATGATGCCGGGGCCGCCACCGGTGATGACCGCCACGCCGCGCTGGGCGATTTTGCGGCCGACCGTGCGCGCCGCCTTATAGAGCGGATCGGTCTTGGGCGTGCGGGCGCTGCCGAAGATGGTCACAGCGGGCCCGAGCTCGGCAAGTGCGCCAAAGCCATCGACAAACTCGGCCTGGATGCGCAGCACGCGCCAGGGGTCGGTGTGCAACCAGTCGGTCGAGTCCTCGGGCGCCAGCAGGTTGGCGTAGGTGTTGTCCTTGGGAATCATGGGGCCGCGCATGACCACGGGACCGCGTCGGTACGTCTCGTCGTAGGCAGGCTCGCCCTCGATATTCTCGTTCTTAATCATGGGTACTCCTATCGAGAAAAAGAAAAACGGGCGGGGTCGACGCCATGCGTCAAACACCCGCCCGAACATCAACTATTCGATATGGTACCCACGATGCATCAAGTGCTTGCAAGCTATCGGTCATCGGTCTCGCAGACGGTGTTAGCGAACGTGATGACCGGCCAGCGCTCGCCCCTTGCCGTTGCTGGCGCTCTGCAAGCGCCCGCGCCGCTCTTAGTAGTCCACCGCCGCAGGACTGTTCATCCAGTCGCTCACAAACGCGCCGTAGCGGCCCTCGATAATGGCCTGACGGGCACGCTGCATAAGGTTGAGCAGGTAGTAGATGTTGTGCATCGACAGCAGAATACCGCCGAGCATCTCCTTCTGCGTGACCATGTGACGGATGAGCGCACGGCTGTAGCCGCCCGTGCACACCGGGCAGGTGCAGGTGGGGTCGATAGGGCCGTCGTCGTGCGCAAAGCGCGCGTTGCGGAAGTTAAGGCGACCTTCACTGGAGAACGCCGTACCCATGCGGCCGGTGCGCGTCGGCAGCACGCAGTCGAACATGTCGATACCCACGCCCACGCCGCGCACGAGCGTGGTCGGATTGCCGACACCCATCAGGTAGCGCGGCTTGTGCTTGGGCATGTACTCACTCGCGAGCGGCGCCAGGGTCTCGAACATGGTCTCGTGGTCCTCGCCCACCGAATAGCCGCCGATGCCGTAACCCGGGAAGTCGCCGCACTCCTCCAGATGGCGCAGCGAGCGCAGGCGCAGATCCAGGTGCATGCCGCCCTGAACGATGCCAAAGAGCGCCTGGTCATCGCGGGTGTGAGCCTTGTAGCAGCGCTCGGCCCACATACTCGACAGCTCAACGGCGCGCTCGACGTAGGCGCGCGTGGCGGGATAGCCCGGGCACTGGTCGAGCTGCATGCAGATATCGGAGCCGAGCTTCATGGCGATTTCCATGTTGTCCTCGGGCGTCCAGAACACGTGGCGGCCGTCGTAGTCATTGACGATAAAGCGCACGCCCTCGTCGGTGAGCTTGACGGCGTCGTTGTGGCTGAACACCTGGAAGCCGCCCGAATCGGTAAGAATGGGGCCGTGCCAGTTCATAAACTTGTGCAGGCCGCCCAGCTCGGCAATGGTGTCCTCGCCGGGACGCATGGACAGGTGATAGGTGTTGGCAAGCACGATCTGGGCGCCGAGCTGTTTGACGGTCTCGGTGGGGATGCCCTTGACGTTTGCCTTGGTGCCCACGGGCATAAAGATCGGCGTCTCGATGTCGCCGTGCGGGGTGTGCAGCACGCCGGCACGCGCATGCGTCGTCGGATCCTCGGCGATCAGGTCGAATTTAAAAAGGCTCTGGTCCATAAACTGGAACTCCTTGGTTGCGGTTCATACGCAAACCATTATACGGGCAACCCGCAAGAAGCACCGACTCGACAGAAACTAGTGCAAAGGAAACCTGCCCCCTGCACCAATGCACCCGGATAAAAATGATCCGTTTTCCTCCGTCCCCAACGGATCATTTCCGACAGCGAAAACCCGCCAGATCGAGCAAGGTGCCTTCAAGCAAAATGGCGCCGCAGGTTGAGCATAAGTCAGCGAGCGGGCCGCATTTGAGACAAGGTGACGTGAAATCAGAACCACCCTTAAAAAGGGTGGTTTGCTCTTAGGGTATAACCCACGGGCC
>OLSD01002208.1_pt1 | contig 14090 bp, 18 predicted proteins | sample 1672211 | NCBI WGS metagenome assembly OLSD01 (sample SAMEA3136659, study PRJEB25190) | human gut metagenome | reverse complement strand
GCGATTTTGCCTCAGCTTGTCAAAAAAGTCCGAACGGACTTTTTTGACAAGCTGACGGGGCGGCGATTCCACCGCCCCGTCTTGCAGCTATGCGGCGTTGTCGTTGCCGATGATCTTCTTCCGGCTGCGGATGAAGGGTATCAGTCGTTTTCTGAACCGGCGCAGTTTTGCGGTTACTCCTTGATGGCTTCCAGGAGCAGCAGGAAAAGCCCCAGCGCCGTCAGGATCATTCCGGCTATGGTGAAAAATTCCCCGACGCCCAGCAATGCGCTCCCGGCGATTACAAGAGCTAAGTAAAATGTGAGCTTTGCTTTCATAAGATTATTTCCTCTCAGTTTCAGACTGCTTCCTGTTCCTGCCGCCCGGTGGAGCGGCTTCTGACGCAATATTAGCATATCATATAACGTATAATGCGTCAACGAATACTTTCTTGTTAAAAATAGTGTAAAAAATAGCGGCGGCCTTTCGGCCGCCGCTGGTTTGTTGGCGTAGGGGACGGCGTCCCGACATCCCGTCAGCGCGGCAGCGCCGCGCCGGAAAACGGATTCCCACGCCAGTGTGTACCCCAAGGGCACTTGCTCCGCGGCGCGCACTGGCTCGGAATGACAGAGAACGCGGTACCGGGGACGCCGCGGCAGACGCTACAGCTTGTCCACCACGTCCATGGTGATGCGGGCGGTGATGCCCCACAGCGGGTGGGGCAGCCCCCGATACACCGGCACCTCTATCCGGCAGGGACGCCACGGGTAGTCTGCCGCCACACCGGCGTCCGCGTAGGGGAAGTCCGGTATCGCCACCGGCTGCTGGTAGGCGTACACCTCCGGCGGGTGTGCCCGCAGCTCCCGCAGGGGCAGCAGGAACGTGTCCGCCACCTCCTCCGGCGCCGGGCGCATGGCCGCCACCGCCGCCGGGTCGACCTCGCCCAGCACAGGGCGCAGCAGGCTGCCCGCCCGGATGTACAGGAAGTCCATCTCACCGATGACGGTCACGGCGCTCTCCGGGATGCCCAGCTCCTCCCGCGTCTCCCGCAGGGCGCACTGGATGGCCGTCTCGCCCGGTTCCCGATTGCCGCCGGGGAAGCAGACCTCACCCGGCTGACGTACCGCGGCGGAGCGTATCTCGTACAGCAGGCAGTATTCCCCGTTCTGGCGAACCAACGGCACCAGCACCGCCGAGCCGCCCCGTTCGCCCATCAGCGTGGGGGTGTGACCCTCGTAGGCCGCACGCAGTCCGGAAATGTCCATATTGCACCTCTTTCTCCCGCAAAACGCGCCGTTTTGCGGATGTTTCTACAGGAAAAAGCCCCCGCCGAAGGGCGGGGGCACAGCTATTGTGCGAGCCGATCAGCAGCCGCACCCGCAGCCGCCGTTGTTGCCGCCGCAGCCGCAGTTGCTGCCGCAGCCGTTGCCGCAGAACAGGAACAGCAGGATGATCGCAATGATGATCCAGCAGCAGCTGCTGCCGCCAAAGCAGGAATTCTGATTACACATATCGTAACCTCCTATGAAAATTTGACCGCCGTCCGGTCTCATTCTCATAGTATGCCGCCGCAGGAAAAGTGTTCCTCAGGGCTGGGAGATACGATAGCTGAGTGTCAGCAGGGTGTCCACAAAGTGGATGTCCTCGAAGAAAACGCCGTCCTCCTTGGTGGACAGCTCCACGTTGGTGAAGTTCCAGAAGCCCCGGACGCCCAGACCGATCAGCCGGTCGGCCAGCGGCTGCGCCACGCTCTGCGGCACGGTCAGCACCGCCACGTTGGGATGGTAGCTGGCCACATAGTCCTCCAGCTCGTCCATGGAGTGGACGGTCACGCCGCGGATCTCCGTTCCGATCAGCGCAGGGGAGACATCGAAGGCGGAGTCGATGCGGAAGCCCACCTTTTCAAAATCGAAGTTTTGCAGCAGCGCATGACCAAGATGCCCCACGCCGACGACGATGATGCGGTGCCCGCTGTCGATGCCGAGAATGTGGCCGATCTCCGCCCGCAGCTCTGCCACGTTATAGCCGTATCCCTGCTGCCCGAACTCACCGAAGCAGCTGAGATCCTGCCGGATCTGAGAGGCGGTGATGTCCATTTTAGCGCCCAGAGAATTGGAGCTGATGCGCACCACGCCCTTGTTGTACAGGTCGTCTAAATACCGGTAATAGCGGGGGAGGCGGTGGATAACAGCATCAGAAATCTTTTGTTTTTTCACAGGTTATCCTCCTTCAGAATGGAGTATGGCGCACGGCGCCTTCATGTTGTTGTCATTTTACAACAAGTTTACCAACTTGTCAACTTTTTTAACAATCTGAAAGCAAAAAATTTTCTTTACATTGCCGCCCGAAGGTGGTATAGTAGTAAAGCTGTAAGCGACAACCGAATATGCGCCCGTAGCTCAGCTGGATAGAGTGACAGACTCCGACTCTGTAGGCCGCTGGTTCGAATCCAGTCGGGCGTACCAAGTTAACAAACAGGTTTAGATGCCATGCGGTGAAAACCGCGTGGCATCAAGCCTTTCCGGGGTTTCCCATACCCCGATTTTAACGGTTTCAAGCATGGATGTCAGAGCCGTCTGAGAGGCGTTCAACGTGATTTGAACCCCTCTTTTTCTGCTTTCTGGCGAAATAATCGGATGCAGCCCCCTTTTGTACGAGGATTTTCCTCACAAAAGGGGGCTTTTTTCATGAAAAAGCTTCACAAAGTTTAGAGCGTCGGTTTGTTGGTTTCATAAAACCATCAACCGGCGCTCTTTTTGCGTTTAAGGAGGAGCCAAATGAATATCAGTGCAGAAGAAAAGAATCGTTATCTCAGGGAAGCGGAGGTCGTTCTTGCCAGAGAGGGTTTCCTGACGGATAGGACACACGCTGGTAGCCTGCGTGTCTTGTTTGATGGTGCGCCGCTGTGCGAGGTGCCTGAGAGCGGCGGCGTTACCTACCGAATGGCAGATGTCAGTACACCGGAACGGATCGCCGCCAAGGACAAGGTCTACAGCATCGTCAGAGCCGTAGCGGAGTATATGTATCAGATGGAGCGGGCACCCATTCTGAAGGTAGACGGTCTTGAGGATAGCTACAAGCTGCTGACCGCCTCCACCACCGTCAACGGCAAGGATGTCACCATGACGGACGGCAATGCCATCGTGCCGCTGACCGTGGTCAACAACCCCGGCTTCGATCTGCCCAAGACCGGCGGTTACGGCACGTGGATGTTCACTATTGGCGGCGTGGCGCTGCTGGGCGCGGCGGCTTTCATCGTGATCCGCAGCCGTAAGCACAAGAACGAGCAGTGAAACGCTGGTTACTAGCGGCGGCTTGCGGCGTTGTGGCGTTGGGCTTGATGCTTTATCCGTTGGTGGGAGAACTTCTGAGTGAAAAGTACCACTCCGACGTGGAGACAGCCTATACCGCGGCCATAGAGGACACCGATGATGCCGAGCTGACCGCCCAGCGGCAGGCGGCGCAGCAATATAATGCCATGCTGGCCAATGCGACGATCTCTGAGGGAGGGGCATCCGCCCCTCCCTTGGCGTATGCGGAGCAGCTCACCGTGGGCGGCGTCATGGCTTACATCGACATCCCCAAAATCAACGTGTACTTGCCTGTGCAGCACGGTACGGGTGCTGAGACACTTGAAAAATCCGTGGGCCATGTGGTAGGAACGTCTCTGCCGGTGGGCGGCAGCAGTACTCACGCCGTGCTGTCTGCCCACAGTGGAATGGCCTCGTCCAAGCTATTTTCGGACATTGACCAACTCGAAAAAGGCGATACATTTTACATCCACGTGCTGGGCGATACGCTGGCCTATAAGGTGGACACCATCCACACGGTGCTGCCCACGGACACGAGCCTGCTCCAAATTGAGGACGGCAAGGATTTAGTCACGCTGGTGACGTGTACGCCATTTGGCGTCAACACCCACCGGTTGCTGATGCGTGGCCACCGTGTTCCCTACACCCCCGAACAGGAAGCGACTGCCGCCGCAGAAAAACCAGCTGCATCCTCGTGGACGCGGCATTACCTCACCGGCTTGGGTATCGGCCTTGGCGCGGTAGCGGTAATCGGTGGTGCTTACTTTTTGGTAAGGAGGGTGCGCCATGCGTAAGATAGCCCTTGTACTGGTGGTACTGCTGGCGGTGGCGGGTATCTGCGTCATGCTGTGGCCGGTGTTTACGGGACACAAGCTGCAAGCCGATACAGACGCTGCCGTGCAGAGCTTCCTCAAAGAACGAAAGCCGGAGCAGCAGTATCCTGAGCTGTTGGCGGCTTTGCAGGAGTATAACCGCCAGCTTTATAAGGAAAAGCAGTGTAATCTCACCGACCTCGAAGCCTGCGAGACACCCGCCGCCGACTTGACTGCCTACGGCATCGAAGATGAGATCATAGGCGTCTTAGAGATACCTGCTATGGACCTGACCATGCCTATTTACTTAGGCGCATCCGACGATCACCTCGCCGCAGGTGCTGCGGTGCTGGGCAATACCTCCGCGCCCATTGGTGGCGACAACACCAACTGCGTTATCGCAGGCCACCGAGGCTGGCGCGGCGCGGACTACTTCCGGCATATCGACCGCTTGCAGGCGGGCGATACCGTGAAGCTCACAAACCTGTGGGAAACGCTGACCTACACGGTAGCCGACATTCAAATTATCCAGCCTCATGAGGTGGAGAAAATTAAAACACAGCAGAGCCGCGACCTGCTGACGCTGTTGACCTGCCATCCCTACGCTTCGGGTGGACGGCAGCGGTATGTGGTCTATTGCGAACGAACCGAAAATTAGGAGGAAACTATGAAAAAAGCAATTTGTATCATTCTGGCCGTGGCGGGCGCTGTGGCCATTTACTTCACCCGCCGTACCCGTCCCCGCGGCCGCAGCGAGATGTAAGCCGTGGGCAGCATTCATATGGTTGGCAAAGCAACTTTTGCCAACGGGGACATCATCCCCTACTATGACGCAGATTCCTTTCTGGACTGCATCCGTGAGGAGCTGCCCTACCGGGACACAACCGGCTTTCGCTATGAAATTCTGACAGACGATCCCGCTGTCCGCAAGGCGGCGGATGATATTTTATTCGACTTCGTTGGGGAAGAAAATCCTCATGAGTTGGCAGACTATAGGAAGATGGGAGGGCTGTGACATGGATATCAGCAGAGAAATGGTAACATTCCTGCGGAAGCAGTACCCGCCCGGCACCCGTATCCGGCTGGATAATATGGATGATCCCTTCGCGCCGGTACCGGCAGGGATGACGGGAACGGTGGAACACATCGACGACGCGGGGCAGTTCCACATGAAATGGGATAACGGTCGGACGTTGGCCCTCATCCCCGGCGTGGACAGCTTTACCGTCCTGCCGCCCAAGCTCAGCGTGATGAAGCTGTATATGCCCCTCACCGCCGACCTGTACGAGCGGGACGAATGGGGCAATATGCCAGAGGAGCCGGAGCTGCTGTCGGGACGGGAGCTGGTTCAATATGAGGATAACATCCGCAGTGCCCTTGTGAAGTACCGGATGCCGGAGGAGGTCACCCGCGGCCTCATGAATTGGTACAATAAGCCTGATGCTGTAAACAACAAGGTACGCTCCGTTACATTCGGCGCGGAACTGCGCGGTGAGCAGCTCTGGGGTGTAGCGGAGTGTCAGCTCTGGCATGAGCTTTCCGCAACGGAGCTGACCACACTGAAGGAGTTTATCACCGGTCAGGCGTCGGACGGTTGGGGCGAGGGCTTCGAGCAGCGGGAGATCGCTGTTGGTCGCAGGAATGAGCTGTATGTTCATCTGTGGCAGGATCACAGCTGGAGCATCCAGACGGAGCAGGAGCGGTTTTGCCCCCATTTGGACAAGCTGCCGGAGATGTGCTTCACGCTGCTGCCGGGGACGGGACAGCTCATCTGCGTCAAGCGCGGCGAGAGCGGGTACTATCCCAGCGACTGGTCGACCGATGATCCCCACGAAAACCGCCTCATTGCCGATGAGCAGAACCGGAAGCTGGGTGTGACGCCCGCGCAGGAGGAGGCCATGAAGATTGGAAGTATGTGCGGCTGGGACGTACCCGGCGCAGACCCCGATAACTGTGATGACATCGTGCAGCGGCGAGGAGGAATGGAGCTTGGATAAAGTTGTTTTTTCTGTATATCTTGGCAACCCCGATAACGACAACGGCACCACGCTGAACTTGCCCGCCAAGCCGTGGGAACTGCTGGATGCACTGGAGAGGCTGCGGCTGCGGGAGGGGCAGGAACCCTAAGGTTTCCCTTGCACATATTCCCTTCCTTGCGATATGCGGGAGTGCGGACAACAAAAGTTGTGGGCAATCACAAATTAGACAAAAGTTGCGTATAACATAAGTTATACGCAACTTTTGTTTTTTTGACATAAGTGTGCCGTAAAATGAACCTGCAAATTGTGCAGAACAGGCATAGAAAAGATGCTATACTCCCATGTTTTATCTCATGAATGAGATAGTAACATGGGAATCCTTGTTTTTAGGAGGAACAAAACATGAGAATTCCATATGGTTTTATTTTGACCGGAAACAGGGCGCTCAGAATCAACAAGGATGAAGCTGATGTTATCGCCACGATTTTTGATTTCTATATAGCGGGAGCAAGTCTGGGAAAAATCGTGGATATGCTCTACGAAAAACAAATACCTTCTCCGACTGGAAAACCAAAATGGACTCGTGCATCGGTTGACCATCTTCTTTCTAATGGAAAATATGTGGCCATCATCGGATGGGAGAAGTTTCTGGATGCCCAATTTGAGAAGTCCGCCCGCTGCAATATTGACTACGATCAGGAAGGTTCACCGAGGAAAGATACACGCTATGTTTCGCCGGATATGACCCTAATTTGATTTATCTTTTGCATTTGCACAAGTTATGCTACAATAGCCTCAAGAGGTGAGGTGTGTGACAGATAAACTGGTAGATTTAATAGGAATTGGCAACTTATTGGAGAGCCTTGTAACGGAAGATGTCATCACATGCGAGGAACGGGATCAAATTATAGCAAAGATAGCAAAGGAAAACGGTATCGCTGAGCATGAATATAAATCTCCCCATATTGCTGGCTATGGCATGAGTAAGCGAGAGGTATTGGAACGCGTGGAGCGAAGGAAATCAGCGGCGCCGCAGGACAAAATACCGGATGACAGCTATATTTCTCTGACTGAGATCGCCCGTGCGCACAGCGAGGAGGCTCCGGGGTATGTGATACAGCGGTGGCTGCGAAGCGAGAACACATTGGCTTTCTTAAACCTGTGGGAGAAAGAGAACAATCCGAATTATAGGGACTCTGGCTATATAGAATTGTTAGAAAAGAAGAAAACCGCCTCTTTTACATTAACGCCAAAATTATGGATCGAGCAGACAAAGGCGGTCGGGATCGTTTCTAAGCATGGCAAATCCGGAGGCACATTTGCTCACCCGATGATCGCCTGTGAGTTTGCTTCATGGATTGCGCCAGAATTCAAGATGCTATTGCTGAAGTTGTCACTGAATAGGACGAAATTGAGCTGATAGCGGTGTTTGATTGCAAGGCACATATAGTTGTGGAATGGCGGATTTCTTCTCTCGACGGAAGAAAAAATATCTGATATACTGAAATAAACCACTTGGCGGAGATCATATGTGGCGGGAGGAAAATACCATGTTGATGAATTCCAACGAATATCTGCATATCGTCGAGTCAATCAAACAGGAGATCCGCACAGCGCAGTATCGTGCGGCGGTCAGCGTCAATCGGGAACTGTTGGTTCTTTATCACTCCATCGGCGAGGTCATTAACGCTCACAAGACGTGGGGCAGCAAATTCGTGGAGAATCTTGCCGCCGACATCAAGCTTTCTTTTCCGGACGCCACCGGCTACTCGGCGAGAAACTTGAAGTACATGGCGAAATTTGCAGCGGCGTATCCTGACGACGAATTTGTGCAACGACCTGTTGCACAAATTCCGTGGGGACACAATGTTGTGCTGCTGGACAAGCTTTCCGGTCTCGAGGAACGCCTATGGTATGCAGAGAGAAGTGCCGAGAACGGGTGGTCTCGCAACATGCTGGTTCATCAAATCGAAAGCGGCCTGTATCAGCGGCAGGTGCTGGTGGAAAAAGTATCCAACTTTGAAAAGCGATTGCCCTCCCCGCAGAGCGAGCTTGCAGCGCAGACGATGAAAGACCCGTACATCTTTGACTTCATCCCATTCAAAGCGGACATGGTGGAGCGCGACATTGAACAGGCGTTGGTCAAAGACGTGACGAAGCTTCTACTGGAGTTGGGGACAGGCTTTGCCTTTCTCGGCAATCAATATCACCTGAATGTAGGCGGTGATGATTTCTATATCGACCTGCTGTTTTACAACCTCAATCTCCGCTGCTATGTGGTGATTGAACTGAAAACCGGTGAGTTCAAACCGGAGTACGCCGGACAACTGAACTTTTACCTCTCAGCGGTGGATGGCATTCTGAAGAAAGAACAGGACAATCCTTCTATTGGCTTGTTGCTTTGCAAGAACAAGAACGATCTTGTGGCGGAATACTCCCTCAAGGACATGAGCAAACCCATCGGCGTCAGCGCCTACCAGATCACCAGTAATCTGCCGGAAGAATTAGAACGTCAGCTGCCATCTGTGGAGGATATTCAAAAGAGAATTAAAGGCGTAAAGTAAAAGAGTACACGTATATTCAGCGTCGGCCTTTCGTGGAGATGAAAAGATGAATCTTTTTGATTTTATTCGTAATACATTTGTGAAAAACGATCCAGTGTGGAATTATTATGGTACGAATATTTACACTGATCCGATTGTCGCACCAGAACAGTCAGCACAATTCATTCGTGAATACTTCATACAAGGTGGAAAAGGCAATGCCTACGAATTGGATGAGTACGACAACATGATTGTACATAGCAGATTCCGTACGTCTAAGAATTTTGATGAATTTGAGATATGCGGCGATGCACCGCTTCATCTATCTGAATACCGAGCTATTCACACGGTATCTGCATTCTTTCTGGGAATATTTCTTGAGGATTGTCTGACACAAAAAGATCATGGTGTGGATATTTTCATGCGAGAAACCATCTTTCCGTTTTCATATCTTTGGTTTTTGACATGTCTGTATCATGACTATGGCTATATCGTAGAAGAAAACTGGAAACCAGATTTTGGACAGCTCCGCGAAACGAAAGTATGTGAGAAAGATGGATACTACAGACTGCGAAAGATTGAACAAAGATTGAGCATTCTGTATTCGCCATACCAGCAGGTCAGCCCAATACTTCGCAAAAGAGTACGCGGCCATAATGGGTTTTATGGAAGACAGTATAAGACGACAATAATCGATTATCTGTTGGGTAATAACCCATCGCTGAAGGATGGACTACAGTTCGCCTGTGGGGCAAAGATCACCGGTTTTCGTTATTCCCAAAGCCTTCTCATGAAATATTTTTCCTATGGAATACGCAGACTTCAGCCACCAACCTACAACCATGGAGTCATTGGAGGGTATCTCCTATTTGACAGATTCCTGAAAATATACGCATCCGCTTATAGGCATAGATTTTTAGAGCATGACGAGAGGTATACCCATATCGAAGCATTCGATTGGGGCGGAAGGAATTTTTGCATCGAGCAAATTCCTATATTGGCCCATATTGCAGACTGTATCATCTCTCACAACGTTTGGAAAGCAGATGCCTCAGCAGAGGCAGAATACTTGGAGTGCGGGCTGGGTGCGTTAGTAGGAGAGCGCTTCAAAAAAATCAGTTTTCAGGATAACCCATTGCTTTTTATCTTGGCTATCGTCGACACAATTGAACCATATAAGCTCTATGGTTCACAAGCATCAGAACAGAACGCAATTCAGATTTGGAAATCTTTTGACATATCTTTTGCAGATAATGCGATAACAGTTTCGGCTCGCTACAAGTGTCGGCTCATTACAAAAATATATGAAAGAGCGCAAGGATTAAAATCTTGGGTGGACATTGAAGATGTTGTGCTTGGCGGCACCGGAGAAAGTTTCAGCATTAAATTTAAAACGACTGAAAGCTGACAACAAAACCTGTGAGCAACCACATAAACCGTCTCAAACGATACGTTTGAGACGGTTTTTATATGCGGAAAGTTAGGAGAATGGAAACCTGATTTGACCACTACTGCACATTTTGCGATCCAACTGAGCGATTACGCTATGTCATATCTCCAGCATTCCTTGCAAGCCCGCGCTGGCGGAGACACACAGCCCCTTCCGCTTTAGACAGGCGCTTGACCAGACGTTGGAAGACATCTTCGGCTTCTGGTGGGAGGGATCACATACGCGTTTGACGCGTGCGCGAGAAACATAGAGCCTTGCTTATTGAGAAAAATCAGTGGACGCTGTTCTGCTCGCCCTCGGGCAGCAGATTCGTCATGCTCTTGAGGCTGATGGCGAGCGTGGACATGTTGTGCAGCAGCGCCGAGGTCGTCGGCGGCAGAATGCCGAGCACGCCGAGCACGATGAGCGAAAAATTGAAGCTCACGATGAAGCGGTAGTTGCGGTGGATGCGCGCCATGAGCTGCTGACTGAGGGAGCGCAGCGTGACGAGCGCGAACAGATCCTTGGACGAGATCGTGATATCCGCGATCTCGCGCGCGATGGCGGCGCCGCTCGAAATGGCGATGCCCGCGTCGGCTTCGGACAGAGCGGGGGAATCGTTCACGCCGTCACCGATCATGATGACCTTGCGGCCTGCGGCCTTTTCACTGCGGACGAATGCGGCCTTATCCTCGGGGAGCACTTCGGCGTAGACGGCGTCGACGCCGACCTCGGCGGCGACGGCCTCGGCGGTCTTGTGGCTGTCGCCGGTCATCATCACGACCTTGTCAATGCCAAGCGCATGCAGTGCACGCACGGCGGCATTTGCTTCTTTGCGCAGCGGGTCATGGATGCAGATGACCGCGGCGAGCTCACCCGCGATGCAGAGGTACAGGTGCGAAAACTCGGGCGGGAGCGATTCAAACTTATCCCCTTCGCCCTCCGGCACGCGGCAGCCCTCGTCCTCAAAGACGAAGTGCGCGCTGCCGATGAGAACCTTCTTGTCGTCCACAATGCTCGAAATGCCATGCGCCACGACGTACTGCACCTGAGAGTGATACTCCTCGTGCGTCAGGCCGCGGTTCTTGGCCTCGGCTACGACGGCGTTGGCGATGGAGTGGGGATAGTGCTCTTCGAGGCACGCGGCAAGGCGGAGCATTTCACTCTCCTCGTTGCCGCCGAAGGTGACGATTTGCGCGACCTTGGGCGTGGCGTAGGTGAGCGTGCCGGTTTTGTCGAAGACGATGGTGTTCGCCTGGGCGACGGCTTCGAGGAAGCGCCCGCCCTTGATGGAGATGTGATAGCTGCTGCTCTCGCGCATGGCAGAGAGCACCGCGATGGGCATGGAGAGTTTGAGCGCGCAGGAGAAGTCGACCATCAGCACAGCCAGCATCTTTGTGATATTGCGCGTAATGAGATAGGTCAAGATCGTGCCGCCGAGCGTGTAAGGCACAAGTTTATCGGCAAGGCGCGAGGCCCTGTCCTCGGCCGTGGATTTGAGCTTTTCCGACTCTTCGATCATGTGCACGATGCGGTCGTACCGACCGCCGCCGAGAGCCTTTTCTACGCGCACGACGCACTCGCCCTCTTCGGCAACGGTGCCTGCGTAGACATAGCTGCCCTCGCGCTTGGGCACGGGCATGGATTCGCCCGTCATGGATGCCTGATTGACCATCGCCTCGCCGGAGACGATTTTGCCGTCGAGCGGAATGAGGCTGCCGGTGCGCACGACGACGCAGTCGCCTGCCTGAATATCGCCGATGGGCACAAGCGTTTCCGTTTCGCCCGTCTTGAGCCAGACGTGATCGACGTTGAGCGACATCGCGCCGGCGAGATCCGCGACGGACTTTTTGTGCGTCCAGTCCTCGAGAATTTCGCCGAGGCGGAGCATGAACATCACGGAGCTCGCCGTCGGGAAGTCGCCGCGCACCATTGACACGGTGACGGCGGTGGCGTCGAGCACGGCGACGGAGAGCTTGCCGTGCAGCAGCGCGGAGATGCCTTCGCGGATGTACTTGATCGAATGGCAGATGGCGAGCGCCGTGGTGACGGGGAGCGGGAAGAAGAGCTTCGAGATCACGCGGCGGATCACCGTCCACGAGAGCTTGTCTTCAAATTCGCGGTTGAGCGCACGCGTCGTGTGGTCGGGGACGAGACCCATTGTCTCGGCCGTGTCAAACGAAAACGCCGCGAGTGCGCGCACGAGCGCGGCACGGTCTGCGCGGTAGACAATCACGGCGTCCTGCGTGCGGTCAAAAACCGAAACCTCGCTCACGCCGTCCACATTGCGCAGGTAATATTCCAGGACGTCCGCCTGATGCAGCGACATGCGGCGGCAAGCAAGATGTACGCGCATGCGCCCGGCAGATTCATGCATGATTTTGCATTTCATAGTGTATCAGTTCCTCCGAATGTAAAAGAGAGCCGCGAGCGCGGCTCTCCTTCGATTTATTCCTCGTCCGCTTTTTCCTTGGACGCGTCCTCGATGACTTCAGCGTCCTCTTCCGCTGCGCGGCGCTCGTTGATGTCCTTGGCGTCGGCGTAGACGTCCTCAGCGTTCTCACGGACATTGGTCACAGCCTGCATCACACAGTCCTTGGCGCGCAGCACTGCGGCGGTGGTATGGGAATAGACCTTCTTGGCGTCCTTGCTGGAAAGGATCTTGAGACCAGCGGTGCCAAACAGCACGCCTGCTGCGAATAAACCGAGACGTTTCATTGTGAAAACCTCCTGTCAGCACAAATTAGAGTTCTTTAACATGATGGAATATAACATAACGCCGTTTGAAATGCAAGTAGCAAAATGTTAAAATTTGACGAACAAAGGAAAACGCGGATTTGGTATGTTTTTCTCAATTCCTTGTGCCATTACCACTGCGCGAATATTCTGAAAACAGGTTTCCTTCATCGTCCTGCCTCCAAATCCGATCTTCACGATCTGCATTTTCATCATGCCGTCGCCGACCTTTGCAAGGAAACGGAAAAAACCGCTGACGGATGGGTCGCGGAGATCGTTGTAGCCCAGCATATAGCCCCGACTCGTGACCTGCAAGCGGCTGTCCCACAGGGAAAGGTCGCTTTTTGCCTCCGAAACCGCAAAATATGCGCCCACATCCTTGATTTTCGCACTCTTGAGCCAGGTCTTGGCGATCATCTTCACCGCCGTCCGGTTGGCCGCGTCAAATACCAGCACGCCGCCGGGGAAAGCGTCCGCCATCTTTTGCACCAGCGTCCTGACCTGCTCCGTCAGGAAGTAGTAAAACACGCCGGAGGCAAAGAACACCGCGCTGCCGGAGGCGTCGATCTTTGCGAACCATTCGGTATCATTTAAGTTGCAAGGGATGTTTTCCTCCCGCTCTCCGGCGGGCAGCAATTCGTTGCGCACGGCGATCACATCGGGAAAGTCCAGATTGTAGATCTTGCAGGTGCCGTTGTCGCAGCTTCTCCCGGTGCTGTCCAGCCCGCAGCCCAGATTGACCACCGCCGCGTTGGGGTGAGTCTTCAAATAGTCCCTGACTTCCCACGCCAGATCGTTCTGCCGCATGGCGACCTCCAGCGAGCCGAAGCGCTGCATCAGACTGCGGGCGTTCTTATCAGCATCCGAAAAGTCATAGTCGATTTCGTTAATCAGGCGCACCGCCGTTTCATCTTGGTAGAGATTCGGATACAGCTCTGAACAGACCTTCCGCGCATACAACGGAATGATCAGCGTCTCCTGCACGGTGTTTTTCTCGATTTTGTATTTCATGGGTATCTCCTTTCAGCGAACAAATATCATCATAATTGCCGCCAGCACTGCCGAAATGACCGCCATGCCCACCGTGCTGAACAGCCACTTTTTGCCCTTATCCTTGGCTGTAATGTAGGGTTTCAGGTCTTCCGTTCCCGGAATTTCCCATGCGTTCGTATGTCCTACCCAATAGCCGTCAACCCAAAATCGGTCTATGAGATTCATAACGGACAGTATGACCAGCAGCTGCCAAAAGCCCGCAAGAAACCCCCGCGCACCGTTCACCGCATAGACGCACACCAGCACAT
>OLSD01002195.1_pt1 | contig 14176 bp, 8 predicted proteins | sample 1672211 | NCBI WGS metagenome assembly OLSD01 (sample SAMEA3136659, study PRJEB25190) | human gut metagenome | reverse complement strand
ACAAATGAGTTTAGAGTCCTCCGGAAGAGAAATCCTCCGGAGGACTTTTTTTGTTTTTTTTCTGGCATTATTTTTCTAGAATTTCTAGTGTTTCTGGTTTTATCAAGAATTTCTAGTGCTTTTGGTTTTATCTAGAATTTCTAGAACCTCTAGTGCTTCTAGATTAGCTAGTATCTATAATGAAAAGCAAAGGAAACTTTCATTCTTCATTCTTAATTCTTCATTTATTGTTTCTTCATTCTTCATTTTTTGTTTTTCTCCTGAAAAATCAGTTCTGTTGGTATTATTTTGAAGCAAATATTGGCGTATGTTGAAAAAAGTTTGTAACTTTGCAACCCGAATTGTAAAGCAGGAAGGCCGTTGAAGGCTATACCTCGTTTTATTTATAATAAGCATTAAGTATGAACAGCTTGGAGTCTTTAAAGATAGACTTGAAAAGTCTTGATACAGAGCCAATGGAATTTACATGCCGTCTTGATGACGATTTCTTCAAGGCAGCTGAAAGCGACGAAGTGAAGGGCGGCGACGTGTTGCTCTCTGTTTCGGCGCATAAATCCGTTTCGGGCATGTATGAACTGGATTTCCATGCCGAAGGCACTGTAGTGGTTCCATGTGACTTGTGTCTTGACGATATGGACCAGCCGGTGGAGACGGACAACAGGCTGTTGGCTAAACTTGGAGAAGAATACTCGGAAGATGACGAAATCGTGGTTGTGGATAAGGATGACGCTATCCTTGACGCATCATGGTTCGTATATGAATCCATCGCTCTCAGCATCCCCATTAAGCATGAGCATGCACCTGGAAAATGCGATCCTGCGATGATTAAGGCTCTCGAAGAGCACTCAGCTACCCGAAGTAGTGATGAGGAAGAAGAGGCGACGGTGGATCCACGATGGAGTGAATTAGAAAAGTTAAAATCAATAATTAAAGATTAAAGAAAATGGCACATCCTAAAAGAAGACAGTCGAAGACTCGTACACTCAAGAGAAGAACTCATGATAAGGCAGTAGCTCCTACATTGGCAGTATGCCCTAACTGCGGCGCTTACTATGTATACCACACTGTATGCTCGACTTGCGGTTACTACAGAGGCAAGGTTGCTATTGAAAAGGAGACTGCAGAATAATTAGCTCATGGAGAAAATAAACGCAGTAATCACAGGTATCGGCGGATACGTTCCCGACTATGTCCTCAACAATGATGAGTTGTCGAGAATGGTTGACACCAACGATGAGTGGATTATGACGCGTGTCGGAATCAAGGAGCGCCGAATCCTCACTGAGGAGGGCCTCGGCACTTCATATATGGCACGCAAGGCGGCAAAGCAGCTTTTGAAGAAGACCGGTGTTGATCCGGACACCATCGACGCTCTGATTGTTGCCACCAGTACGGCTGACTACAAGTTCCCGTCTACGGCTTCCATCGTTCTTGGTCATTTGGGTTTGAAGAATGCCTTTGCATTTGATATGTGGTCTGCATGTTGCGGATTTCTCTATACCCTTGACACTGCCGCTTCGATGATAAAGAGCGGACGCTGCAAGAAGGTTATCGTAATCGGTGCCGACAAGATGTCGTCTGTGGTAGACTATAAGGACCGCAGCACATGTGCGCTCTTCGGTGATGGTGCAGCAGCTGTTCTTGTAGAGGGAACGACAGAGGAAGTGGGTCTGATGGATTCATATTTCCGTACGGACGGCCACGGACTGCCTTTCCTGCATCTTAAGGCTGGCGGTTCTGTTTGCCCTGCATCACATTTCACGGTTGACCATCGCCTTCACTACCTATATCAGGAGGGTCGTACCGTCTTCCGTTATGCTGTGACAAGCATGAGCAATGACTGCGCTCTTATTGCAGAGCGTAATGATTTGAATAAGGACAACATCCGTTTCGTTGTTCCTCACCAGGCGAATATCCGTATTATCGAGGCTGTTGCAAAGCGTCTTGATTTGCCGATGGACCAGGTGATGGTAAACATCGAGCATTTCGGAAATACTTCTGCAGCCACTATTCCTTTGGCTCTTTGGGAGTATGAGAAGAAACTGAAGAAGGGTGACAACCTTATCTTCACCGCCTTTGGAGCAGGCTTCGTTCACGGAGCTTCCTACTACAAGTGGGGCTACGATGGCGACAAGGTGGAATAGGTTAAATAAGGAAATATTCATATTTAAAGTATAAAAGCGCATCTGCAATGACTTCAAGGTTTTCATGCAGATGCGTTTTTTGTTTTTGCTTCAAAAAGGATCAAAAAGTAGTATTACGGGCTTAAAAATTTGTAATGCAACAATTTTTCTGTATATTTGCAGATTGATATGTCATCATAATGTGGTGCCGGCATAAAGTAATTTGCCTTCGCCCGACGGTGTACCGTCTTTGTCTCGATGGTATTCCGTCTTGGTCCCGATGGTATTCCGGTTAGATTCCGACGGCATGTTTCCGTAATCCCGCCGTATCAGAAGGGAGGCAGACGTCCGTACAGCATTGATGATAGATGAAACAAGAAAAATCACGTTATAGAAACCAAGGAAATTCAAGTCAAAAAAAACAGATAGGAAATGCATAAGGCAGGATTCGTAAACATCGTGGGCAACCCCAATGTGGGCAAGTCCACCCTGATGAACCAGTTGGTAGGCGAGCGTATAAGCATCGCCACGTTCAAGGCACAGACAACGCGCCATCGTATCATGGGAATCGTGAATACCGATGACGCCCAGATTGTATTCTCCGACACCCCGGGAGTGCTCAAGCCTAACTACAAGCTGCAGGAGTCGATGCTCGCCTTCTCGGAGTCAGCCCTGACCGATGCCGACGTGCTGCTTTATGTCACTGATGTGGTGGAGAATCCGGAGAAAAACATGGAATTCCTGGAGAAGGTGCAGAAGATGACCATCCCCGTCATCCTGCTCATCAACAAGATAGACCAGAGCGACCAGAAGACGCTCGGCTCTCTCGTCACCAAATGGCATGCGCTGCTGCCCGATGCCGAAATCCTGCCCCTCTCGGCAAAGAACAAGTTCGGCATTGACATCCTGCTGAAGCGTATAAAGGAACTGTTGCCCGATTCGCCCCCGTATTTTGACAAGGAGCAGCTTACGGACAAGCCGGCGCGCTTCTTCGTGAGCGAGATAATCCGCGAGAAGATACTGCTGTATTACGACAAGGAAGTGCCGTATTCGGTTGAAGTCGCAGTGCAGTCATTCAAGGAGGACGAGAACCATATCCACATCCATGCCGTGATATACGTGGAGCGCGACTCCCAGAAGGGCATCATCATTGGCCACCAGGGCGTGGCTCTGAAGAAGCTCGGTTCGGAAGCGAGGAAATCGCTTGAGCGCTTCTTTGGCAAGAAGATATATCTGGAGCTTTTTGTCAAGGTGGACAAGGAGTGGCGCAGTTCGAAACGCGAGCTTGACAACTTCGGGTATAATCCGGAGTAAAGTGAAGAGAAGATAAAAGAGAGTATTATAGAATAATTAACCAATTAACAAATGAGGTCCCGTGCCCCGGCATGATGCAGGGGTAGGGACGAGATAAGATATATATGGCAAACTTAGTAGCAATAGTAGGACGACCGAATGTGGGCAAGTCCACGCTCTTCAACCGTCTGACGAAGAGCCGCCAGGCCATCGTGAGCGACGAGGCCGGCACCACACGCGACCGCCAGTACGGCAAGTGCGACTGGAACGGAAAGGAGTTTTCAGTAGTCGACACCGGCGGATGGGTTGTCAATTCGGATGATATTTTCGAGGAGGAGATAAGGAAGCAGGTGCTCATCGCAACCGAGGAGGCAGACCTCATAATCTTCCTCGTTGACATAATGACGGGTGTCACGGACCTCGACATGGACGTGGCCAACATCCTTCGCCGCACGAAGATACCAGTTATCCTCGCGGCAAACAAGACCGACAACAACGCCCTGATATACAATTCGGCAGAGTTCTACAGTCTGGGACTCGGCGACCCTATGTGTATCAGTTCCGCCACCGGAAGCGGCACGGGCGACCTGCTCGATGAGGTGTTGAAGAAAATGCCCGAAAAGAGCGGCGAGCTTCTTGAGGACGGTATTCCTCGCTTTGCCGTTGTTGGCCGCCCCAATGCCGGCAAGAGCAGCATCATCAACGCCTTCATCGGCGAAGACCGCAACATCGTGACCGAGATTGCCGGCACCACGCGCGACAGCATCTATACACGCTACGACAAGTTCGGCTTCGACTTCTACCTTGTTGACACGGCCGGCATACGCCGCAAGAACAAGGTGACCGAGGACCTGGAGTTCTATTCCGTGATGCGTTCCATCCGTGCGATAGAGAATTCCGATGTCTGCATCCTCATGATTGACGCCACCCGAGGCATCGAGGCGCAGGACATGAACATCTTCCAGCTCATACAGAAGAACAACAAGTCGCTCGTAGTGGTGGTGAACAAGTGGGACCTTGTGGAGAACAAGGACCAGAAGGTGATGGACACCTTCGAGGCAGCCATACGCAACCGCATGGCACCATTCACCGACTTCCCCATCATCTTCGCTTCGGCGCTCACCAAGCAGCGCATCTTCAGGGTGCTGGAGACGGCAAAGACCGTGTACCAGAACCGCAAGATAAAGATAGGAACCACGAAGCTCAACGAGATGATGTTGCCGCTCATCGAGGCATACCCGCCACCATCAATCAAGGGCAAGTACATCAAGATAAAATACTGTTCGCAGCTGCCCAACACGCAGATACCGTCGTTCGTGTTCTACGCCAATCTGCCGCAGTATATCAAGGAGCCATACAAGCGCTTCCTTGAAAACAAGATACGCGCCAACTGGACCCTTACCGGTTCGCCGATAAACATCTTTATCCGTCAGAAGTAGGATGAGACACAAGTTGACAACCCTTCTGCCCGTCCTCCTCATGGCCATCCTTGCTGCATCATGCAGCTCGGGCAGCCAGGGACCGGACCTTGCGGCGGCAGAGGCGGCAAAGGAGTATTACGACAGTCTGAACAACGGCGGCTACAAGTATTTCACCAGTATGTTCCTGCGCCCCGAGCGCATCCCCGACAGCTATCGCGAGCAGCTCGAAGCCAACAGCAAGATGTATCTCGCCGGCCTCAGGGCGGATCACGGCGGGATAAGTGAGATACGCGTTGTGAACTGTCGCAACGACAGCAAGGGCGAGACGGCAGAAGCCTACCTGCTGGTCTGCTTTGCCGACAGCGTGAAGGAGGAGATAGTGGTGGCGATGGCCAAACACGACGGGCGGTGGATGATGAGATGACCAGCCGGTCCGAATAAACATACTCAACACCAAAGAAAATGCTATTACACAAATATCTGACAAGTTTCGGAAAATACCTGATTCTCATGGGGCGCTCCATATCGCGTCCCGAGCGGATGAGAATGTTCATGAAGCAGTATATCAAGGAGATGTCCGGTCTGGGCGTTGATTCCATCGGCATCGTGCTCCTTATATCCTTCTTCATCGGAGCCGTGATATGCATCCAGATGAAACTCAACATCCAGAGTCCCTGGATGCCGCGTTGGGTATCAGGATACACCACGAGGGAAATCCTCCTTCTGGAGTTCTCCTCCAGCATCATGTGTCTGATCCTGGCTGGAAAGGTAGGTTCCAACATCGCCTCGGAGATAGGCACGATGAGAGTGACGCAGCAGATTGACGCGCTCGACATCATGGGCGTGAACTCGGCCAGCTACCTCATCCTGCCCAAGATGCTCGGTCTGATAACCATCATGCCCTTCCTCGTAATCTTTTCTTCGGCCACCGGTATCATCGGTGCCTATGCCACGGCATACGTGGGCCACGTGCTCAGCCCCGACGACCTTACTGCCGGACTGCAACACAGCTTCAACCCCTGGTTCATGTGGATGAGCATCATCAAGAGCCTCTTCTTCGCCTTCATCATCAGCAGCGTGTCGTCGTATTACGGCTATACCGTGGACGGCGGCTCGGTGGAAGTAGGCAAGGCGAGCACCAACGCCGTGGTGACGAGCAGCGTGCTGATATTATGTTCCGACGTCTTCCTCACCCAGCTCCTGAGCTGAGTAAGGGATAAAAAAGAAAAAAGCAATGATTGAAATAAAACATCTGTGCAAGTCGTTCGGCGACAAGGAAGTGCTGAAGGACATCAGTGCCGTGTTTGAGAACGGAAAGACGAACCTCATCATCGGACAGAGCGGAAGCGGAAAGACCGTGCTCGTGAAGAACCTCGTGGGGCTGCTCGAGCCCACGAGCGGCGAGGTGCTCTACGACGGCCGCAACTTTGTCACCATGACGAAGCAGGAGAAGGTGATGATGCGCCGCGAGATGGGAATGATATTCCAGAGCGCAGCCCTGTTCGACTCCCTCTCCGTGTTGGAGAACGTGATGTTCCCCCTCGACATGTTCTCCTCGATGAACCTCAAGGAGCGCATACACCGTGCGCAGGAATGTCTCGACCGTGTCAATCTTATTGATGCACAGAAGAAATACCCCGACGAGATATCCGGCGGAATGCAGAAGCGAGTGGCGATAGCCCGTGCGATAGCCCTTAATCCCCAATATCTCTTCTGCGACGAACCCAACTCTGGTCTCGACCCCAAGACATCGCTCGTAATCGACGATCTTCTCCACGGCATCACCCAGGAGTATAACATCACCACCATTATCAACACCCACGACATGAACTCCGTAATGGGCATCGGCGAGAACATCATCTTCATCTATCAGGGCGAGAAGGAATGGCAGGGCAAGAGCGCCGACATCATGGGTTCGACCAACAAGAAGCTCACCGACTTCATCTTTGCCAGCGACCTGCTCAAGAAGATGAAGGAAACGGAAATGGAGAAGATGAATATAAAATAGGTGAAACCCAAAGCGGCAAGGCAACAAGCTGAAGCCGCCGGCTAAAATAAAGAACTGATGCAAGGCGAAAGAGATTCAACCTTGCATCAGTTCTTTTTTCATTTGTTTCCTATCTGACAGTACCCACTGTCATTTGTTATTCCTCGATAATATTGTGATATAACGCAATTATTTCCGCTTTTTATTTGCATATCTTTGTAATTTGTCTACCTTTGCATAATCTTATGTGAATAACAGAGATGCGCAAGCGGTTCGCCCACGGGCGATTAAAAGGGAACCGGAGTGAGAATCCCGGACAGTCCCGCTGCTGTGTGCCGCCCCTTTTACTGAACTTGGACAAGAAGCCACTGCACTGTTGTCGGGAAGGCGTCCATGTTTCGGGCGGCAAGTCAGAAGACCTGCCATTGCGAGAAGAGAAATTCTGAATAATCTTAAATTGCGCGGAATGGATTTTCATGTCTTCAATGCTCCGAGGAGGGCGTTGGGAAGATTGAGGATGTTGGACAACATTACATTAATTTTTAACTTTATATTAAAATGCAAAAAAAGTACAGTTATCTGGTGCTGGCACTTTTGTGGTCGATGCTGTGGCTGCCTATGCAGCTCATGGCGCAGGACGACCCCAATACGGTGCTGCAGCTGCAGTTCGGCAAGCAGACGGTGACGGTGGCTACGGGGCAGGAGATTACCTACTACGACTGGAAAGGTACGGGTAGTATCAGTGCTTCATCGTCAAGCAACTCACAGTCGCTTACAGTGTTCAAGCCCGCAGAGGCAGGCATGTCCGTACAGATTACATTCGAGAGCTTCGATGTAAGAAACGACGGTTCAGGTTGGTTCGGCCAGGCAAAAATCTACAATGGAGAGGTTGACGACTCCAACTTCACATGGGCTACAACTACAGGTGATGTGACGGCAAGTTCAACACTCCCGGCGGGTAACGTGATTGAGACCCTTGACGGTACTTACACCAACAAAGTGTATTACTCAACTGCTTCAGACGGCGCACTCTCCGTCGGCTTTCTCTATCGTTATGCCAAGGCGTGCAACGGCTGGGTGGCAAAGGTGAAATGCGTGAAGCTTGAGAATATGACCGTAACGGGTGCCGGTTCTCAGTACACAAACGTTATGGCTACTCCAAAGAGCAAGTCCAACGTTAATTTTGCCGGTGTGTATGTAGATGCAAGCGGTGTGATGAATGCTGACAACTTGAAGTCTATCAGTTTTAAGGTGTCAAAGAACGAGAACAACGCCATAGACCCAATGTCTCTCAAACTCTATTCCGGAGCAGAAGAGTCATACAACGGGGCTACAGCACTCGATGCTACGCTTACAGAGAACAACGGAACATACACGTTCTCTCTTGACAAGGTTCTCGAAAGCGGCAAGAACCAATTCACCATTGTCGGTGACATTACCGGCAGCGAGGTTGGCAGTGTAGTTAAGATTGACATTACAGGAGTCACTACCGAAGCCAATCCTGACGGCGTTACACCTTTCACTGCAGCAGAAGCTGTAGAGGTGACGAATCCGGCAATAGTCCTTATGTCTGCTGAAGAACAGACTGTGACCGTCGGCGACACTCCGCTCAACTTCTACGACGATGGTGGTGTTGACGGAAAAATCAGTAAAGAACTGACATCAGGAACGATTACTTTCAAACCTGCTGATGCAAGCAAGAAAGTGATGATAGACTTTACGAAGACCGACTTCGCTGTCGGTTCCATGTACTACCAGCAACTGAATGTATACAACGGAACTGAGGCTACCGATGACAACTTGCTGAAATCTTTTGGCGGCAAAGAACAAAGCAACCGCAATCTTACCGGCTTGGTGCGCTCTACTGCCGACGACGGTTCGTTGACTATAGTCTTCGAAGGCAAGACTTCCTACAATACCGGTGACGGTTGGGAGGCTCTTGTTTCGCAGTTCACCCCTCAGCCGATGAAGGTGAACGGTATCGCAGTCACACAGATTACTTCGGGAACTGTATGTGCCGGAAGCATAGACCAGCAGATACTCAAGTTCGACATCAAGACTGAAGAAACTTCGCCTGCACTCACCGCTAAGAATTTCGCGTTTACCACAAACGGCACGAACGCACAGGTGACAAAGGCTGCCCTCTATTACACAAAGGCTACCGATGCCTTTACCACCACCACAAAGGTCGGTGAGGCAGACGTAACAGCCGATGCCTTCGAGATAACAGCAAGCAACGAAGTTTCTCTCGTTGAGGGCGACAACTATTTTTGGCTTGCCTATGAAATCAGCGAGGAGGCTCTCAACGGACAGAAGATCGACGCAACCATAACATCAGCCACACTGAGCGACGGCGCTCATGCTGTGGAGGACGGCAACCCGGAGGGCGACCGCACGGTGGAGAACGTGGTTATGTCATACGAGAACCAGGGCACTGTGACTACCACAGTAAATGGTTCTATCACATACAAGAACAAGCCTGCTTTCAGCTACGGAACGAAATACGAATATGGTAAAGACGACCGTATCAACATCTTCGTGCCAAAGCACGACGGAATGGTTTGTCAGATTGATTTCTCAAGATTCTCACTTTATCGCTATGGCTCTTCCGGTGCAACGATGAGAATATACAGCGGCAAGGGAACAAGCGGCGAATTGTTGTGGGAATGTACTGCAGCCGACAAAGACCTCGGTCCGCAGAAGGTGCTCCGCTCAACTTCAGCCGACGGTGCCTTGACTGTTCTGTTCAATCCTAATTCAAGCTATAGCAACGCTGAAGGATATGAAGCGATTGTTAGTGAATACCTGTCGCAGCCGATGAGCGTTTCTTCTACAGAGGTTACACAGACTGCAAAGGATGTTGCCGGTGTAAGCAACAAGGGCGTTGAACTGCTCGACATGAACATTGTGACTGTTGGCGACAAGGACGTTAAGTCCCTCTCTGCTGTCACTGTTGACCTTAAGAACTCTCAGAGCAGCATTTCCAAAGTTAGTCTCTACAGTCTTGCAACTGCCGACGATGCAATCGCCGAGGATGCCGTTCCTGTTGCAACTGCCGATATCGACGGCACAGCCTCAGAAACTGTTCTCACTCTCGCTGAACCGCAAACTCTTGTTGAGGGCAACAACTATTTCCGCATCCTTTGCGATATCTCGGATGATGCCAAGGCAGAGTCGGTTGTCGACCTGGCTGTCAAGTCGCTTACCTTGGGCAGCGACGTTGTTACTGTTGAGAATGGCGACCCGGAGGGAGCTGTTATCGTAAAGAGCATGTACATATTGAAGTCTGGCGACAACGGTGAAGTGCTCGTTGCCAATGACCAGCCGCTGATGTTCTATGATGACGGTGGTGTGGACGGTGACTACACTGCAAACTTCGAGGGTTCCGTTACCTTTGCGCCGAAGACTCCAGGCGAAAGCGTGAAACTGACGTTCAAGAAGTTTGACGTTACATATCAGGACAAATTCTATATCTATGATGGCGGCGAAGTGAAGGAGAAGGCAGACGCTACATATTCCATGTACGACAAGCCGACATATTTCCTCTCCAACTCTGCCGACGGCAAGGTGACGGTGAAGTTCACCACAAAATACTCCAAGTCAGGCTTTGCCATCGAGGTCTCAGCTTATCAGAAGCAGCCTATTACAATTAAGTCTGTCAGCACAACGGCTGTTGCTCCAGCAACCACGACCAAGGGTGCCGAGACTCAGATGCTGAAGGTTGCAGTAGAGGCAGAGGGCGATTTGGACGAACTCGACATACAGAAGTTCTCTGTTGCTTCTCTTGCCAATGTGTCTTCTGTTAATGTATATGCCACAGGCACAAGCGACCAGTTCGCTCCTGTTAATGTTTTCGGTAAGGCTGCTGCCGACAAGACTTCGGTTGAGGGTTCTTACAAGATTACCCTGCCGGGAACTTACTACTTCTGGCTTACAGGCATCATCAATACTGATGCTGCTGAGAACGCTGCGGCTACTGCTTCGATTTCTGCCGTTACTGGCAATGGAGCGGAGACAGCTGTAACTGAGCCTGCCACTGCTTCGGCAACCATTGCCAAGGGCGTGAGCGGAACGATTACCGTGGGTGCCGCTGCTGACTACGGCACTATACAGGCAGCTGTGAACTCACTGAAGAACGGTATCGACGGACCGGTGGTGATAAGCATCAAGCGCGGTATCTACAACGAGAATGTCAGTGTACCGGAGATTCCGGGCGCATCCGAGACAAACACAGTGACGATGCAGAGCGAGAGCGGCGACTGGCACGACGTGAAGATATACTACGACAATTACAACGAGCCGGGCTACAGCGATGACAAGATGTCTGCCGAATTCGGTACGTTTACCATTGACGGAGCCGACTGGTTCACGCTGCGCGGCGTGGAGATAACAACCACCGACCTGAAGTTCCCTGGTGTTATCCATATCAAGAACCAGAGCCGTCATGTGACTATCGACGGATGCTATGTACATACCGACATGTCGGTGGATTATCAGCAGGATATCAACCTTATATATACTTACGCCAAGAATGAGGCGTACAAGAACAACGACTATCTGACCGTCAAGAACTGTCTGCTCGAAGGCGGTTACATCGGTGTGCGTATGGGTGGAACAGGACATGTAGCCCTGCCTAAGGAGGTCGGCGGAGTTATCGAGAACAACATCATCCGCAACCAGGGCACCAAGGCCATCTACTGCATGGACGAGTTGGGAGCCAAGATCTGCGGCAACCGCATCGAGAACGACCAGACGACCAAGGAATTCTATGGCTTCGACGGACAGCTGCGCGATGAATACAATGAGAGCTTTGAGATTGTGGGCAACAAGTTCAACTTCAATCTCTCTTCTTCTTGCGATCCTATCTCCATGCGTGAGATGAAGGGTACGGCAGAAGCTCCGGTTATCGTGGCAAACAACGAAATCGTTGTGTGCAGTGACAATAGCGGAAGCTTCGGTATCAAGCTGGGCTCCGCTTCGCAGAACGTGAACATCGTTTACAACACGGTGAACATGAACGGCAATGCCAAGTCTACCGCCCTGTTGCTCAACAATGCCGGAATTGAGAATATCAATGTGTTGAACAATATCCTGATGAACAACGCCGGCGGCTATGCTTACAGCTACAATAATGCAGATTGCGTGAGTAAGCCAGCATACGCCCACAACGTGGCATACACTACAGGTTCTGTATTCGCCTACGCCAAGACCGACATCGCATCTTACAACGACTGGAAGGCTATCTCGAAAGAGACCGACGGACAGAATGTGGCTGTTGAGTTCTTCGACAATGAGGATATCCTGCAGCCTAAGGCAGAGGGCAACCTGCGCACGGCACAGCCGCTCGCATACGTCACTACCGACATCACCGGCACGGAGCGCAATGCCACCACGCCTACCATCGGTGCATACGAATTCGACGCCTGCACGGAGGCTGCTGTAATGGCAGAGGGCTACCCTGCAATAAGCAACATCCAGGATACTTCGGCCGACGTGAAGGTGCTCTTCAACCAGGCAGGTTATGCCCAGTTCTTGGTGAAGGAAGCTGCCGAGGCAGCTCCTACGGCAAAAGACGTGACATCGTCGGAGACTCTTCTGTCAGTTCGTAAGAACGAGGTGGGAACTGTTACCGTTGAAGGCCTGGAGAAGGACAAGGAGTATATCGTGTATGCAGTGCTCACTAACTTCAACACTAAGTTGAGCCAGGTCTTCGCCTCAAGCAAGTTTGTTGCCGGCGGCGAGGTAATCAAGGAGATTCCTAACACCGATGTTGTGGCAGAGGCTACCGCAAGCGTTGCAGCAGGCGAGAAGGCGCAGCTGAAGGCTACAGTTTCTAAGGGAACAGCTCCATTCAGCCTCTCTTGGACCAATGGTAAGCACGAAGAGATTGCTACAGCATCTCTCGAAGACTTTGGCACTACAATATCTGAATATGCTCCTACTGAGTGTGACCTATACTACGTGACCGTTACCGATGCCAACGGCAAGCAGGCTTCTGACACTTGCCGCGTGGCTGTGACAGGCGAGGCTACAACTGCTACATTCGAGAATCTCTATCTCGACAATGAGAGCTTCTGGGCAGGACCTGATACGAAGGGTACTGTCATGGAGGGTACATACGGAGACGAAATGGTAGGCTCGTTCGTGAGCGGATCATATCAGTTCAGCAACAGCTACAACACGTCGTACGGTTCATGGTCGGGCTTCGCTTACTCAAACAGAACTGCTACAGACTTCAACACCATTACCCCTGACCAGTACAACAGTGTAGTGGGCCATGGTTATGACAATTCGGAGAACTTTGCTGTGGCATTCAATGGTGGCGAAATCAAGGTGCTCAATGCTCCATTGACGGGCGACAGCATCCGTGGTTGCTATATCACCAACAGTGCTTGGACTGCCAATACAATCCTCAATGCCAAGGAGAGCGACTATGCTCATAAGTTTGCTAAGGGCGACTGGATGAAGATTACATTCACCGGATACCATGCCGACGGAACAGAGACAAAGGTGGACTACTATCTTGCTGACTACCGCTCAGCCAAGGAAGCCGACCACTACTGTCTCGACTCATGGCAGTGGGTTGACCTGAGGTCGCTGGGCGAGGTGACGAGCATCAAGTTCTCTCTCTCCGGAAGCGACAGCGGACAGTATGGACTGAACACTCCGGCTTACTTCTGTATTGACAACTTCAACGGCAACCGCGTTGTAGGCGAGGCTGCCATGCAGGCTGCCGGAGGCGAGATAGGCCTGAGCAAGTTCTTCACCTTTGATGATGCAGAGGCAACCGTTTCATACGCATTTGCCGATGCTCTCGACGAGGAACTCAAGCAGAACGTTACCCTCTCATCCGACGGCAGGCTGACTGTAAAGGATGGCTTCTACAAGAAGTTTGACGTGACGGTGAGCGCTACGCAGAAGGGCAAGGCTCAGTTCCTGAAGATTCCGTTCGACATCGTCAACGGTATCAACAAGCTCTACGGCGAGGACGATGCCAACGTTTCTGCACGCTACAACATCAGCGGACAGAAGCTGAACAACCGTCAGCGCGGCATCAACATCATCCGCACCAAGGGCGGCAAGACCGTCAAGGTAGGAGTGAGGTGAAAATCCACATTTTGATGGTTATAAATAATCGATAGAGAAAGCCCCGGAACCTTGTTAGTAGGTTTCGGGGCTTTCTTCTGACCACGCATCGTTAGCCAATAATGTCTCGTCGTATAGTGAAGCGGCGGTATACCGGTTTTTGACTTATGTGATATTATAGGAAGTTTACTCGTCAACTTGTCAACTCATGATAATATATATTATTAGAATATGAATATAGATAAGCCTTGCCATAATTCGTCCTG
>OLSD01002189.1_pt1 | contig 14196 bp, 13 predicted proteins | sample 1672211 | NCBI WGS metagenome assembly OLSD01 (sample SAMEA3136659, study PRJEB25190) | human gut metagenome | reverse complement strand
TTTTGAAAAATTGCTGGATCAAAAAACTTTTTGTTTCTGTGCTCCGCACAGATGACCCAACCTATTTTTCATCCTGCAAATACCCTGTATATTCGGCAGTTGTTCTGTATTGTTTCACGTGAAACAGTTCTGCTTTGGTCAAAAATTTGAATGGAATCGCTTTCCAAGCTTCTGCCGTAAAAACCGCCGCATTGCAAAAATCTGTTCATCATACAACGCTTTCTTCGGCAAAACATAGAACCGTTCCTTTCCCTCGCAGATTAAGAAGAACGGTTCTGCCTCCCAAATCTGTATCTTTTCGTCATATTCCAACACCGTCGGCGGAATTTCTTCGCCCTGCTCGCCCTCTGTCAAAGTCTGAATCACAATTTCCTGTTCCGAGAGGGCTGCCACATAGGGCAATTCTCCCATCTCTTTCACCGCATCCATCACCCGTCTGCGAATCCGCAGCGGATGAAAAATGAGCAGTGCCAGCAGTACCACGCACAGCACCATCAGAAAGTATGTCAGCCCATTGCTTGGGTCTTTCACAGCGGTTACAATGAAATCGACTGTCAGAAGCGTCAGAATGCCCTCTAGAATCCAATTCTTCCACAGCAGATACTTCCGCTGGTACAGACGGTATGCTTCGTCATAAAGCTCCGCTGGAATTGTGTACGGCGGTGTCTGCGAAATCGAAAACGCTTTCTGTGCCATGTGTCCTCCCCTCCTGTTCGCTTAAATATCCAGATTCTGCACATAGCGTGCATTCGTTTCGATGAACTGCTTCCGGGGCGTTACCTGGTCACCCATCAGAATCGTGAAAATCTCATCTGCCAGTTCCGCATCCTCCAGCGATACTTGCAGCATGCTCCGGGTCTCCGGATTCATGGTGGTCTCCCACAGCTGCTCCGAACTCATCTCCCCTAAGCCTTTGTAACGCTGGACGTTGATTTTGGTATTGCTGTCACCCTGGGCAAATTCTGCAATGTATGCATCCCGTTCCGCTTCATCGAAGGCATAACGGAACTTTTTGCCCTTGGAAACCTTAAACAGCGGCGGCTGGGCGATGTAGATATTGCCGTTGGTGATCAGCGGACGCATAAAGCGGAAGAAGAACGTCAGGAGCAGGGTTCGGATATGGGAGCCGTCCACGTCGGCATCCGCCATGATGATGACTTTTCCATACCGCAGCTTGGAGAGGTCGAAGTCTTCGCCGATGGACGTGCCCAGAGCGGTGACGATCGGCATCAACTTTTCGTTGCCATAGACCTTGTCGATCCGAGCCTTTTCGACGTTCAGCATCTTGCCCCAAAGCGGCAGGATCGCCTGATAGCGGCGATCTCTGCCCTCTTTTGCAGAACCACCTGCGGAATCCCCTTCGACAATGTAAATTTCTGTGCCATCTACGCCCCGTTCCGAGCAGTCAGCCAGCTTGCCCGGCAGAGAAACATTGTTCATTGCCGACTTTCTACGGGTCAAATCCCGTGCCTTCTTGGCAGCTTCTCTTGCTTTCTGTGCTGAGATACTCTTGTCAAAGATGGCTCTTGCAACTGCTGGGTTTTCTTCGAGGAAGTTCATGAGCTTTTCTGTTACCAGCTTTTCAATGAACGGCTTCACGGCTGGGTTGCCCAGTCTGCCCTTGGTTTGTCCCTCAAATTCGCATTCCGTCAGCTTAACGGAGATAATGGCAGTCAATCCTTCCCGCACATCATCGCCCAGCAAGCGGGTGTTGTCTTTCAGAAGATTGAACTTCTTGCCGTATTCGTTCATGACTTTCGTCAGGGCATTCTTAAAACCAACTTCGTGCGTACCGCCATCCACTGTGTGAATATTGTTGGCGAATGACAGCACCAGTTCATTGTAGCTGTCGTTGTACTGCAAAGCGATTTCTGCCATTGCATCGCCCTCTTTTCCGCTGATGTAAATCACATCACCGGACAGCGAAGTCAAACCACGGGTCTTGTGGATGTGTTCCACAAACTGGCGAATCCCGCCCTCATAATGCAGGATTTCTTCCCGTGGAGCATCTGCATTCCGCAAATCCCGAAAGACAATGCGAATGCCAGCGTTCAAAAACGCCTGTTCCCGCAGCCGCTTCAGCAGCACTTCGTAGTCATAGACGGTATGTTCAAAGATTTCGCCGTCTGCCTTAAAGCGAACTTCTGTACCAGTTTCGGTGGTATCTCCGATTTGTTCCAGCGGCTTACTGTAATTGCCCCGTTCAAATCGCTGGAAGTAGACGTGTTCCCCATTCCGAACGGTCAGTTCCAGCCATTCCGAAAGGGCATTGACAACGGATGCACCAACGCCGTGCAGACCGCCGGAAACCTTGTAACCGCCGCCGCCGAACTTACCGCCAGCGTGGAGAATCGTATAAACAACGGTTGCCGCAGAGATGCCCTCTTTCGGATGAATCCCAACTGGAATGCCTCTGCCGTTGTCGGCAACCCGTACCACATCGTCTGGCAGTAATTCTACCACGATTTCTGTACAGTATCCGGCAAGGGCTTCGTCAATGGCATTGTCTACGATTTCGTAGACCAGATGATGCAAACCCTTCGCACCCGTTGAACCGATATACATACCCGGACGCTTCCGGACTGCCTCCAGTCCCTCCAATACCTGAATTTGGTTGGCATCATACTGAAGATCCTGTTCTTTTCGTTCTTCTGTCATGAATGTTTCCTCCTGTTGCAGAATGCCGGATGTCCCGAAATTCTGCCGTTTTTTGCAGGATGACCGCCCCGTCTGACGGACTTTTCCACAGACTTTTCAACAGTTTGTGGAAAAGTTCGGCGTGCCTCGCCGACTGGTTTTGTCAGGACGGAGTGCTCCTGCTTTACGGTTATATTTATTAAAAGTGTAGCATAAGGATGAAAAAATATGCCGGTGATTCGGCTGTTTTTCGTTGTTTTTAGGGGGTTTGCATCTGTCCGTTTTTCAGGTAGAGCCGTTCCCCGTCCACTGCTGCAATCAAGGATTCCGCATGGCAAGTGGTGAGAAAAACTTGCATATCCTGAATGATGGTGCAGACCACCTGCTGCCGTCCGGCATCCAGTTCGCCCATGACATCATCCAGCAGCAGAATGGGCGATGCCTGATAGCGTTTGGCATACAATGCCGCCTGAGAGAGGCGGAGAGCCAGTGCTAAGCTCTTTTTCTGCCCCTGAGAGCCAAACGTACGGGCAGGCTGTTCGTTCAGCTGGAAGGTCAGCTCGTCCCTGTGAACGCCAACGCTGGTGAAGCCCATCTGCAAATCGGTTTCCCTTGCTGCCAGCAGTCGCTTCTGATACTGTTCCTGCATGGCTGCGTCAGCGTGTTCCGGCAAATCTGGAGCGACACCGTAGATATTGGCGTGGTAAGCAATTTGCAGCCGTTCTTTCTGAGCAGCAATCTCCTGATAGAGCGGTTCTCCTGTTTTTTGCAGCTGCTGCACATAGCATGCACGCTGAGCGGCGATTTCCGCCCCCACAGCGGCGAGTTGCACGTCCCAGACATCCAAGGCTGCTGCCCGCTCTAAAATCGCTACAGGCTGCCGTAGGACGGCATTCCGGTGCGATAGGATGAGTTGATACCGCCGCACCAGCTCCAAACAGTGCGGTTGCAGCTGAGAAAGCGACAAATCGAGAAACTGCCGCCGGATATCCGGCGTTCCCGTGACGAGTGCCAAGTCTTCCGGTGTAAAGGCGATACAGTGAAAGGCGTGGAACAAGTCCCCCATCTTTTCAATGGGGATGCCGTTGCAGGTAAACGTGCGGTCTTTGAGCGAGGTACGGTCACAGGTGAGCACCTGTTCCCGTCTGCCGTCATCGAATGCAATGGCAACGTGCAGCGGCGAGCCATCCGTACAGAGGTAATCTCGTTCCCGTGTGCCCCGAAAGCTGCGGCAACCGGTCATCATCCAGATGGCTTCCAGCAGATTGGTCTTTCCCTGTGCATTTTCCCCGATAATGAGGTTATAATGCGGACTGGGTGAAAACTGTACAGCTTTCAGGTTCTTGAAGCCATCGGCTGCAACACTGGTCAGTCGCATGAATCTTCAGTCACCTGTACTTCAAAGTGATCAACAGTGATGACATCGTTGGGATAGATTTTCTTGCCCCGCATGGTGCAAACGCTGCCATTGACTGATACAACGCCCTGCTGCACCAATTCTTTGGCGAATCCGCCCGTATCGCACAGACCAGCGAATTTCAGGAGGGCATCCAGTTTGATAAACGGCGTGTGGATGGTAACCGTCAGATGTTCTTTTTCCATGGTTCTGCTTCCTTTCTTGGTAATACAGTTGTGTTTGCAAGTTTTCCACCGATTTTTCAAAACTTGTGGAAAGTGAGGATTTATTTTAAGAGATAGGCTGTAAGAAACGAGCCGCAGGCAACTGCGGTCGAGCTGGCTCAGCTCGGCGGAGAGGGATTGTTAAGGGGGACAAGCTGTCCCCCTTAACAGAGGTATTGATGAGATGGTATTGAAATCTAGGAGAAATCGGCAAATGCTGTTCGCCATTCAAGAAGCAAAGAAACTTCCTGAAAACGATAATCTAAGAAAGATTCATAACCAATTCGAACAACACAACTCCGGCGAACAGCACACAGGCAGACAGCGAAGCGATTCTGCCGAACCGGATTCGAGTGGTTTTCCTAAGAGCAATTCCTCCTAGAGAAAACGGTCTGAGGCATCCGGCAAAAGGGGGTTCCACCCCTGCTTTTGCCTGCCAGCGTGCTGCAATTGCCCCGTTGCCTTGTCCGAATTTGCAACTTGATTTATAGAAACAATCAAACTGCGAATTGGTAAGTTTCAAGAAATGCAATTGCAGCAGGGAAAACAGACTGCACATCAAATTTGCTTCGCAAATGTGGGCTGCTCGCCCACACCTCGCCAACATTTTTAAAAAATTGTTGGATCAAAAAACTTTTTATTTGCCTGCGGCTTGTCCTAGAGAAACCACTTGCGTACGGTTCGGCAAGGCTGGGGCACATCCCCAGCTTGCCTTGGAAATCGCAATTGCCCCTGAAACCTTATCTCTCATTACAACCTTTTTTATTCTAAAAAGCAATTGCGATTCTTCCGATTCTCTCCTAGATTTTCGTTTTATTCTATGGTGCAGTTTCGATTTGCTCCGCAAATGTGGGCTACTCGCCCACACCTCGGCAGCATTTTTGAAAAATTGCTGCACCAAAAAACTTTTTAGTTGCCTGCGGCTTGTCTTAGAGAAACCACTTGCGTACGGTTCGGCAAGGCTGGGGCACATCCCCAGCTTGCCTTGGAAATCGCAATTGCCCCTGAAACCTTATCTCTCATTACAACCTTTTTTATTCTAAAAAGCAATTGCGATTCTTCCGATTCTCTCCTAGATTTTCGTTTTATTCTATGGTGCAGTTTCGATTTGCTTCGCAAATGTGGGCTACTCGCCCACACCTCGCCAACATTTTTGAAAAATTGTTGGATCAAAAAACTTTTGTTTGCCTGCGGCTTATCTTAGGGAAACCACTTGAATTAGTTGCCTACGGCTGATTTCTTACAGCCTATCTAGAAATCAATGATTGGATTTATCGCAGCTGAATCGGCATCAGTAGGAAGATAAAGCTTTCGCCTTGCATTGGTACCATCTTTGCAACGTGATTGCCACCTGTCAACTGCAACCGAATCTGGTCACAGTCCGAAGCCTTTGCAGCCTCCAGCAAATACCGGTTATTGAAACCAATCGTAACTTCTGGACCTTTTACCTGTGCTGGAATGGTATCGTGAATCTTACCAATTCCGGTTTCACAGTGGACATACAACTGATTGTCAGAGAATGTGCAGCGAATTGGTGCATTGAATTTGCTGTTGATCAGCAGTGAGCACCGTTCCAGACAAGAAATCAAATCAGCAGTTTGTAAAACAACTTCCGTTTCATAGCCGCTGGGAATGCTGCTCTGATAATTATGAAATTCCCCTTCCAGCAATCGGGAGAAAACGAGATAGCCATTAAAAGAGAAGGCAATGTGGTTTCGAGTTGCAGTCAGTTCGCATGGTGCTTCTGCATCATCTTTCAGCATCGAAGCAACTTCCAGCAGTGTCCGCTTTGGTACAATAAAATGATATGGTACTTTTGTTGCAATCTTTTCGGTACGGATGGCAAGCCGATAGCCGTCAATGGCAACGACCCGCAGTTCATCTCCGATGGTTTCAAAGAGTTCACCAGTGAAGACTGGCTTATTTTCATTGAGGGAAGTTGCATAGCTGGTCTGATGGATCATGGAACGCAATGTTCCCTGTTCGAGGGTCAGTCCATCTTCCATTTCCAGCTCTGGCAAAGACGGATAGTCCTCTGCGGACATTGCAGAGATATGAAACTCGGTTGCTTCGCAGTGCATGGTGACTGCCAATCGGCTGTCAATTTCCAGCAAAACCGTGTTGCCAGAAAATCTTCGCAGGGCTTCACTGAACAGCCGTGCATGAATGACAAATTCTCCGGTGTCATGCGTGTCCACTGGAAGATTGGTCTGAATGCCAAATTCAAGGTCGTAACCAGTCAGCTGTAACTGTCCTGGACGAAGCTGCATACGAATACCCTCCAGAGCAGGGATGGTTGATTTTTGTGCAACCCCTTTTGATACATAGGTAACGGCTTGATAAAGGGCTTGTCGATCACAAGTAAACTGCATAATAAAGATTCCTTTCTATTGGAATGGGCAATTCAAAGCCCTGTTCCGGTCTGTGTCATCTAGAAATTGTGGAAAGTTTCCACAGTTGCCATGGTATTTGCGGTTCTGTGTGTGTCGTTTTGATAGAATAGAAAGATTAAAAAAATTAGTAGTAGTAGTAGGGGCTGTTGAAACGGTGGAAAAGTCAGAAAAATGGCGAAATTGCTGATTTTTTTTTCAACAATGCGATTGTTGAATTTGTGTGGAAAAGTTGAAAGCGCATTACTCATTTTGAAAAGTTGAAAAATTGTGGAGTTGAAAAGAAAAACTTGTGGAAAATTTTGTGGAAAACTCGAAGAAAATGGAACGGCAAAAATTTTTCAAAAAATCGCATGTTGAAACTGTTGAAACAAAAAATCGGATTTTCGTGGAAAACGGGCTGGGAAAGATTCCCGATACCCAGAAAAATTCCCAAAATTTCGGGCGATTTTGTCTTTCCACAAATTGTGGAAAACGCTGTTGAAAGTCTTCTGAAAGTCTGTGGAAAACTGTGAAAATGGCTTGGAATCGGCTGAATTTTTTCGCTGAAATCGGAACATTTTTCGAGAAAAAACGGGCTTTACAGACACAATCCGGCTGCATATTGTGGAATATGCAGCCGTTTTTTCAAAACCGGAAATCGGAAATTTGTTTGCATAAAATGGAAAAATGAAGCAAGAAAAAACGGCAATCCATTTGCCTTTAATGGGTCTTGGTTTTGATGTTCTTGATGATATCTTCTACCAATTGCTTTAAATTGGCATCCCGTTTCATCCCTGCTTCAATGTTGTTGATGGCATAGACAATGGTCGAATGATCTCTGCCGCCGAACTCCGTACCGATGGACTGTAGCGGCATCTGCGTGATTTCCCGGACAACATAGGTTGCCACTTTTCGAGCGGTGGAAATCTGTGCGGAGCGTTTGCTGCTGCGAATTTCCTCTGGGGTCACGCCGTAGACATCTGCCACCTCGGCAATAATCTTTTCTACAGTAATCGGCACAGGCTGGTCGTTGTTCAGGATGTCCTTGATGACACTCTGTGCCATGGAGATGGACGGCGGAGAACCAGCGAAATGCTTCAGAGCTTTCAGCTTTTTCACTGCTCCTTCCAGCTGCCGGATGTTGGTTTTCAGGCGGTTGGCAATGAATTCTGCTACATCGTCCGGAATGTGCAGGTCGAGCAGTTCTGCCTTGCGGCGAATGATGGCGATCCGGGTTTCAAAATCCGGAATGGTGATGTCGGTGATCAGACCGCATTCAAACCGGGTGCGAATCCGTTCTTCCAGCGTTTTCAGCTCTCTTGGCGGCTTATCGGACGTGATGACGATCTGCTTGTTTTCTGCGTGTAATTTATTAAAGGTATGGAAGAATTCTTCCTGCATCCGGTCTTTGTCGCTGAAGAACTGAATATCGTCGATCAGCAGGACATCCGCAGAGCGGTATTTGTCGTGGAAACTTGCCATATTGTTGCGGTTGATGCCGTTGATCAGGTCGTTTCCGAATTCTTCACTGGTCACATAAATGATGTTGTAATCCGGATGCTGCTGTTCGACCTCGTGGGCGATGGCATGCATCAGGTGTGTTTTTCCCAGACCGGATGGACCGTAGATGAACAGCGGATTGTAACTCTTGCCCGGTTCTTTTGCAACTGCCGTACAGGCAGCATAGGCAAATTCGTTGGAGCGACCCACAATGAACGTGGAGAATGTATATTCGTAGTTTGCCCCTTCAAAGCTCTTTTCCAGCTGCTGATTCCGCAGAGCCAGGTCTTCCGAGCCGGTAGATTCTGTCTGGGTCGGTTCTGGTTCAAATTCTTCTTCAATCCGGATGACCAGATTGACATCAAAGCCTAAAATATTGCGAAATGCCTCTTTCAGCAGCGGTTCATAGTTGCTGAGAATGACAGAACGCTGAAAATCGGACTGAATGGTAAAAACGGCATCCGTTCCGCTGAGATCCACCGGATGGAGGGCATCAATCCAAAGTTTGACTGCAACCTCCGGGATCTGCCCTTTTTCCAGACAGTATCGTTTTACATGTTCGAATACCTCATCGAATGAATTCATAGCATTGTAATCTCCTTTTCTTGGCGGCGTGCAGCGGCAGGAGCCGGGACATTGTGGAAAATCTTTGGTGCATCGGCTCGACTGCATGCCGTCTGTGCAGTGTTCTTCTATGTTCTGCTGCATCGGCACGGGAAAATTGCCCGAAAAATCGGGAAATCGAAGCAAATTCTGTTGGAATGGGTGGATTTTTGCTGTCATTTTCCCATTTCTGGACAGACGAAAGCCGATAGCAATACTATTTTATTGTAACATGAATTGTGGAAAAAATCAAGTCTTTTCCTTGAAACATTCCGTCTGCGGCAAGAGGTTTCCACAAATCCGCGTGGAAATGTCAAATCCGTTGTGCGAGATGCACAAAAATGCAGGCGAAACCACGCTGCCCCCTGCTGAAATGAAAAAATTCTCTGTTTTTTGAAAAAAAGGCTTGACACCATGGGAAAAATTCGTTATAATAGAACAGGTCGGACATTGGTCTGCCCATTTGGGCACGAATGCCAATTTTTCGACCCAAGGAACAATCATTGGGATTCCACGCCGCTGCTGCCAGTCGGAATTGCGGCAGGTATAACACACAGAATGCTGCCGGATTCGCTGCGGATGCACCCGAACTCGACAGGATTCCAGTTTGAGATTGCAGAAATTGCACATGGGAAAGGAGGCAGTTGTTGTGAAGAGAACATATCAGCCGAAGAAGCTGCACCGGAAGAAGGAACACGGTTTCAGAAAGAGAATGGCAACTTCCAATGGAAGAAAGGTTTTAGCTCGTAGAAGAGCCAAGGGCAGAGCAAGACTTAGCCACTAACGAGACGGACCACAAAATCTTTTTTGTGGTCTTTTTTGTTTTTTCAGCAAATTCAGAAAGGAGCGGAACATCGGTGAAACAGACCATCATCCTGAACCAAAATCGGGATTTTCAGATCCTGTATAAGCGGGGCATTTCGTTTGTCACGCCGTTTGTGGTGATTTATATGCGGCCGAATCGGTTCGGCGTGCACCGACTGGGCATCACCGCCGGCAAACGGGTCGGCAATGCGGTGCAGCGAAATCGTGCAAAACGGCTCATTCGACAGGCGTATCGGGAATTGGAAGCCGAGCTGCCGCCCTATCTGGATATCGTCATTGTTGCCCGGGCACGGATTTGCAACCTGACATCGACCAGATTGGTCAAGTATCTGCGGAAAGAAACCATTCCGCAAATCCAGCGGCATTGGGAACCGCCCATTCGGATGCGGGCAGGCGGAAAATCCTCCAAGCCGGAGGGAACACCGCAATGAAAACCCTGCTGCTGCTGTTGATTCGCTTTTATCGGAGGGTGCTTTCCCCTTTAAAAAAGCCATGCTGCCGCTATTATCCGACTTGCAGTGCTTATGCGTTGCAGGCGGTCAAACGGTTTGGGGCATGGCATGGAACGGGTCTGGCAGTTCGCCGGATTCTGCGGTGTAATCCGTGGAGTCCCGGCGGATTTGATGCTGTACCCCTGACGCTGCCGCAAAAGCGGCATCGCTGGACGAAAATCAAATTGAAATAAGAAAACAGAAAGGGTGACGCATCATTACCATTTTGTATGACATATTCGGCACCCCATTTGGCTGGATTATGCGGCTGATTTATCAGCTCGTCAATAACTATGGTGTCGCAATTGTACTCTTTACGATCATCACCAAGATTTTGCTGTTCCCGATTTCTTATAAACAGCAGAAGAATACGCTGCGGATGCAGCTGATACAGCCGAAGCTGAAAAAATTACAGGCAAAATATAAGGACAAGCCGCAGGAATTGCAGCAGGCACAGATGCAGCTGTATCAGGAAGAACACGTCAACCCGATGTCCTCCTGTCTGCCAATGTTCTTACAGTTCTTCCTGCTGTTCGGCGTGTTGGACGTTGTCTATAAGCCGTTGACGCATATTTTGCATTACAGCAAAAGTGTGATTTCCAAGGTCGTAGAAATTTCTACAGGCATTTTAGGCGATAGCGTTGCCAAACAATATACAGGTTTGCGGCAGGAACTGGGTGTCTTAAAGGCGTTTCAAGACAACCCGTCCGCTTTCTCCAATGTGGATACGTTCGATACTTCCAAAGTATCGGACTTCATGGAACATTTTACCGTATTTGGTGTAAATCTCGGGGAAACCCCGACTTGGCATCCGGAAGTTTGGAATGCCTCCGCAGTCATTCTGTTCTGTATTCCGCTGCTCTCCGGTATTTTACAGCTGATCATGACCATCTATATGCAGATTATGCAGAAGAAGCGGGGCACAGCACCCGAACAGAACATGGGTTGCATGAACGTCATGCTGTATGTGATGCCGCTGTTCTCTGTTTGGTTTGCCTTTCAGGTATCTGCTGGTGTTGGTTTCTACTGGGCTTGTTCGTCCTTCTTCTCGCTGGTGCAGACCATCGGTCTGAATCTCTACTTTACACCGGAACGGGGTGCAAAGATCATTGAGAAGGAAAACAAGAAGATGGAAGCCCGTTATGCTGCCGGAAAGCAGTCCTTTACGGAACGGGTGATGAATCAGAATGCTGGTGCAGCCAGAGTACAGGAAACCGAAAAGACCAAGAATATGTCGAACCGGGAACTGTCTGCTTACAATAAGCAGAAGATTCAGGAAGCCAGAAAGCGAATGGCAGAAAAATACGGTGAAACATATGAGGAAGATTCCTCGGATGAGGATTGATGGAACGGAAGGGTGCAGAGATTGCAAAGTCCATCCGTGAAAGAAAGGAGTGCGTGTGCACATGAGACAGATTTTTACTGCGAAAAAGCTGGAAGATGCAAAGCGGCAGGCGGTGCAGGCTTTTGGTGTTTCCGAGTCGCAGATTGTTTTTCGGATTCTGGAACAGAAAAAGGGTCTGATGGGAATTGGTGCAAGCGTCACGATTGAAGCAATTTATGAACCACCGGTTGCAGCAGTAGAAACACCGGCTCCGGCAGCAGAACCGATGCCAGAACCGCAGGCAGCTGCACCAGTGGTAGAAGAAACTGTGGAAACGATTACAGAAACAGTTGTAGAACCGGAAACGGATGCAGTTGTAGAAGAAACCGTTTCTGTAACGGAAACTGTAACAGTAACTGAACCGGTAGCAGATGCAAAGCCGGAAGCAGTTGCTACAGAATCAGCAGAACCGCTGTCACTGGACAGCCTGACACCGGAACAGCAGGCAGCTGTAAAGCGGGTACAGGACTATGTAGCAGCCGTTTATGAAAAGCTGGGCGTTACTGTTACCACAACCCCAAAGGTACAGGAAAACGGCATTCTGTTGGAAATCAGCAGCAATAGCCGAGGCGGTACGATTATTGGCAGACGGGGCGAAACCCTCGATGCGATGCAGTATCTCTCTTCCATCATCGCCAACAAGGGTGAAGAAGATTACTGCCGGATTATTCTGGATAGCAATGGCTATCGGGAAAAGCGTCGCCAGACCCTCGAACATCTTGCAGAACGGCTTGCAAAGACGGTGATTCGCAATCAGCGTGCAACAACTTTAGAGCCAATGAACCCGTATGAACGGCGGATTATTCATGCAAAGGTTGCAGAGATTGATGGTGTTAGCTCCAAGAGCGTGGGCGAAGATCCATACCGGAAGGTAGTCATTTTGCCGTTGGATGAAAATGGAGAACCGATTCCGGCACGCCGCTCCAGAGGCAGAAATAACCGCAATGACAACCGGAATGACCGCAAGGGTGGTTATCGGAATCATGGCAATGGCGGCAATCGGAAACGGAATGCAAATCCGCACCGCAATCGGGAGGAAGAAATTCCGCATAAGCCGACAAATTTCGATGATATTATGAGCACAAGCTTTGAAAAAGATTATCGGAAGCCGAAGCCGGAAGATGATTTACAGGTTGGATTGTACGGAAAAATCGAATAAGTGCAAATGCAGCATGAGGAAGAGCAGGGCGGTACGTCCTGCTCTTTTTTGTAAGGGGAATATATATATAGGGCTGCTGGGAGCGAGCCGCAGGCAAATAAAAGTTTTTCGGTGCAGCAGTTTTACAAAAATGCTGCCGAGGTGTGGGCGAGTAGCCCACATTTGCGAAGCAAATCAAACTGCACAATGAAATGCAACAAAAATCTATGAGAGAACCGCAAAGAATCACAATTGCCTTCAAAATCTGAGATACAAGGTTTCAGGGGCAATTGCGATTCCCAAGGCAAGCTGGGGATGTGCCCCAGCTTTGCCGAACCGGATTCGGATGGTATTCCTAGGAGCAAGGAATTTTCTGTAAAGTAATATTTCATTGCAACTGTTCCACCGGAACAGTTGCAAGATACTTGTTTCCTGTTCCGGTTTCACAAGGCGGAGCGGTCTTGTTCGCCCCGCCTCGAAAAGCTTTCGCTTTTCTCACCACCCGCTCCGTGTGCCAAAAGCATGGCACAGGGATTTCGCTGCCTGCGGCTCGTAATTTGCAACTAATCTCGAAACTTTTCTTTCGTATCATGTTTTCAAATTGCTTTTTCAATCATAGAATCAGACAAGCAATCCACCTGCAACCGTCCGACAATTGGACAGAAAAGGAATGACCATGAAAGGAATCTTAATTTTCATTGCAGCAGCAATGCTCCTGCTATTTTTATTGCTCCTTTGCAGCACGCTCGAACGCCGTCGATTCGTCATTCGGAAGCAAAACCTGCATCTATCCCAGTTGCCGCAGGCATTCGATGGGCTGCGTTTGGTGCAGCTTTCCGACCTGCACAAGCAAGTCTATCCGCATGGGGAGCGAAAACTTCTGCAAGCGGTACAGGCTTGTCAGCCGGATGTGATTGTCATTACAGGTGACCTTGTTTCCAGAACAGTGATGGATTTTTCAGAGCGGCAGGAATTGTTGACGCATCTGCGGCAGATTGCCCCAGTTTATCTCTGTTTGGGCAATCATGAACTAGATATGCAGCCTCAGCAGATTGCGGATTATCGGGCGATGATTGCCGCTGCTGGCTGTGAATTGCTGGAGAATCAAACAGTTTCTTTTCATCGAGGAGCAGAAACCTGCTATCTTGCCGGAGCATCTCTGCGAATTGGCATTTATCACAATACAGATTTTCAGTATCAGAATTTAGAAACCTATTCGTCCGAGGATTTGACGCATGACATCGGCAGCCGAAAAGGGTGTACCATTTTGCTGGCACATAGTCCATTTCCAGCAGAGAGTTACTTTGCATGGGGAGCAGATTTGACGTTGAGCGGTCATGTACATGGAGGAATTGTGCGGATTCCGGGAATTGGCGGTTTGCTGTCGCCAGAACGAAAGCTGTTCCCGAAGTATAGCAAGGGGTTGTATACAAAAGATGGGAAGTATTTGTATGTCAATTGTGGGATTGGAAAGTTGCGGCTTGGAAATCCACCGGAAGTCACCATGCTGGAATTGCATAGTAAATGGAATTAGATGTAGAATTGGCTGTAAATCACGAGCCGCAGGCAAATAAAAGTTTTTCGGTGCAGCAGTTTTTCAAAAATGCTGCCGAGGTGTGGGCGAGT
>OLSD01002187.1_pt1 | contig 14218 bp, 5 predicted proteins | sample 1672211 | NCBI WGS metagenome assembly OLSD01 (sample SAMEA3136659, study PRJEB25190) | human gut metagenome | reverse complement strand
GGTGGGGTTGGCGATGAAGGCCTGGCGCTGCTCTTCGATGGTGGGGGCGGCGAGTGCTTCTTCTGCCAGCTGCTCGCGCTCGCGCTCCTGCTCGGTTTGGGGTAGGCGGAACAGGCCGGCTGCCACGAATGCCGCGCAGGCGGCGACGAGCAAAACGAGCGCGCCGATCATAATGAGAGCAACATTGCCAGAGGTCACAAGCGCAAGCGAGACGCCCGACGTGGTGAACGCGCACACGTTATTGGCCGCACGGCCCATGCCGGCCCAGAAGGCGGGCACGTGCATGCGTGGTGCCAGCTGCGTAAAGGTGGCGGTAAAGAACGTGACAAAAAAGCCCGAGCTCAGGTAAAAGACGACAAGGCCCAGGTTGGGATCGGCACCGGCCTCGACGGCCAGGATGGAAATGGTCGAGAGCACGGCAATGCCGAGCATGACAAGCCCCATGTATCGGCGCTCGGCAAGATCAAAAATAAGACCGGCAGCAAGGCCGCTTGCAGCCAAAAAGAGGCGCGGCCATGTTTGTACGGCAATGGTGCCGTGGGCGTTGGAGAGTGTGACCACGTTGTCGAGGGTAGAGAACAAACAGGCAAGAACCATGACGAGCGCGATGCTCCAGCATGCCTGTTTGGCGAGGGCATGAGAGGGCTCAATAAAGGGATTGATGGCGGAGTTGGAGCTCTCGGCGGCCTTTTGGGGAACGACGCTGAGGACGGAGATGGCGATAGTCGCTGTGCCAAGGACGATGAGCTCTGCGATGCCGCCGCAATCGAGCAGGTTGATGGCGAACTGCATCAGGATGCCCGCAGCATAGGCCGCTCCTGCGCCGGTGGCGAGCTTGGGGTCATCCTGGAATGTCAACGAAAAGGCGTGGTGCGCTGCGGCACCCAGCAGGCCGAGTCCAAAGAACGCCACGCAGCCCAGAATCTCGAGCACAAGCGGGGCCGTAGGGAACTGAATTTGGGTCAGGCCCACGATGACGATAGGGACGGCGGCGGCGTTGACGGCTGCCAGCGAGTGGCCTTTGCGCTGTGCGAGCCCGAGCAGCGGCGAATATCCGATAAAGCCGATCACGCTGGCGCCGAGGACGAAGCCCTGCGCAATCACAACACGCTCGGCACCGGTGAGCAGCCCGACATTAATGTCGAATCGAAACTCGGCGGCAAGAAAGACAAAGGTAAAGAGCGCAAGTGCCAAAAGCGCGTTGATTTTAGGCTTACTCAGATTCAAGGACAGTCCTTTGGGTGGACGGAATAGTCGTGTCCTCGATTGTAGCGTCCCTGGGACGCGTGTGACGACAACGAAATCATATTGAATTAAACCGCAGGTAGAGGCCTAGGTTCACATCTACGAACCTAGGCATACGGAGTCATTTGGCACATCTTGGTGGTACAGGACCACCACAAAGGGGACAGACACCTTTGTGGTGGTATGTCCCTACGACCAAGGAGGCCGTTATGAACGCAAGTCACTTTGACAAGCAAACTCAACGTGAGTCCACCTGCTCGCTGGTTCACGGTACCTGGCGTTGTGTGGGTGCCAAAATAGCTTGCGCCGGCGCGTGTGCGCTTATGGTCGGTCAGTTGCTGCTGCCGAGCGTGGCGCTGGCGACGGAATGCGCCGAACACGCCGCTGGGACTGATGAGGTTGCTGCGGCTCCGGTGACGCCGACGGTTGCGGAGGATACGGCGGCTCCGGCGCCGGCACCGGTGGCTCCGGCTGCGCCGATGACTGACGCGGCTCCGGCGGCACCGTCCACGGCAGAAGCTCAGCAAGATCAGCAGGACGCATCAGCGGCAACGGTGAACGATACGGTTACTGCCAACCAAGATGGCTCTCTTGGTGGCACCGACAGCTCGTCGGCAAACGACGCTATCATGCCCTGTGGCGTGACCGATGTGACAGGCGGGAGCGGTGTTAAGGTCAACACGACCGTGGTTCCCCACTACACGGACTGCGTGCTTCCGGGCAACATCACGCTCGAAAAGGGTCAGTCGTACACCTATGATTTTCCCGATGTTGAGGGCGGCATGCCGGATAAGCCGCTCTGCGAACTTGTCGAAACCAAGTACTACCGGGCCGATGCTGTTTCGGGCACCCTGGCTGAAGTCCAGGACACATCTATGTCCGATGTGACGGCTCACTTTGAGCCTGTTGGCGATCACATGAGGCTGACGCTGACCTTTACGGGTGGCGCGGCAGGCGGCTCGTATCGACTCACGCGCAATGAGGTTCTTTATATTGGCGCGACACTGACGTATACCGGAACTGACTATGGCACCGACTATGAAGGTGACAACAGCTACGCGGGCAGCTCGACTATCCTCAACGAAACCAGGTACGATTATTACATCCGCTACGCCATCAATAGCAAAATTACGCTCGTTGCGTCAGAAAACGAAGCCATCCATAACCTGGACGTCAACGACGTGAAGACCGACTACGCGCCCGGCGAGGCACCGCGTGCGACCGCGACGGTCCCTGCCGCTGACGCCGACAAGTACGAGATCGCGTATGAGTGCTGGGAAGAGATGGACGGCAGCGATCCTGCGGAGCTCACGCCCGTTGCCTTCTGGTATTCCGACCCCGCTAAGTATCCGACGGGCGCGAGGAGGATCGAGCGCTTCGAAGAGGGCAAGTTCTACATGTACTCTGTTGAGCTAAGGCTCAAGGGCGACAATACCGTGGCTGATGACTGCGAAATGAACGTCAACGGTCATTGGGTGCACCACATCAAGACCGTCAACGGCGTCTTTGCGCCCAATGCTGACAATATGCTGTGTGAGCAACCAATCGACGAATGGCGTGCCATCGACGTTATAGAGATCAACGGCGCCACGACCACCTTCAAGGCGGGCGATAAGCCGGTCTTTACGGCGAATGTTCCGACGGGCTCCAACTCCCTTCCTCAGTGTGAGTACTGGACGGGTAGCGACGGCAGCGAAGTGAACTCTCAGAAGTTCTGGGATCAGAACATCACGAACCACATCGACGCCTTTAAGCCTGGCGTGACCTATCGCTACGGTATCTACCTCAAGCCCGCGCTCGGATTCTACTTTACGCCCAACACCAAGCTGGTGATCAACGGCCAGGAGTGCGGCTACCAGATGGGCGAAGCGAGTGTAGTTGATTCCGAGAGCGGCTGTATCTTCACTCTGTGGCTCAACACCGATCTGACGTTTACGCCCGAGGCCGCGCCGGCTCCGGTCGACCCCGAAAAGCCCGCGCCGCAGCCTGAGGTCAAGCCTGAGCCCAAGCCCGAGGTGAAGCCCGAGACCAAACCCGCGGCTAAACCGGTCACGACAACCACCACGGCCAAGACGGTTGAGAAAGCCGCGCCGGCAAAGAAGAGCGATGCTGTCCTGGTGGCCACGGGAGATACCACCGCGATGACAGTCGCCGCCCTAGGCATCGCCGGCGCAACCGTAGCCGCCGCCGGCCTCGCAGCGACCAAGCGCCGCAAGCATTAGGGCTGGGTGACGGCTCTCGTTCTCGGCCTCAGTAAAATCTCGATCTGTAACACCAAACTGCCCAAAACGGCTCTAGATGTTACAGATTGAGATGAACCGAATGGCCGCCAATCTAATGTCTCGACCTGTAACATCAGGCGGGGAATTTGGCCTCTAACTGTTGCAGATCGAGACAAACTGGCCGGCCAAGTCCAGAACCACCACAAAGGTGCCTGTCCCCTTTGTGGTGGTTTGGGCAGGTAGCGCGGTAGGTTCATATATACGAACCTACCGCGCTTTGTGTTTGTGGACCACGATTAGGCTGGATGACTTTAGGTTTGCAGGAAAGGAACGATCATGAGGTGGACTACTGTTCGAGCGCTTTGTCGCCAGCTGGCGGTTGCCGCGGTGACCTTCACCATGGTGACGGGTTCGTTGCCTGTGGGCGCGTTTGCTGAGGCCCTCAACACCGACGGCACTTTTGTGCAGACGGATAACGGCCAAGCAGCCGACGCCGCTCCCGCCGATTCGGCTGACGCCCAAACGTCAGACTCTGCTTCCGCCGACCCCGCGCCCGATGTCGGCGCTGCCGACCCCACAGCGCTCGATGCCGGTGACACCCCTACGCCCCCGGCCTCCGAGATTGCATCGGCGGCGGGCCTGACGGGCGCCGGGCAGACCGAGAGCACACCTGCGGGTACGCTCGCCACCGATCTTGTCGAGGGCAAGGAACTCGCCGAGCAGCAGAAGCAAGAGGAGGCTTCCGGTGCCGAGGCAACCTGGAACGAGGAACTTGGGCTCTGGATGACCTCGAAGGGCGCCGCGGGCGTAAAGGGCGAATACGACGATGACTACGTGGCTGGCGAGCAGACTCCCGCGCAGTACTACTTCTCGATCGATAGCCTCACCAACGAAATTTCTATCGAGTATGGCGACGCGGGCATTACCACGTTGGAGGTGCCCTCGACCATCGACGGCAAAAATGTCGTGAGCCTTAAGGGCATGGGAAACGCTGCGCTCACATCAATTACGTTTGCCCCCGATTCGCATATCCGCTCTGTGGGCGGTTTGGGCGGCAGCAGCATCAAGGAAATCGCACTGCCCGATTCGGTTGAGGAGTTGGGCTGGAATGCGTTTACCGGAAGCAAGACACTTCAGACGGTGACCTGGCCCAATAACGCGGCCTTTACCACGATTCCCGAGCAGGCCTTTGAGGGCTGCGAACAGCTTGACGACAATGTGGTGGCAACGCTGCCGCCTTCGGTTAAGACTATCGACTATCGTGCCTTCGCCAACTGCGGCGTGCCGCAGTTCTATGTCTCGGACACAACGGTACTCACCTTTACGCAGATCAACGTGCCGGGCACGGTGGAGCGGATTGAGCGCTATGCCTTTGACGGGTGCTCGCATGTGTCGTCGGTGACGATCGGCGACGGCGTCAAATATATCGGGGCGCTCGCGTTCGCCTCTCTTGATCCTGCGATTGCCGGCAAAGAGATTGTGCTACCCAAAAGCGTGGAAATGATAGAGTGGAGAGCTTTTGAGAACACGAGATACGGAAACGAGACGAACCATAATGCCGTTGCCCTGCGCGTGATGAACCCCGATCTTCAGTTTGGTGAGGCGGGCTATCCGGGCGACTATAATGAGCGCGTGACAATCGATGGCGTAACGTATGCGATTCCCTTTAGTGAAGGCCAGACCATCTATGCCTATGCGACCGATTCGGCTGGCAACCTCTCGATGGTCAAAAAGCTTGCCGATGCCGTGGCCGATCGCAAGGACTCCGTCGATTCCTCGAAGCCTGCCTACACGTTTGAGTGGATGGGCGAGGCGGCCCAGATCACGGGCAAACTTCCCCAGGGCGCGGCGGCCGTGCTCGTGCAGGCGGGGCAGTCCACGCCGTTGACGGTTAGCGACGACGGCTCCGTTGCTGCCAACGTCCTCTCCAAGACGGCAGCAACGCTGCACATTTCGCTCAGCGGTTACTATGACATGGTGCTGGCGCGCCCGGGCGACCAGATGACGGGCACATGGAATATCGGAGAGATTAAGGCGGAGGACTTTACCAAGATTCCGGCTTCGCGCGCGATTGAACTTAATGTGGCCTATCTCGAACCGGTCGCAGGCCAGGATAAGACCGAACGCATTGAGCTCGATAGTCTCGATAACATCGATCTGACGGTGAAGAGCGGCGGCAAGACGCTTAAGCCTGCCAAGGGTGACAAGGAAAACGACTACCGTATCCAGGGTACAGCGCTCGTGGTGTCGCAGGCCATTGCCGACGCGGACCAGGATCTGGAGATAACGCTCGAGCCCAAAGACAGCCTCAAGCTGGGTGGGGCGACGGCGACGGTGAAGCCTTCGGCCGGCAAGGTCGATATCGACTTGAAGCCCTGGGGCACGGCGACGGTCACGACCAAGGGCGACTACCAGGGCGCCAACCGCGTGCTGGTGTTCCGTACGTCCGACGGCAAGCTAGTCGCCGACGGCGTCACCTATTTGATGGGTTACGAAGACGATGGCACCACGCATATCATGAAGGCCGAGACGCCGCGCCTTAAGGCCGGTTCGTACACCATCGTCGCCTTTAACAAGACGAGCTACGACATCCAAGCGACGAGCTATTCCACGTTTAGCCGCCTAGGGCTGACCGTGGGTAAGCATATCGCGCAAAAGCAGGTGAAGATTGAGGACGGCAAACAGCTCGACGTGACGCTCGACGTCCCCACGTTTGACGTGGAGACGTATCGTGCCGAGCGCGGGCTGACGGCGGGCTCGGTTATCGCTGATTCGTCCGCGGTCGTTGGCGCGGAGACCGAGCTGCGCATTCATTACGAGCTCAAGGACAGCCAGGCTGCCAAGATTGAGATTCCTCTGGCCAAGGATGCCGTCGAGGATGTGTCCGCAGGCGCTCGCGAAGCCGGCGCCAGCTCCGATGCCATGTGGGCTGCCACAACTTGGGAGGGCGACAACCTCGTTCTCGATATGAGGAGGGGCATGGGCGCCGATGTGTTTGTGCGCTTTAAGCCTAAGGCCGCGGGCATCTATGCCGTCTCGCCGCTCATTACGCTGGGCGAGGTGACATTGCCGCTGGGAAGCACCACACTCGAGGTTAGCGGATCGCGCATCGAGGTCGACAACACCGACGTTCACAGCCTGCTGGGCAATGTGGCCTACGTTTATGCAGCGCCGGGCAAGAGCGTGCAGCTCACCGTGGGGACGGGCTCGTCGGCTGCAAAGTACACCGGCAAGACCAATAAACTCGGCCGTGCCAAGATTGAATACGAACTGCCGCAGGATACGCTTGCCGCCGAGCGTGTGACGCTCGAGGCGCGCGTGGGCTCGACCGATGTCGCCGCCGCTGCTGCCGAGGTAACGGCTCGCAATTATGTGCGCTATGTTCCGGGTGCTTCGGTCTGGAACTTTGATGTGACGTATCGTGGCGGTACGCAAAACTTGGTCAAGGACGGCAAGGACACCGGCAAGAGCCTGTGGACCTTCCATCATCTGCCACAAAAGAAGAACGCCTACTGGACGTTCGATATCACGCTCGAGGTGGGAACCGAAGAGGCCGCCGACACGCTCGACCTGTACGTGGACTGCGTGGATGGCAAGACGGTGACGATTCCTCTGACTCAAAAGTCGCGCGAGGGCACCCGTGTGCGCTATGCGGCGGAGTATGTGGACGAGGGTTACCTTAAGCTGCTCGACGAGTTTAACAAGGCGAATGATTCAACCTATGTGAACTGCGGCAACTTTGAGCAGATCTTTATGCCGCAGACCTACCGCATCTCCAATGCTCAGCTTATGACCATGCTGAGTTTTGACGCCAACGCTTCGGCCAAAAAGCATTCCGCCGCGGCCGAGGAGCGCCAGCAGGAGTTCTCGAATGCCGTGCAGCAGTGGCACGAGTATATGATGGATAACTCGTTTAATGATGTCGACGAGGCCTTTAACGACGCGATTGACCAGATGGTCGCTGATGCGTTTGCCGAGGAGGACGAGAACGGTAAAGAGGACGAAGCCCAAGGTGGAGCTGCCCGTAAGGCTCGTCGCGCCCCTGCCGCCAGCGACGGCGAGGGTGATGGTGCTGGCAACGACGAGGCCGCGCAGTTTGCGGCTGAGCTCAAGGCCGCGGTCGGCGGGTCGGCGGCGCTGCTGACCCAGCAGGGCGACAGCTATGGCGTCAATGTGGACAAGATGATCTTTGAGGATGCTTACGGCACCAGCGAGGATTGGTATCAGGAACTCGCGGCGGCCCAGGGCGCGAACGCTGCGGATGCGGCCGCCATCAAGGAGCTCGTCGACCATGCATCGCGAGCGGAGTTTATTGCCCAGCAGGCCGAGGATCTGGTGGGCCAGTCGATGGGTATCGGCCAGCTCAACCAATACGGAAGCTGGAATGACGCAACCGCTGCGGCGCTCAACAAGTGTGCGGGCATTAAGGCCAGCGAGTACAACGGCCAGTCGACGAGCGGGTTTAACGATTTGGGCCAGGCGCTCGGCAGCTCGCTGAGCTACAAGGCGGCTGACGACGATACCGTCAAGGGCTTTAAGGTCGCCGCGCCCGATGGCGAGCAGACGGCCTATATCGAGTCGGAATTTATCGAGAACTCCAATAACAACAAGAACCAGGCGCTTCTGTTTAACTCGATCGCCATGCAGTGCGACATTCTGGACGACCTGTACGACAACTGGAATGTGGTCCATAGCCTCAACAACTCCAAGGTGCGCGGATGGCTCATGGCCTGGAAGCTCAACGGCGACGTGAGCGCCCATATGAAGCTCATCCGCACGATCCGTTCGCTCAAGAGCTATAAGATCGAGTGCGAGATGTTCGGACAGGTCTTTAAGACCGATGCATGGAAGGCGGCCGGCCAGGCGTTTCCCGCGGCGACCCAGGGTATCGGCATCTTTACCGGCATTTACGGCGTGAACGATGCCAGCAAGAACTGGGAGAACGTGAACGTCCGTATGCAGAAGGTGAAGGGCGAGCGCGAGGGCTATGAGCTTCAGCATACGCGCTTGCTTGCCAAGCCCGAGAAGACCGAGGACGACTGGAAGTGCATTTACGCGCTGCGTGACGCCATGGAGAAGGCGCGTGCGTTTGAGGATCTGCTGTATCGCCAGCTCTGCCACGACAGCACCGATGTGGCGGTGGGCTCCATTATGACAATCGCCGGCGTGCTGACGGCCGGTTCGGCGGGTACCGTGGTGGGCGCCGCCTATGATGCAGCTTCGACCAGCGTAGGTTCGGAGCGCGCGATTAAGCTGACCAATGCCGAATGCGCCTACGATGTTGCCTGCGAGCAGGTGGAGCGCGCGTGCCAGAATCGCATTACGGTCAACTGGGGCGAGCTGACCGATGCCGAGGTCTACAAGGCCAACAAGGACGGCTTGATCTCGGACGAGAAGATGCGGTCGATCTTCGAGGCGCGTTATCGCAATGTGCCTGCCAAGGCAGCACCCGACCCTGCGGGCGTGGTGTACGAGGGCCTGCTGTCCAATACGGTTGAAGGCGCGGCGGTTGAGCTGTGGAGCGCCGACGATGCGGCCGGTACCAATGCGGTGCGTTGGGATGCCGAGGGGTATGAGCAGGACAATCCGCTTGCAACGGGTGCGGACGGTGCGTACAACTGGAATACGCCGACCGGCTGGTATCAAGTGCGCGTGACCAAGGACGGGTATGAGGAGGCGCGTTCGGCTTGGCTGCGCGTGCCGCCGATTCAGACTGAGGTGAACATTGGCTTGGTGTCGACGGCGGCGCCCGAGGTGGCTTCGGCCCATGCCTATACCGATTGCATCGAGGTTGAGTTTGCGCAGTATATGGATGCGAGCGACGATGCCCTGGTCGCATTGTGCGCGCAGGGCTTGGGCGACGTGACGTATACGTGGCTCGACAAGCAGGACGATCCCAATGGCAAGCCGCTGTCACGCGTGCTGCGTATTCGCTATGCCGATGCGCGTGAGGCGTCCTCGACGGTGGCGTTTGAGCTCGACGGTGCTCGCAACTACGCCGGCACGGCCATGGCGCGCTGGGCAAGTGGCGAGCTTGTCGTGGGCGTTCGTGCCGACAAACTCAAACTCAACGTGGAGCAGGCCGTGACCATGCTTGATGGCAGTGACTTTGAGCTGGTGGCGCACGTGACCGATAAGGCGGGCAAGCCGTTTGCGGGCGCCAAGGTTAGTGTTGGGCTGGAGTCCTCGGCTATCTGCTCTGTCGATGCCACCCAGGCCGTGACGGGCGAGGACGGTGCGGCGACGTTTGTGCTGCATGGTGCTCTGCCCGGTTTGACGACGTTGACGGCGGCGGTGGGCGGCACGGCGCTGTCCAAGCAGGTCGACGTTCGCGTGTCTGCCGAGGCAGTGCGACCGGCGCGACCGGTGGCGACGATTGGTGCGACGACGTTTGGTGCATGGTCGCCCAAGGAGAACTACATTACGGTGCCCAAGGACACGAAGCTGGAGCTTTCTGCCGAGGACGGCGCGACGATTTGGTACACCACCAACGACACCTGCCCCTGCCGTGACGAAGGCCGTGTAAAGTACACCGAGCCCATTGCGCTCGATAGCAACATGTATGTGCGCATTGCGGCACAGCGCCCTGGCATGTCGTACAGCGAGTATTCCGAGCGTCTGAACATTACGATTACGGTGACCGATGAGGCGGCGCCTGATCCGACGCCCGATCCGGACCCGACGCCTGGCGACGGCGAGCAGGGCGGCGGTGCGGATGGCTCTGGCGGCACCGGGGTACCTGCGGGCGGTTCGACTTCGACGACGACCACGGTGACGACGAACAAGTCCAAGGGTAAGGGCGAGAACGACAAGAAGTCCGGCGGCACGGAGCTCGCCAGCACGGGTGACTCCACCGCGATGACGGTCGCCGCCTTGGGCATCGCCGGCGCAACCGTTGCCGCGGCCGGCATCGCCGCGACCAAGCGTCGCAAGCGTTAGGTTTTGGCGACAACGCCCATTCTCGGCTTTTGCAAGATCTCAATCTGTAACACCAAGCTGCCCAAAACGGCTCTAGATGTTACAGATTGAGATGAACTGCTCGGCCGCCAATCTAATGTCTCGATCTGTAACACGTAGCGGGGAATTTGGTCTCTAACTGTTACAGATTGAGACAAAGCGGAGGCGGCTGGCGCAAGATCTCGATCTGTAACAACTACAAGGCTCAACGGGCTCCAGGTGTTACAGATTGAGACAAAACGACCGACCAGGCCCCAAACCACCACAAAGGTGCCTGTCCCCTTTGTGGTGGTGGGACGGTCAGCATAGAAAAAGTCCCCGCCGGGCGTGTGCTCGACGGGGACTTTGCCGTTTGGTAGCTAGCGCTGTAGGTGATTACTCGCCCAGCAGGCTCTTGGTGATGGAAGCGGCGGCCTTCTTGCCGGCGCCCATTGCCAGAATGACCGTAGCGGCACCGGTGACGATGTCGCCGCCGGCCCAGATGCGGGGATCGGTGGTCTGGCCGGTCTCCTCGTCGGCGACGATGTAGCCCCACTTGTTGAGCTCCATCTTACCGCCGATCTTCTTTGCGAAGGGGTTGGCGTTGGTGCCGATAGCCGAGATTGCGACGTCGCAGGGAATCTCCTCGATGGCGCCCTCGATGGGCACCGGGCGACGACGGCCGGACTCGTCGGGCTCGCCGAGCTCCATCTTCTGGACCTTGACGGCGCACACGGAGCCGTCCTCGCCAGCGACAAACTCGAGCGGGGAGACGAGCGGCAGAACCTCGACGCCCTCGGCCTTAGCATGGTGCAGCTCGGCGCGACGGCAGGGCATCTCGTCCTCGGTACGACGGTAGGCGATGATGGCGTGCTCGGCGCCCAGACGCTTGGCGGTACGGACGGCGTCCATAGCCACGTTGCCGCCACCAAAGACGACGACGTTCTTGCCGTGCTTGGTGGGGGTGTCGTACTCGGGGAACTTGTTGGCCTTCATCAGGTTCACGCGGGTGAGGTACTCGTTGGCGAAGAAGACGTTGGGCAGGTTCTCGCCGGGGACGTTGAGGAACTTGGGCAGGCCAGCGCCGGTCGCCACGTAGATGGCGTCGAAGCCCTGCTCGAACAGCTCCTCGGCCGTGGCCATGTTGCCCACGACGGAGTTGTACTCAAACTTGACGCCCATGTCCTCCAGGCCGTCAATCTCGCGCTTGACGACCGCCTTGGGCAGACGGAACTCGGGGATGCCGTAGACCAGCACGCCGCCGCCGGTGAAGAATGCCTCAAAGACGGTGACGTCAAAGCCGTTACGGGCGAGCTCGCCGGCGCAGGTGATGCCGGACGGGCCAGAGCCGACGACGGCGACCTTCTTGCCGTTCTTGGGAGCCATCTTGGGCGTGGAGGCGAGCTCGGGGCGGTCACCCAGGAAGCGCTCGAGCTGGCCGATGGCCACGGGCTCGGACTTCTTGCCACGGATGCACTTGCCTTCGCACTGGTTCTCCTGCGGGCAGACGCGACCGCAGATGGCGGGAAGCATGGAGTCCTCGCGGATGGTATCGAGAGCGCCGCCGAAGTCCTTCGCGCGAATCTGCTCGATAAAGCGGGGGATGTTGATGTTGACGGGGCAGCCCTCAACACAGAACGGCTTCTTGCAGTTGAGGCAGCGCTCGGCCTCGGCCAGCGCCATCTCCTCGGTGAAGCCCTTGTCGACGGGGCGGAAGTCGCAGGCGCGCTCGGCAGCCGGCTCCTCGTTATCGGGGGTGCGGGGCGACTTCATATCGGCAACGAAACGACCGTTAACTAGTGGCATGCGCAGCTCTTTTCCTCATAGGCCTTGAGGGACTCGCCCTCTTCGGAACGGTAAGCGGCCTGGCGGGCACGAAGGTCATCCCAGTCGACCAGGGTGGCATCGAAGTCGGGGCCGTCGACGCAAGCGAACTTGGTCACGCCGCCCACCTCGACGCGGCAGCAGCCGCACATGCCGGTGCCGTCAACCATGATGGGGTTGAGCGACGCGGTGATGGGGGTGTCGTACTTCTGGGCGGTGAGGGTCGAGAACTTCATCATCGGAACGGGGCCGACGCAGAAGACCTGGCTCACGGCCTTGTCCTGCAGCAGGCGCTCCAGCGGAGCGGTGACAACGCCCTGCTCGCCGTAGGAGCCGTCGTCGGTGGTGATGTGGATGTGGTCCTCGTCGAGGAGCTCGCGGAACTGGTCCTCCATAAGCAGGAGGTCCTTGGTGCGGGCGCCCATGATGGCGTGCACCTCGTGGCCGGTCTCGACCAGGTGCTTGGCGACCGGGAAGGCAATTGCCAGGCCGACGCCGCCGCCAATGACGGCGCAGGGGCCCTCAGCCATCTCGGTGGGAACGCCCAGCGGGCCCACGACGTCGCGCAGCGACTCGCCGGCCTCGTAGGTGGAAAGCATCTCGGTGGTCTTGCCGATCACCATGAAGATGAACTCGACCCAGCCCTCGTCACCGTTCCAGCCGGCCAGGGTAAACGGGACGCGCTCGCCCGTCTCGTTGGCGCGAACCATGAGGAACTGTCCAGCGTGCGCATGCTTGGCGATTGCAGGCGCCTCGATGCGGAACTTGAACACCTTCTCCGAGAACTGCGTCTTCTCCAGGATCTTATACATAGAACCCCTCTCTTGTTAGGGCCGCCGAACCGTGCCTCCACGGAAATGGACGGTAGCCCGAATAAAACCGTACGCGCACAGGCGTTGTGCAGACATACGGTGCAAATTATACCCTCATGGACATGTCACTTACGTGTGTCTTCGGCTGTTGGGAGCAGGGTTTATCCACTTTGGCCTACCAAAGGGGGAGAGGTTTATTTTGGTCGGTTTTATCAGGTAAAACGGCAAATGGGGCCGGCCTCGGGTTGTGATGAGGCCGGCCCCCTTCGGGGTGCTATGCATGTATGTCGGCGCGCGGTTGATTGCGATGCCGCAACTGGGGCGTTTCCGCATATAAAACCTGCCAAAATAAACCTGTCCCTAAATGGTAGGTTTTAGTGCTTGCCGTTGGCGGAGGCGGCACCGTTGACGTGGTCGCGGGCATAGATCACGCCGTGTACGATCGCCAGGCCGGCGGCGTCGGCCGCGCGGGCGCAGGTGTCCTGGAAATCCTCGGCCTCGCGGGCGCGCAGCTGCTTAAGAACGTAGTCGGCGACGGCCATCTTGCCGGGAGGGTTGCCGATGCCGGTGCGGATGCGGCTGAAGTCGCGGCTGCCCATCTTGTCGATGATGGAGCGCAGGCCGTTGTGACCGGCATGGCCGCCGCCCACCTTAACACGCACGTCGCCGGCGGGAATATCGAGCTCGTCGTGGATGACGAGCAGCTCCTCGGCCTTGATCTTGTACTCGCGGCAGAGTTTGGAGATGGGCCCGCCCGAGGTGTTCATGTACGACTGCGGCTTGACCAGTACAATCTGGCGCTTGCCGCCCTCTTCCTCGGGATCGTTGATGTTGATGAGCGCGACCTCGGCGCCTGCTTGGTTTTTCCAGTACGTGACGCCGGCCTGACGGGCCAGCTCGTCGATTGCTTTGAAACCAGCGTTGTGACGGGTCTCGGCATATTCCTCGCCAGGGTTGCCAAGTCCGGCAACCATGCGAATCTTAAGCGGCTGTGCAGCTGCCATATTTGTCCTTCCGTTACATAAAAAGTTTAATCAACGACAAAGGCTACCACGCCCGCCGAAGGCGAGGCTTTGCTTCAGCGAAATCCCACCAGACAAAAGCGCGGCCGCGGCAGAGCGAGCCGTCGGAACAGAAGAAACCCCCGCGCGACCTTTGCGAAGCAAGGGGGAGCGCGGG
>OLSD01002181.1_pt1 | contig 14238 bp, 18 predicted proteins | sample 1672211 | NCBI WGS metagenome assembly OLSD01 (sample SAMEA3136659, study PRJEB25190) | human gut metagenome | reverse complement strand
CGTTGCCGGGGCGCGGCGGGCGGCGGCGCGGGCAAAACGGCTGCACCCAGCGCGGCTTGTGTAGGGTTTCAGGCCACCTCTGCGATAGAGGCGGCAGCGCGGGCAAAAAAGCCCGTTTTTGCCTTATAAGGAAGCGCTTTTTTCCGGGCACGGCTCTTGTCAAATCAGAGCTGTTTTGCGCCCGAATCCTTGTCGCTTCGGTCGGGTTGCTTTTTCGGCGGCGCAGAGTGATGAATGTGTCACGCCGGGCGGGGCGGGCGAAAAGCCCCGCCGGAAAACGAAGCGACCAAGCGAAAGGAGCGCACCCCATGAAAAACCAGACTTTCGGTATCGAGATTGAAACCACCGGCATAGGCCGGGAACGTACCGCCAAGGCCATCGCCGCGCACTTTGGCACGACGGCACAGTATCGCGGCCGCCACCTCGACGACTGGCGTGTGCCTATGCCCGACGGGCGGCACTGGACGGTCGAAAGCGACGGCTCGGTCACCGACCCCGACGCGGAGGTAGTTAGCCCGGTGTGCCGCTACGAGGACATCGAGATGGTACAGGAGGTCGTCCGGGCCATCCGGGCGGCGGGCGCAAAATCCGACGGCTCCTGCGGCATCCACATCCACATCGGCCTCGGCGAGCACACCCCGCAAAGCCTGCGGCGGCTGGTGAATATCGTAAATGCCAAGGAAGACTTGCTGACCATGGCCTTGGGCATCATGCCCGAACGGCGCGCACGCTGGTGCCGCCCGATTGAGCCGGGGTTCCTCGCCGAGCTGAACCGGCGCAAGCCCACGTCGATGGAAGCCTTCGCCCGGCTCTGGTATGCCCGCTCAGGCGGCTCAAGCTCCGACTGGCGGCGGTGCGCGGAGCGGCACTACGACCACAGCCGTTACCACCTGCTCAACCTCCACGCGACCTTCTCCACCGAGCGGCCTGCACACACCATCGAGTTCCGCGCCTTCAACGGCACACTCCACGCAGGCGAGATAAAGGCGTATATCCAGCTGTGCCTCGCCATCAGCGCACAGGCGCTGACCAGCAAGGCCGCCAGCCCTACGCGCCCGGTTACCGATAACCCGAAATATACCTTCCGGTGCTGGCTCCTCCGGCTGGGCTTCATCGGAGACGAATTTGCCACCGCGCGGGAACACCTGCTCAAGCGCCTGCCCGGCGACGCAGCTTGGCGGCAGGCTTCCTGACACAGGGAGCCACCGGCACAGCTTTCAAATCAACCAGCCTGACGATGGCCTCCGGCACAGGCCGAAACCCCGAAAGGGGTCGCGGGAGCCACAGCTTCCAAATCAAGCCGCGCACAGCGCAGGGAGGACACATTATGAACGAACACACCTACTGGAACAGCAAGGGCGAGGAACAGGCCAAGTACGACGAGATGCAGGCGGCGGACTTCCCATACACACAGGCTTCAAAATCCCTGTTCCACAGCTACTACCGCTATTACAACGACGGCGACCTGCCCGGCTGGGCAAGAACCCGCTGGGACATTACCAAGTACACCTTCGACTACGGTTACCGGCAGCGTGTGCTGACCGCCGCAGGCGAGGAGGAGTTCGAGCGCCGGGTCACCGAGAGGATTCAAATCGAGTACCGCCGCTTTCAGCGCACACACAAGCCCGCCTGACGATGGCCTCCGGCACGGGCCGAAACCCCGAAAGGGGTCGCGGGAGCCACAGCTTCCAAATCAAACCGCGCAAAGCGCAAGGAGGAACACCTTATGAACCCCAAACACATCCGGGCCTTTTACATCGGCCATCAGCGCTTCCACGTGACCGACCGGGGCGACGGCACACTGCAGGTCAGCAGCATCCATCCCTACGACGAGACTGACTACCATTGGGCTTATCAGGCTTCCAAATCCTGCTGGCACATCTGCCGAGAAGGCAGGAAGGTCAGTGTGCTGGCCAGCATGGACGGCTCTGAAATCGCCCCGGAGACGGTCGCGCAGTTTCTACTGAAGGCCGACAGCGACGCACAGCTCAAGCCTCGCCGCGCCATCTGGTGAGCTTTGAAATCAAGGAGGAACACCCATGAAAGACACGCTTCTTACCGACGAAACCATGGAGCTTATCGCTAAGCTGTACTCCTACATGGATGAGGAAGAAATGGCCAGCTGGTCAATGGAAGCCGCACAGGAGATGGTGGCCGACCAGTACCGCTATGAAATCGAGCACGGCTATACGCTCGGTCACTACGACCCGGCTGATTTCTATGAAGTCATCTCCGAGTTCATCCAGCAGGACGCAGAGCTTTGAAATCAAGCGGGCGGGAAACACAGGCACCACTTGACTTTCCCGCCCCGCAGAGTAATGAATGTCACACCCAATCACGAAGGAGGATACCATCATGTGCATCATTTGCGTTTCCAAATCCGGCGTACAGCAGCCGACCGACAGCACCATCCGCGCCATGTTCCGGCGCAATCCCCACGGTGCGGGTTATATGTACGCCCGCGACGGCAAGGTTACAATCCACAAGGGCTTCATGAACATCGAGGATTTCCTTTCGGCAGTACACACCGAGCGGTTCACCCCGCAGGACAGCGTGGTCTACCACTTCCGAATCAGCACACAGGCGGGCGTAAACGCCGCCATGACGCATCCGTTCCCGCTTTCAAATCAGCCGAGGATGATGCGGGCGCTCGACCTGACCTGTCGCTGCGGCATCGCACACAATGGGGTCATTCGCCTGACCTCCGATCCGGACAACAAGCGCTACAGCGACACAGCCATTTTCATCACCGACTACCTCTCCAGAATCATCCGCCGAAAGACAGACCTCAAGGATGAAGCCACACTGGCGCTCGTCTGGAAGCTGGCGCAGTCCAAGCTCGCTATCATGGACGGCGACGGCTACGTCGCTACGGTCGGACACTTCATCGACGACCACAGCCTGCTCTTCAGCAACGACAGCTACCAGACCGGTTGGTGGTACTGAGCCGCCAGCTTTCAAATCAAGAATTGCCGCCTGCGGGCGGTTTTTCTTGTTGCGGCAAATTCGGCCCACGTTGGCGCGTGTCGGGCTTTCAAATCAAGGGCGGGAAAGGATTCGGCCTTGGCGGTGCGGGCCGCACGTGGGGCCAACGTCGGCGCGACGGGGGCAAAGAAAAAGCGCCGGGCAAATTGCCAGACGCTTTCAAATCCTGTTGTGCTATTTGTCTACGACGCACTCGGCGATCTGTATCCTGCCGTCTGTGCCGGTCTTGAACATGATGATCGCCGCGCCGTCCGCCGCCCGGTACTTGACGTAAAAGGGCTGTGTCCATACTTCCGTAAGGCCGGGGCAGCTTTCAAAAGCCTCAAGGCGGTACTCGCTGGCGTTCTCTGGATCGTCCCGGCACATTCGGTACAGGTGGATCAGTGTGTCGGCCTGTTCCTTCATCACCCGCTGGAGTACCTCGGTGGCGGGCAGCGCTTCCAAATCGGACGGCGGCCTGACCGGCTGGAACGCAGCCCAGCTGGTCAGCGGGTAGTCCTGCTTCATGAAGGCCAGCATCGCCTCCGCCGTGCCGCAGGAGTCGCACACATACAAGTCCGCCACACGGCTCAGGGCGTTGGTGCAAACTGGCTCCTTCATGGTATCCGCTCCGCAGCGCGGGCACAGCATGTGCTCTTCGGCCTGCTGCCGGGCTTTCAAATCCAGCAGCCGCCGTTCCATGCGCTCAGTCATTTTGCTTCCTCCCTTCGACTACGGTGCAGGAATCCACACCGTACAGAACACTCAACGAAGAACCGCAATCCCAGTTCACAAGGATGTTCCCAGCGTCGTCCACGCCGATCACGGTTCCCATGGCACCGGCTTTCAAATCAGGCCGGTACGGGTCGTCCATCTGGAGAAGCCGGACGCGGCTGCCCGCCGTGTAGTGCGTCCGGAGATGCTGAAGTGTCTCAGGCGTTGGCCTTTGCATCGCCGGTCACCTCCTCCTGTGCTTCTTCAGCCTGTTCCAGACGTTCTTCCCGGTGCTGCCTGCGAATCTCCGTCCAGCGTTCCTGATGGCGCTTCGCCTTCTCTGCGTCGGGGAAAGCGCTGCACCCTTTCAGGTTCTTGAGCAGCGCCTGCCGGGCAGCTTTGAAATCGGAGCCGCCAAACCCCATTCTGAGCAGCCAGCCGCGCATGAAGTACTTTTCTGCTTCCGGCTGCTGGCGCTGCGGGTATACGCGGTGCGCGGCCTTGGCGAAGGCGACCATCTTGGTCATCAGCAGCATCCAAAGCGTACTGTCCTCCGCCATCGGGAAATCCATCCGCAGCTGTCCCTCTTCCAGCTCGAAGCCTTCAAGGTCGCCCAGCGCTTTGAAATCCCGCAGCAGTTCAGTGTAGGCTTCAAGGTTTTCCGGCGTGTATTCCTGCAGCCGGGCGATGACCGCATCCTCGATGCGGACGCAGGCGGTGCCGAGGGCTTTGCCCAGCAGGTGCTGCTTGCTGTAGAGCATGTAAATCAGGTTGGTGACGTTCGCCACCGTCAGTTCTTTCGCCGGTACGCCAATTTGAATGCGCGGCTGTTCCGGTTCAGGCTCCGGTTCCATCCAGCCCTTGGAAATCAGGAACGCTTTCACATCGGCGGCCTGTTCATCGGGTACGTCGACATAGCCCTCTCGGTCAACGGTGATCGTGCCCACCGTGTAGTTGAACGTGGGCGGGCCAGCGTAGTTCGGCTCCATGCCGGTATGCTCTGCAATGGCTTTGACCAGCGTACGCCGGTCAGGGGCGGTCGTGGTGAATTTCATATTCACGCCTCCTTTTCTTTCGGTATGCCATAGGCTTCCGCTGCCACATCGTCCTTGAGGAACAGTTCTTCACCGTTGCGATAGGCATAGACTGCCTCCGCCCAGATCTGGTCAATGTCCTTCATATCCCACGGGTGCAGCTTGCCGCCGCCCGATACGCGCACAGGCCAGAAGCGCCGGTTGCCCGTGATGTCTCGCAGGAAGCCGCCGTCGCTGTTGGTTGTGCCCACAATGATACAGGATCGCGGATGGCTCTCCACGGACACACCATAGGACTGACGGTACTTATCATCTGTGCGCGTGATGAACGACTTCACCGTCTCCACATCCATCTTCTTCATGCCCGCAAGCTCTGAAATCTCCAGCAGCCAATAGCCCTGCAGCTTTTCCGGCGCGGTCTTGTCCTTCATATCTGCGATGGTCAGGCTGTCCGAATACCACTTCTTTCCCAGCCGAGCAAAGAAGGTGGATTTACCAATGCCCTGCGGGCCGTTCAGCACCAGAATGGAGTCAAACTTCACGCCCGGCTCATAGATGCGAGCCACACCAGCCGTCAGCGTTTTGCGCGTTGCCGCCCGCACATAGGGCGTATCGTCCGCGCCGAGGTAATCGATGAGCAGCGTATCCAACCGGGGCATGCCGTCCCACACAAGGGATTCCAGATAATCCCGCACCGGGTGATACAGCCGCTCTGCCGAGGTGACGGCCAGCAGCGCATCCTTGAATTTCGTCGGCGACCAGATGCCATAGCAGCGCTCGAAGTACAGCTTGGCGCAGGCCAGATCGGTATCGCTCCAGCCGGGCTTTACCTGTTGCCATGGGAGCGCCTCCCGCACATCCAGCAGATTGCTGAACTGGTTGTACACGATGCCCTGCAGATTCGGATCATGGCGCAGGATGGCACTGATGTTGGCCAGGGTGTCCTTGATGGTGCCGTTGCGCTCCAAATCCAGCTGTGCCTGCCAGTTATCGTCCGCTTTGAAATCCTCCTGCGCCTGCGCTGCACGATCCTCTGCCAGCGTTTTCTTTACGCCTGCGTCCTGCACCGCAAAGTCGCACATGGCCTTATAGGACGGCAGCTTGCTGGGCGCTGTGTCGGCGGCAACCTTATCGTCAAGATCACGGAACCTGTGAATGCGCACCAGATCGAAGGCGTTGAGCAGCTGTCCGCAGGCCGGGTCGGTAGCATGGTGGCTGTAAGCGAATTTGCCGTCGTAGAGCACCACGCCAGCCGAAGAATCCGCAGGCACATAATCGTAGCGGCCTGCCATGGCGCTGGGCTGGTACACGTCGGAAAGGAAGGTGTCGATGGCTTCCTCAATCGAGTACGTCCGACAGAAAGCGCCCACGATGCCGGGCTTGGCAAGCGGGTCGGCCTGCTGCTTGCGCTGTCGGTCGATGAGCGTGCTCTCACGGGATGAAGTTGGAAGAAGACTCACATCCCGCCAGCCGGGATGTGCGGAAAGAAAAGCGTCCGGGTTGAGCCATGCGCCGTCGAAGCGCTCGAACACGTACTCGCCGTTGCTGGGCGTGGTCGGCCAGTACATCAGCTGGTGCGCCCGGTACGAGCAGCTGTCCACACAGTCGATGCCCCATTCCTTTGCCAGCAGTCGGGTCAGCGCCAGATATTCCTCCGGGGACGCATCCCGCGCCAGCGGCGTGATGATGCGATATCTCGGCGCTTCCGGCGTGTGGCTGTGGGTAGAATACAGGCAGGAGGCGTACTGGTTCAGCATCCGATAGCGTTCCAGAAAATCCGGATCGGCGCTGTCGATGTCGTGGGTCAGCATGGAGCGGCATTCCACATTGGCCGCTTTTCGCCGTCCCTGCTTGAGCCATCCGCCTACCATGCCGCCCTTGTCCTTGGCCCGGTCGCGCTCGGCCTTGGACAGCTTCGGATATTCCTCCACCGTTTCCGGGGTGCGGATCGTATTCTTCAGCCGCTCGCACAGCGCGTCAAAGGTAATGGTTTTATTTGACCAGACCTTGGCGAAGCAGCTGCTGCCGTAGGCGACCTTCAGTTCTCGCATGACGTCTGCACCTCCTGACAGTCCTTCGTATAATAGCGGATGGTCTTATTCCGGCTTTCGGCCTTGCGGATTTCCGAGGCCATGCCCTGTGAAATCGTCTCGCCAAATACCCAGACCTCGTTGCACTTGGTGAGCAGCAACCGGCTCATGAACAGCGCCTGCTGCCGCTGCGCCGGGTCTGTGTCGTCCATGAACTGCGGGAACAGTAAGTGGGTAGCGATGGGCACACAGTTTTTCTGCACCGCAAACCGGCAGTACGCCTGTGCCCGCCTGACGTTCTGCTTTACGTCGCCCGCGTAAGGGGAACAGATATACACAATAGGCCGGTAGACGGCATAGCTTGCCCGCAGTTGCTTTACCGCCTGCTTTTCCTGCTTGCGTTCCTTTTCGATGCCGGTGAACGCCTCGTACACCGTGGGGTCATGGTAGCCTTCGTGGTTGTATTTTGAAAATCGCATGTGCGCCTCCTTAATCCTTCTTGTAAAATGCACACTCATAGCCGTCCGCCCGGAGCACCAGCCCTTTCGCCCATGGCGGCGTTCTGCCCATCTGCTCACAGACAGCGTCCAGAGATACACGGAGATCGGCTTCGAGGATGATTTCATCGTGAACGTGCGCCACGATGTCGCAGCAGCACAGCGTGCGCATGGCGTAGCACAGCAGATCGCGGCTGATGCCCTGCACAATGTTCTCCACGAACTTGGGGCCGTAGGACTCGATGCGCTCCCACTTTTTCGTCGCGCCCACGCCCATATAGGTCACTGCCAGAGAGCCGAACTGGTTCTCGCCAATCCGGGGCTTGGCGTAACACAGGTCTCTGCCGGAGGGCAGGTGAATGAACAGCATTCCGGACTGTACATGAAAGCGGATGCCGTGGGCATAGGTGGAGGTCTTATAACGAACTGCCGTCATAACCGCTTCGTCCACGTCCCACCACAGCCGGGTGATGTGCGGGTTGGCGCTGCGCCACTGCCTGACCAGCGTAGGAAGCTCTTCTTCGCTCAGCCCCATTTCCAGTGCGCCCATGGCCTTGAGTGCGCCCACCGAGCCGCCGTAACCAAGAGCCAGCTCAGCGATCTTGCCCTTCTGACGAAGATGGCCGTTAACGCCATGCTTTTCCACCGGCACACCGAACATCTGGCTGGCGGAGGCGCAGTAAATATCGCCGCCGTGCGCGAACACCTCCATGCGCCACTGCTCACCGGCCAGCCATGCGATCACGCGGGCTTCCACCGCGCTGAAGTCGCTGACGATGAGCTTTTTGCCTGCGCTGGGGATGAAGGCGGTGCGGATCAGCTCGGACAGCACGTCTGGCACGGAGCCATACCGTCTTTGAATGGTATCGTAATCGCAGCGCCGGACACACGCTCTTGCTTTAGCCAGCTCCTCCATGTGGTTCTGGGGCAGGTTCTGCAGCTGCACGTTGCGCCCAGCCCAGCGACCGGAGCGGTTGGCCCCGTAGAACTGGAACGCGCCGCGCACACGCCCGTCCGCACAGGCAGCGCTGCGCATGGCGATATACTTTTTCACACTGGACTTGGCCAGCTGCTGCCGCAGAATGAGCACTTCGCGTAGATCTTCTGGGCAATCCTTGAGCAGCGCCACCACCTGCTTCTTGCCGAGGCTCTCGGTGAGCACATCATGCTCCGCCAGCCACTTTTTCATCTGCTGTACAGAATTGGGGTTTTCAAGGCAGGTCAGCCTCTGCATCTGTTCCGTCAGCTCGGCGCGGGAGCGCATGTCCATCTCAATGGCGCTTTCCACCAGCTGCCGGTCGATGGCGATGCCCCGGTCGTTGATCTCCTGATCCTGATGGTACTGCTCCCACACGTCCTCCGGCACGGGATACCGGCGCAGGCGCTTTTGAATGCCCATTTCCGTTTCCACGTCCCGCAGGTTGTACGCTTTGAAAAGCGCCCATTTCCGTTTCCACGTCCCGCAGGTTGTACGCTTTGAAAAGCGCCCATTTCTCCGGCGCGTCCTGCGGCAGATTACGGGTACGACCGCCGTTTGCTTTGGTGGCGGCACAGGGCTGACAGAAATAGCGGATCAGCTCCTTGCCTTCGCTCAGCTTCTGCTTATCCAGCGCCAGCGCCGCGCCAACGCCCATCAGGGACAGAGGCAGGCCGAGGTATGCCGACCAGATCATGGTGCAGCGCCACTGTGCAGGATCGAGGAACTCGTCGTTCGGCATTCCCAGATACCGGGACAGGCACACGCGCTCAAAGTTGGCGTTAAACGCCCACTTGGTAACGCGCTCATCCGTAAGCGCCGCGAGGATTTCCTCCGGGATACGCTCACCACAGGCCAGATCAACCACCTGCACAGGGCCGTCATCCACCGAATAGCCGAACAGCAGAATCTCAAAATCGGGCGCTTCGCTGTAGCGATACACAGACGACTTGCTCAGATCGACGCTGGAATAGGTTTCTATATCAAGGCTGATGTGGTTCAAATGAGGTTCACCTCCATAGAAAAAGGGCGGCGGGAATACCGCCATGGGAAACCCGCCGCCTCGGTCGTGTGTCAGCTGAGGAAATCCTCATCGTCGTCCACCGGCTCAAACTCCTCGCTGGCCTTGGCCCTGCCGCCCAGTGAATCGCCGTCCTTGAGCTTCTGAATGTTCCCCAGCCCGGCAGCGACGCCGCGATTGCCGTTGGAGTTATAGCCGTAGAAGGTGACGGTGATCCTGCCGTAGCAGCCGGAGTACACCTCGGTCTGGTCAAGAATGGGCTGCACCTGCTTGTCCACCACCTGCGGCTTCTCGCGGCTGTTGGCGTTCAGGAAATAACAGCCTGCATACGCCTCGTCCTCCGGGCGGTCAATATCGCCGTCCCGCAGGGGCAGCTTCAGGTTCGGGGGAATCTTACCGCCCCACTTGGGCAGGGATTCCTGTTTGGCCACCTCGATGGCCGCCTTGATGGCGTTGACCGTCTTGGTATCGGATTTGGGGATAATGGCGCTGACGCTGTACTTCGGTTCGCTGCCGTTGACGCTGTCCGGCTCCCAGCAGTGCAGGAAGGAAAAGCGGCACGGGATCATGACCTTCTTGGGATTGGAAAAGCTACTCATCTTCTTCATACCTCCATGAAATCATCTTGGGCGGTGCTGGCAGTGACGGCCTCGCGCCGGTCGGATTCCGGCACCAGCGTCAGCTTGCCATGGGGTTTCGTAACGTACTGGCCGAGGATGGAGCGGAACTGCTCCTTGCCCATGAGCTTCTCCATCTCGCCAATACCGATCAGGGTTTTCTTGTAAATGTCTTTGTAACCAGCGGCGATTGCGGCCTGTACTACGTCGGCTTCGTCCGTATACTTACGGATGCTGCGGCCTTCGACCACCTTGAAGCCGGGCCATGCTTTGCCATGGTTGACGGCCTCGTCCTGTGCGAAGGCATACACATCCGCAGCCCATTTGGAAAGCTCGTCCGCCTTGCCGATGATCTCGGAAATTTCTGCGTCGGACAGCAGCGCAGGCTGACGGAAATCCATCTTGGCCAGCGCCAGATAGCTTTCTGCACGGGCGCGGCATTGGTTCCGGGCGCGGCAGAAGCGGCACCATGTGCCAGCGGAGAAATCACCCGCGCCGATAAGCGCCTGCGCACCGGCAGGGCGGAGCACTTCGTTGCCCCAGCGCTTCAGGTATTCGGGCGATACGCTCCATGTGGAGGAATTACCGAGGCGCGGCTGAAAGATGGTCATGCGCACCGTTTCGATGTCGTAGAGTGCCTCAGCCATGTGCAGCACGCCCAGCCCGTAGATCATGAGCTGCGGGTTTTCCTCTGCGTGAACCTCCACGCCCTTGCCCAGCTTCAGGTCAATGACGTGGGCAACCTTATCGGTGATGATGACCATGTCCGCTGTGCCGAAGCAGCCGTCCACATACTCGGAAGCGTCGATGCGCTGTTCCACCAGCAGTACGGGGCTGTGACATTCCCGGCGAGCGTCCTCGATTTCGCCAATGACGAAGGACACATACTCATCCACCGCTTCCAGCAGCTCGTCCTTGTAGTATTCGGACGTGGGCCGGGTGGTGCGCTGCTTTAAGTGCTTGCGAATCAGGTGCTCGGCCAGCGCATGGCCCGCTGTGCCCTCGGCGGCGTATACGCTCTCGCCCTCTTCAAACTGTTCTTCCAGCAGCAGGGAAGGCGGGCAATGGATGCGGCGGTTGGCCGCCGAGGGAGAAAATCTTGCGTGTGTATCCGGCATTACAGTTTCCTTGCCTCCTCCATAAGCGCGGCGTAATCCTCCGGTTTCACCCCGGAGAGCTTGCCCGCGTCGTACTTGTACAAAAGCGCCTTGACAGCCTGTGTCTTGCCCTCGCCGCTCTTTTCGGCCAGCAGCGTGCGCACCTGATCGATGGTGATCTGAGGCGTATTGTCAACCGGCTGTGTGGGAACTTCCTCCGGTGCAGCTGTGTTTCCCTGAATGCTGTCCGCGACGGATTGAAGGCTGTCAGCCAGCGAACGCATATCCTCCACCACATCCAGCAGGAGATTGACTCTGCTCATCCTGATCTTCCTTTCTTCGTTCTATGTTGGGAGGAGCCATATTCCGTCAGCATCTGCCGGAGCACATTGGCCTGATATGCGTCGCAGCCGCTGATCAGTTCGGAAAGGACGCGCTGCTGTTCGCAGCTGAGGATGTTACGGTGGGGATGGTACCAGTCCGCCACCTTGACACATCCGCCGTTTCCGCGCTGTGTTTCCAGAGGGTAATCGACCGTGAGCGCCGTAATATCCGAGCGGATGGTTCGCCGGGTTACGCCCAGTTCCAGCGCGAGACGGCCCATGGATTCCTGCCGCCGCGCTGTCATGATGCGCATGATTTCAGCGCGGCGCTCGTTTGCCGTCACGGTCGATCACCTCCTTTCCTTGGCTCTGGCTGAAGCCTAACAGCCAAATAGGAAGGGTAATTTCCTATTTGAGAAATTTTCTCAAAGAAAATAGGGCCGCTCATATCCGCGCTCCTGTTCCCGGAGCCGGGGCATGGAGCGGCACAGGCGGTACTGCCGTGTTCCAAAACACAAAAAGACCGGGCAGCGAATGTCGAAGCAAAAGAAAACCGCCGAATGCGTGCTTTGAACAAAGCAGTCATCCGGCGGTGGTACTCCGTTGCCTCGGCGTCCGTTACTCGGTCTGGTTGCGAAAATGCGTATCCATCAAGGAAACCGGGCTTTACCGGGAGTGCAACCCGTAAGCCACGCAGTGGCTGTTATGGCCAGCTGAACCGTCGTGGCAAGAGAATCGCCTCCCTCGCTCGGATTCAGTCCCGTTTCCATGCGACGCTATACAGTTTTCCTGAACGCGTGCGCCGGATTTCCACCGGCAGTTTGCAGCCTTTACAGTACGCGATCAGGTGGATAGAGAACCCCCAACGCAAAGGAAAAACAGCGTTTCCTTGCATCGGGGGCAGCGTATAATCTTAGTCATAGGAACTCCTTTCCGGCCAGCCTGCGGCGAATCACTCCACAAGCTCGGCGAGCCACCCAGCCGTAGGCCGGGCCAGTAGTCTTGCATTTTGGTAGGCCATCTCCAGCGTCAGGCAGGTATGGCCGATGTAGTAGCCCTCCATGATCGACAGCGCCATGGCGAGATCGGGTCTTTCCATGTTTGTCAGATGGATGGGCAGCAGGTATTGCACACGGCTTTGAAAAATCTGCGGAACCGCAAGGCTCCAATCGGTCATGGCCTTTCGGCGAGCCAATTCCACTGCTGTTTCCAGCAGCAGTGGCAGATTCCACGCGATGCGTATGGATTCCGGGAGCCGCGCCGCGTTTTCCTCATCCTCAAGGATATGGCTGGCGTTGACGCGGATCTCCCATTCCGGGTCGTAGTACGTCATCCACTGCCGCATGGCGTAGGTAGGTCGCGACGGCAGCAGCAGAACGTATTTGAACCATGGCGAGTCCTCGGTCGTAAAGCCTTTGAAGCACCATTTTCTCAGCGAATCTAAACGTTTGTTGCGGTTGAAGCACATATAGATAGATTTGTAATCCTTGGTGTTCAGCCCAGTATGAAAGCAGGCGAATTCTTGGTTGAGGTAGAAAATCTGGCCAGCCTGCCCTTCCGGGGCGCAGCTGTAATCAATGGCTTGCTTGCGAAAGACCTGATTGATGTAACGTTCGAGGATAGGCGTTTCTGTATTCTGTGTTTCATACGACGGCTGCCTGAACCGCCATGGCTCCGGCGCGGCCAACTGGGATAGCTCGTAAAGCTGCTCATACCACGACGGAATATAGGCGAACTGGAACAGGTCGTATGTACATATTTGCATTATTCTGTCATGCATTTGTTTTTATCCTTCCATTTCATAATAGCAGCCATAAGATCTGCTTCGATCAGTTCTTGGATATCCCGATTTACCCTTCTGCAGTCGCCTGAATACACGAAACTTGCAGCATGATTGATATAGCCTGCGTAATGACTTAGTATCTGCTGCATTGCATACGGATCTCCTTTCTGTGCATTGATAATCATTCCATATGTCAGCATCGTCTGCAACATCCTCCTTCTCCAATATTGCTTTCAAAGTCCTGTATGCATGTGATTTTAGATTTCGCACAGTTCGCTCTGTTACAAACAGATATTGCGCAATATACTTATCGGTATACCCGCCCCAATATTTTAGAACCACCACTGTCTTTTCCTTTTCTTTAAGCTGTTCGATTGCCGTGAATAAGGCAAAACAGTGGAAAACAGCTTGAATATTACCACATGTAATAATGTACTGTTCAAGAAAATCGTCCTTGTTTGCAGGATGTCCAGCAAGCTGTTCATCTGTTACAAGGTATTCGTGTTCAGAACGCTTCGCCTCCCTCTTCCAATAACGTCTGGCACAATTCATGATGACGGTTTTGCAGTAGCTGTCAAACATCATCACGGCTTCCTGCTGGGCTGAAGGGGAGGATCCCACCGGCTTCACCCCTCTCTATTTGGTTTTGAGAGAGGACTCTTGTAACGGCGCTCTCTTCGCTTTTATAAAACCCAGTGGGTGCCCAAAAGCGGAAAGAAACACTCCTGCCTAACAAAGAAAAGCGGACAAAAAAAGCCTGCGAAAACAATCGCAGGCTGGGAAGAAAGTGGTTTTGAGCGTTCGGAACATCTACAGCTTTCTATGCAAGCATAAGAAGCACTGCCAATTTGCGTTGGGGCCTTCGTTCTTTTACCTTCTCCATGATTTCGAACAGCGTAAAAGCGGATCGGCATTCATTATACGCGGTCACTCTCGTCGAACGGGTCGCCGCATTCGGGGCAGAATTTCGGCGGATGCAGCGGATCGGCGGGCTGCCAGCCGCACTTGTCGCAGCGGTAGACTGGCGCGCCTGCCGGGCGTTTCGCGCCGCATTCCGAGCAGAATTTGCCGGTGTTGACCGCGCCGCAGGAACATGTCCAGCCTTGCGCGGGTTGGGGCGCGGGCTTCTTCGCGCCGCATTCGGGGCAGAACTTGCCGGTGGCCGTCGCGCCGCAGGCGCAC
>OLSD01002170.1_pt1 | contig 14272 bp, 10 predicted proteins | sample 1672211 | NCBI WGS metagenome assembly OLSD01 (sample SAMEA3136659, study PRJEB25190) | human gut metagenome | reverse complement strand
GAGTCTTTCAGCCCGACAGACTCCTGTGTTGTAGTAAAGAATGAGAACTACTGGGATGCAGACAGTATCAATATGGATGAGATGGATTTTAAATTTAACGTAACAGGTGATACTGGCGTAGATATGATGCTTGCAGATGAACTTGATTTTGTTCCAAATGGAAGTGCTATGCAGCAGCAGACACTGACAGATGCGGGCTTTGAGAGCAGTAAGTATACTACCTCTTATCACTGCCTGAATATCAACCATGCAGGAAAGACAGAGGAAACAGGATTATTCCTTGGCAATGCAAACTTTAGAAAGGCAGTCAGCTATGCAATCGACCGTACTGCACTTTGTGCATCTGTTATGACAGGTGACGAGCCGGCAAATCGTCTGACTGCACCGTCTGAGGCAGGTGTAACAGGTACATTTGACGAGGAGTTTGAATACGAGGGATGGCCGGCAAGTGCAGATGTAGAGAAGGCACAGGAGTACTTAAATGCAGCACTTGATGAGCTGGGAAAGACAGCTGATGAGATTCCAACATTCGAGCTTCTTTGCTATGAGTCACAGGGAAGTATCGACGTACTGGCAGCTGTTCAGGATATGTTAAAGAAAAATCTTGGCATTGAGACAACTATCAACTCTCAGACAATTCAGGTAATGGTATCAAATGCAATGAGCGGTGACTACGATTTCTGGTATGGCGGAAATTCTCTTGAGATTCCGGATGCATTGTCAGGATTTTTAAGCGGTTACACGAGCGCAATGCAGTCTGCACTTAGAGGCTATTCAAATGAGGAATATGATAAGCTGTATGATGAGGCAATTGCTTCCCCAACTATTGAGGAGAGAAAGGCAAACTACTTCGAGGTTGAAAAATTCTTCTGTGATAACACACTGAATCTGATCCTTGGTTGGGCAGATGGCGGTTTCCAGTATAAGAGCGGCTACACAGGTTTCTACAATACCGTTGAGACTGATTTTACTTATCTGGACTTTGCTGAGTAATTAAAGAAACAGCTATAAAATAAAAGACGCCGATCTGCGGAAACTCCAAAGAGAGGCGTCTATTTTTTTAGGAGGAAATATGCTCAAATATATAGGAAAAAAAGTATTGATTGCAATCGCGACAGTCTTTGTGCTGGCAACGGCAACATTCTTTTTAATGAAGCTGATTCCGGGTGATCCATTCTTAAATGATAAGATCCCGGTGGCCGTGCAGGATAAGCAAAGAGCGTTTTATGGTCTTGATAAGCCAGTACCGCAGCAATACCTGACTTATATGAATAACTTGCTGCATGGAGATCTTGGTTATTCCATCAAAAAGACAGGAAAAACAGTAGTGGATATCATTAAGGAAGCCTTCCCTGTGTCTGCAAAGCTTGGTTTGATTTCATTACTTTTTGCAGAGGCAGTTGGTCTTTTCTTTGGTATTTTATGTGCTCAGTTTCGAGGAAAATGGCCGGATTATCTGTTGATGGTAGTGGCAGTTTTAGGAATTGCCCTTCCAAGTATGGTGTTAGGTCCGATTCTTCGTATGATTTTTGGTGTAAAACTTGGCATCCTTCCGGTAACAGGATGGGGAAAACCAAATCAGATTATACTTCCGGCACTTGTTCTTGGTCTTGGAACTGTTGCAGGAAATACAAGAAATATGAGAGCGAGCATGTTAGCCATAACAACGCAGGATTATGTAAAGACGGCAAGAGCGAAAGGTCTTTCGCCAATTCGCGTCGTATTAAAGCATCAGTTTAAAAACTCACTTGTTCCAATCATTCCAAATCTTGGTGTGCAGATCGCAGGTGTTTTGATGGGCTCATTTGTCGTAGAGAGCATGTTTTTAATTCCTGGACTGGGACGATATTTTGTCGATTCAGTCACTAATCTTGATTACCCGCTGATCATGGGTCTTACAGTATTTTATGGTGCATTTCTAGTTACAATGAATCTAATAGTTGATGTACTGTATGGATTAATCGATCCGCGAATCCGCGTAAAGTAAAGGAGAAAAGATGAATACTGATACAACAAAAAAAGTGCAAGCTGCAGAAGTAACATTTGCAGATGATGCGTTTTCTCCACTTCCAGAGGGAGCACTTGATCAGGATCAGATTGCAAGGAAAAAGACAACCTATTTCAAGGATGTATGGAGAAATTTTAAGAAGAATAAGGCAGCGGTAATCAGCTTAGTGGTTATTGCCATTATGATATTTTTTGTCCTGTTTGGACCGATGATGACAAAATTTGATTATTATTCTAATGATTACAGCTGTTCAAATCAAGGACCAAATGCCGTTCACTGGTTTGGAACAGATAATCTTGGACGTGATCTTTGGACACGCGTGTGGGCAGGAGGAAGAGTATCCCTTATTATTGCGATTTTAGCTACGCTTATTCCAGAGATTATTGGAATGGCAGTAGGCGGTATCTCAGGTTATCTTGGAGGTTGGGCAGATACAGTAATTATGCGCACAATCGATGTGTTAATGGGCATTCCAAGCTTAATCTACATGATTCTTTTGATGGTTGTAATGGGAAGCGGAAATATTGCAACGCTTGTAATTGCAATGAGTATTACCGGCTGGATGGGTGCCGCAAGAAGTACAAGAGGTCTTGTTTTACAGCTAAAGACTCGTGAGTTTGTAGTAGCATCAGAGACGCTTGGTGCATCGTCTGGATGGATCATTGCAAGACGTTTGATTCCCAACACACTCGGAATTCGCGTAGTCAGCATTACAATGTCGCTTCCAAGCGTCATTTTCTACGAAGCATTTTTAAGCTATATCGGACTTGGCGTGACACCGCCGCAGCCAAGCTGGGGTCAGTTAATCAAGGCAGCAGGAGAGACCTTCCGTTATTATCCATACCAATTTATCATTCCGTGTCTGTGCGTTAGCATCACAATGCTTTGCTTTAACCTGATTGGAGACGGACTTAGAGATGCACTTGATCCAAAGCTTCGTGCGTAAATAGATAATGCATTCGTCATAGAAAAAGTGAAACGAGCAGAGCCGCAGTATTTTTGTATTTCGGCAGAATGAGAGGAATCATGGAAAAGGAAAAAATCTTAGAGGTAAAGGATTTAAAAGTATCCTTTCAGACCTTTCAGGGAAGCGTTCAGGCAGTGCGCGGCGTTTCCTGGCATTTAAATAAAAAAGAAACGATTGCAATCGTAGGTGAGTCTGGCTGTGGAAAAACAGTTACAATTCAGACAGTTATCGGATTAAATCCAAAGAAAAACGGCAGTATTAAGGGCGGAGAGGTTCTTTTTAACAAAGAAAATCTGCTTGATTTGACACCTAAACAGATGAGAAAGCTGCAGGGCAATCAGCTCTCAATAATTTTTCAGGATCCATTTACATTTTTAAATCCGACAATGACAGTTGGGGAGCAGATCATGGAGCCATACATGCAGCACTACAAGGTTTCCAGAGAAGAAGCAAGAAAAAAGGCAGTCGAGATCTTAAAGATGATTTCACTTCCGTCACCAGAGGAAAATATGAAGCGCTATCCGCATCAGCTGTCCGGCGGTATGCGCCAGCGTATCATGATTGCAATGGCACTCATCTGTAATCCAAAGGTATTATTTGCTGACGAGCCAACTACAGCGCTTGATGTGACGATTCAGGCACAGATCATTGAACTAATGAATGATTTGAAGGATAAGATTGATACGTCAATTGTTTTAATCACACATGATATGGGCGTTGTTGCAAATATGGCAGACCGAATTTACGTTATGTATGCTGGTCAAATCGTAGAGCATGGCGACTGCGATACGATCTTTCATCATCCAAAGCATCCGTACACATGGGGACTTTTAAGCAGCGTGCCGCGTCTTGATAAAAGAGTAAGCGAAGACCTCTATTCAATTCCGGGAACACCGCCGGATCTGTTGGCACCGCCTGTCGGATGTGCGTTTGCTGCCAGATGCAAATATGCAATGAACATATGCCGCACAAGTCAGCCGCCGTGTATTGATTTTTCAGAACCAGACCATTATGCATCCTGCTGGCTCAATCATCCAGCGTGCATCAAGAAAAATGGCGCACCAAAGAGTCCTGTTGAAGCACAGAACATAAAGGAGGAGAAATGATGGGAACGACAAAAGAACCAATCCTCGAATTGAAAAATGTAAAAACAACCTTCAAGGTGCCAAAGGGTATTTTAAAGGCTGTAAATGGTGTAGATCTAACTATTTATAAGGGCGAGACAGTAGGACTTGTTGGTGAGTCAGGATGTGGAAAAAGTACGCTTGGAAAAACAATTATGCGATTATATCGCCCAGATGAAGGACAGGTAATGTTTGAGGGACAAGATATCTGGCGCTACAACAAAAAGGAAAAGAAAGAGTACACCAAAAATGTGCAGATGATCTTTCAGGACCCGTATGCTTGTCTTGATCCTCTTAGTGTAGTAAGTGATATTGTTGCAGAGGGCATGAAGATCCACAAGATGTATAAGGGACCAGAATTAGAGGAGCGTGTATTGGAGCTTCTTAAAATGGTCGGCTTAAATAAGGATCATGCAAACAGGTTTCCGCACGAGTTCTCAGGCGGACAGCGTCAACGTATCGGAATTGCCAGAGCGCTCTCGCTTGAACCAAAGCTGATCGTATGTGATGAGCCGATTTCTGCGCTGGATGTTTCTATTCAGGCACAGGTAGTAAATTTACTTAAGCGTCTTCAGCAGCAGATGGGATTATCTTATTTGTTTATCACACACGATCTGTCAATGGTGCGCCAGATATCAAACCGCATTGTCGTAATGTATTTGGGTTCACTTGTTGAGATTGCAGACAGCGAGGATATTTATATTAAAAACCGTCATCCATACACGAAGGCACTTCTTTCTGCTATTCCGATTGCCGATCCGACAATTGAGCGTGAGCGAAAAAGAATACTTCTTCAGGGTGATGTGCCAAGCCCGGTCAATCTGCCGCAGGGCTGCAATTTCTGCAATCGCTGTCCATATGCGACACAGCTTTGCAAGGAGAGAAAACCGCAGCTTCGCGAGATCGAGCCTGGACATTTTACGGCGTGTCATCGTGCGGAGGAGATGTAAGTTTCTTGATCGTGCGGTTGAGTTTACGAAGGGCGCTTCGGTGAAACTTTGTCGGCGACCCTTGTTCTCGCGGCGCCTTTTACATTATTTCTAAATATAGTGTATTTTGAAAGCCCGCTCCACACGGGAATCGCCTCGTAAAGTAGTTCACCTCAACGCCCACTACGTTAACGAGCACGATATCTTACGTCTCCGACAGGAATTTATCGATCTTGACGGCGGTCTGCAGCTGGAAGGTGATGTCAGAATCATCGAGCGATACACCAAGCAGCTTTTCAAGCTTTTCTAAGCGCATCAAAAGTGTGTTTCGGTGAAGAAAGAGTGCTTTTGCAGTCTGTACCTTATTGCAGCGGCAGTCGAGCCACATGCACAGCGTTTCATAAAGATGGGCATCGTGAGCTTTGTCATATTCTCGGATCGGATCAAGAAAACGAGCAGTATATTCGCGCATAACAGAGGCCGTCGGAATTTCAAAAAGAAGCTGATAAAAGCCTAGATCACTGTAAGAGATTAGGCGACGATTGTCACCAAGAAGTTTCCATGAAAGCAAGCTTCGTTTTGCCTGAATATATGATTCGCGAATGCCAAAAAGACGTGAACGGACATTGCCTTTTCCAACGCAAAATTTTGTGCCGGGATATTGCTGTTCCATACGTATCGTCAGTGATTCAAAGAAACGATCAGCTGATTGCTCCTGCGAGTCGGTATTTATGGGAAGCACAAATACGTTAGCGCTGTTTCTTGCAACATGCCATGTGCTTCCAGTTTCTTTTTGTGTGATATAGCTAAGCTTTGTCGCAAGCATACGGAAAAATTCAGATGATGTTTCTGTAAAGGAAGGTCCGTGCATCGCTTCAAGTTTTTGAAAATAAGCAGATGCATTCATCATCTCAAATATGTACACACAGTAGTTATAGCTTGGCAGATATCCCAGAAATAATGCCTGATTTAGTGTGGCGATATCATCTACATTTGTATTCTGGAAAAAGAGTGAGTACCAGAAAGAATTGGCGATTGCAGCATCCTTCGCGCGATCCTGAATCAGATTGATGATGTCTTTTGTGATGGAGTTTACATAGGCAAGACTTGTATGAGAGAAGACTGGAAGCTTAAGCTCATCAGCAAGCTGTCGGATCTCATCATCAAGATTTTCTTCAAGAATGTAATGGTGGCCGACAAGAAATAAAATGCCGGCGGCATCATTTTGTGCCGCATCGCGAATCAGCTGAGCAAGCTCCACCTTTTCAACAACAGCGTTGGCACCATAATAAATTAAAAATTCACCGCCGCTTACCCATTCACCGATTGGAGGACATAAAATCACGTAAGGCCAAGTGACAGTCCTAGACAGTCCCGCAGCTCCGCCAATCAGCTTCATATGGGAGAGAGAAGGCAGCGATAATAAATCTTTTGCAGTAGTCATAAAGTAAACCTCCTTGTCAGACAAGTGTAAGTGATTTCTGCGAAAATTTCAATAGATTAGGGAGGAGAATGACATGAAAACAGTAATTTACGCGAGAGTTATCAATTCAGTATCGGATGAACCAATTGAAAATGGAATGGTCGAGATTGAAGATGACCATATTGTGTATGTCGGAGAAAAGCGTGAATGCACCGACTCTGATGCACAGATTTTTGACTTAGAAGGAAAGACTGTTATGCCTGGCTTTATTGATGCACACGCCCATCTTTGTGGAAGCGAGAGCATTCATAAGACTGGTGACACACCATATGATCTGCTTTTGACGACTGTTCGTGATCTTAAAGATCTGGTGGATGCTGGTGTGACAGGTGTGCGTGACATGAGCGCATTTGGTGTTTCATTAAAGCGTGCGATTGAAGCTGGATTGATCAAGGGACCGCGTATCATGCCGGGCGGAAGAGTTATGAGCATTTCCTCAGGCCACTGCGATATGAATCCGATGCTGTCACCAGAGGAATCGAATCAGCGTGATCTTATTGGCTGCCTGGTGGATGGTCCGGAGGATTGTTATAGAAAGACAAGACAGCAGTTTCGTGAGGGTGCACAGTTTATCAAAATTTGTGCAACTGGCGGTGTATCATCGGCAGTCGATGATTTTAATGATATTGAATTTTCACCAGAGGAAATCCGTGTAATCGTGGAAGAGGCAGCGCGTCACAATACATACGTTACTGCACACTGCACAGGAACAGAGGGCACAAAGCAGGCTATTAAAAACGGTGTTAAATGTATTGAGCATGGTGTTCTACTAGATGAGGAGTGCGTACAGATGATGGCAGAAAAGAACATTCCGCTTGTTACCACGCTTTCTGTATCACTTGGCCTTGCTGATATGAAGGGGCTGCCAGATTATATGACGAAAAAAGCAAAAGCACTTGGCGATACATCAAAGCATTCATTTGCACTTGCACATCAATATGGCATTCGAGTTGCACTTGGAACAGATTATTCAAACTCACCAAATACACCGTTTCATGAAATCGGAAAAGAATTTTACAGCCTGACGCGCTGCGGATATACCAATATGGAAGCCATAAAAGCAGGAACTATTAACGGTGCGTATTTGATGAAGTCTGATGATAAGTTCGGAAGCCTAGAGGCAGGAAAGCTTGCTGATCTTGTTGTAGTAGATGGTGATCCGTCAGAGGATATCATGTTGCTTGCAAACGCAGATCATGTGCGCCTCGTAATGATCGGCGGTGAGATAAAGAAGAATACGCTGTAAAAGAAGGGAGAAAGTGATGATTCAAAAGGACGAGATCAGACAAGTATTAGAGTCTGCAAAGGCGCTTGGAATCGAGTTTGCCGAGCTGTTTTTTGAAGACAGAGAGGAGACGAACATTCCCTGCATAGAAACTGTGATCCAAGGCGTGAAGAGTCTTCGCATATGCGGAGCAGGTCTCTATCTTATACAAGGGTTTTCAAATGTCTATCTTTATACAAATCAGGTGACAAAGGAAGCACTTCTTGATTTAGTTAAAAAGGGAGCAGAAATGCTTGAGATAAAAGCTAAAGCAGCTGCCGCTGGAATTGTTTTAACAGAGAAGTCCTACCATAATCCCTGCCCTGTTGTAAAGTACCCGTCACAGATTAGTAATCAGGACAAAATCAATGTACTTTTGCAGGCAGACAAAGCCGCAAGAAGTGCAGGAATCAATGTGCGTTCATTAAATGTAAACTATTTTGATACGGATCAGCGCGTGCTGATCGCAAACACCGAAGGCCTTTACACTACAGACCGCCGTGTCACAACGAGAATGCGCATGCAGGCAGTTGTCGCAGATGGTGACAGTGCATATGGCACATGGGACGATTATACAAAGGCTTCCGGCTTTGAGGCTTATGATGATGAGCTTTCTTATACGAGCTTTGCAAAGGATATGGTAAAGCGAGCCGATCGTATCCGCACGGCTGGAAGCATTTCACCATGCACAGTTCCAGTTGTGCTGGCGGCAGGCGGCTGCGGAACGCTGTGGCATGAGAGCTGCGGCCACTCACTTGAGGCCATTGCGATTGCCCACCGTTCAAGTGCATTTGTGGATAAGATCGGAGAAAAGGTAGCAAGTGATAAGGTTACACTTGTAGATGATGGAACGCTGCCAGGTCAGTATGGTTCTGCTGCGATTGATGATGAGGGTCATCCGATGCAGCGAAATATTTTAATTGAAAATGGTGTTTTAAAATCTTACATGTGTGACCGCTATTACGGAAAGCTTCTTGGAATGGAAAGTACAGGAAGCGGAAGAAGACAAAATTATACATATGCGCCAGTATCAAGAATGACGAATACATGTCTGGCAGAGGGCAGTGACGATGAGGATGAGATTGTGCGCAGTGTGGACAATGGCCTGTATGTTGAGAGCATCGGAGGAGGCTTCGGCGGTATGCAGTTTTCGCTTGAAGTAAAAGAAGGCTTCTGGATTAAAAATGGCCAGATCGACCGTGATCATCAGGTAAAAAACATTATGCTGACGGGAAATGGAATTGATGTGATTAAGCGCATTGACCGCGTTGGAAAAAAGATGAAATATGAAAAAGGCGGCTTCTGCGGTGCAAGCTCAGGTCTGATTCCAACGACAACACCGCAGCCAATGGTGCGCATTTCCCATATGGCGATTGGGTGATTTTGAGTTAAAGAGCATATAACGAGGAAAGGCAAACATATGAAAGAATGTATGAGAGAACTAAAAGCATATAAGGCGGCTATGCAGTCTCTTCCGAGTGGATGTCTGGCAGCTGAGGCCGAGGCAGAAAAGCAGGAAAAGCTTTCTGTTGAGATGACAGGTTCACAGACTGGTCCTATGAGCTGCAGCGAACAGACGGAGCTCTTTGTGCGTGCATCAGGTCAAAAGACAGGTATGGTTTATACGCAAAAGCTGGATGCAAACGCAAGTGATGTGATTGCACAGGCACTGACAAATAGTAAGGCTTCTGCTGCCAAAAAGGCAGAGCCGATGGCGGCAGCAGATTACTGGGAAATGGATGAGGCAAAGGATTCAAATTATGAACAGGCAAAAACACTTGTCTCTATCGAAACCTTAAAGAATAAGGCAAAAACACTTGCCGGACAGTTAGAGGAAAGCTTTGGGTGTAAAGTGCGTCTTAATCTTTCTCAGACAATCCTTACTATGGGCATTGTGAACACCAATAATATAGAAGAAACAGCTTCCGTTTGTCGCTTTGCGGCAGAGGCAGCAGCAGATGGATATGAGGGCTATGCGTGTGCACTTGCGCTTGATGAGCTGTCACCAGAGTCTTTTATCCATGATTTTTTAAATCGCCGATTCTTAGATGTGCCGACGATTTTGGCTGAGCCTGGTGTGTATCGCGCTGTGCTTTCATCACAGGCAGTCAATAACATTTTGATTACAGCGTGGCAGATGTTTACCGCAAAGCGTGCGCAGAGTAGTGCGACACCATTTGCTGGAAAGGAAAACAAAAAGATCTTTTCAGACTGCATTACGATACGTGATTACAAGGGCGGCGCTGATTCAAAGAACAGCGTGCAATGTGGTTTTTCATGGAAAATGGATTGCGAGGGTGTGCCAAGCCGTGATTTGACACTTGTTGAAAACGGTGTGTTAAAGGGCTGGATGCATAATCTTTCAACTGCAGCAGCAGCCGGGGATCGTTCTACTGGAAATGCAGGCCGAAAGACATTATTAAGCGGAAATATTCATACTGATATGGCAATCATGCCGAAAAACTTTACTATCGAGTCAGGAACGGCAAGCTTAGAACAACTGATTCATGATTGTGATGATGGTGTGTATGTGTTTAAAAATTATGACCAGTTTCATGCATTAAATGTTGTATCAGGCGATTTCTCATTCCCATGCAAGGCCGTGCGCATCAAGGACGGAAAGCCAGTTGGCATTATGGAAGGACTGACGATGACAGGAAATGTGGCAGAGCTGTTTGCCAGAGTAGAACAAGTCGGAAGTGACCGAGTTATCAATCCGCTTGTTATGTATGACAGTTATACTGTATCTGGCCCTGCGATGCTTGTAAAATCACTGAAAATTAGCGGCTGATAAAAGGCTAAGAAAAATCAGAAAGGCAGGTTTTAATATATATGAAGATTATCGAGCAGGAAGAAGTAAGAAAGCTTCTGCAGCCAAAGGACTGCATTCAATTAATGGCAGAGGCATTAAAAGGTCTTGAAAGCGGCGAGTATGCTCAGCCGGCACGTCTGATCACAGTTATGCCTAATACAGCAAAATTTGGTTTTATGCCAGCATATGTAGGTGACTATTTTGGTGCAAAGGTGATCTCTGCATTTGCACCGAATATGGGAACAAAATATCCGTCTCATATAGGTTATGTTATGCTGTTTGAGTCAGCGCACAGCACTGTAGCAGGTATGATAGAGGCTGGAAGCATCACCGAGATTCGAACTGGAGCCGTCAGTGCAGCCGCAACAGATTTGTTAGCCAGAAAGGATTCACACAAATTGGCACTGATTGGAGCCGGAGCACAGGCGCGTTCACATCTGGCTGCGATCCGTGAGATTCGTGATATTACTTCTGTAACAGTCTACGATCTGTTCCCGCAGGCAGCAGAGCGTTTTGCAAAAGATATGCAGGAAAAGTACAAGATTCCAGTTACTGTATGCAGTACCGTAAAGGAAGCAGTCAAAGATGCAGATATCATCTGCACCGTAACACCGTCAAAAGAGCCGCTTTTGACAAAGGAAATGGTCAAGCCTGGAACTCATATCAATGCAGTGGGTACCTTTACACCAACTACAAGAGAGGTTTCCTCTGATCTGGTAGCAGCAGCGCGTCTTTATTCCGATCAGACAGAAGCAGCAAAGCGCGAGAGCGGCGAATATTTAATTCCGCTTAAAGAAGGGCTGATTAAAGAAGATCATATTGTTGGCTCCATCGGAGAGGTGCTTTTAGGCAAAGCACCAGGCAGAACAGCCGATGACGAAATTACCATCTTTGATGCACTAGGTCTTGCTATTGAGGATGTGGCAAGCGCAAAATATGTGTACGAAAGGGCAGCTTTGTAATGGAATTTGATTTTGAAACACTTGTGGAGCGCTCTGGCGCAAATTTAAAGCTGATGATGACGCCGCCAGAAGTCGTCAAAGCAGGAAATATCAGTCTGGATGGTGCAGAGCCAGATTTTAAAAGTGCGCCTGTCATCGAGGAGGCAGTCATTCGCTTTGCAAAGAACGGACTATACGGATTTACACTGCCGGATGAAGCTTACAAAAGTGCAGTAACAAAATGGATGCAGATGAGCCGAAAAACACAAATTAAGCCAGAGTGGATCGTTACAACACTCGGAACTATTTATTCGCTTGCAACCACGATTCGTCTTGTATGTACGGATCCTGATGATGGTATAATAGTGACAACACCTGTTTATAATCGTTATCGTCAGGCGGCTGATCGCCTCAACAAAAAGACAGTGGAATGTCAGCTTATATACGACAGTGTGAGTGGCAGTTATCAAATGGATTTTGACGCAATCAAGTCAGCTATGGCAAATCCAAATAATAAGCTGTTTGTGCTTTGCAATCCTCATAACCCGATTGGTCAGATCTGGAAAGAAAAAGATCTGGTGCGTCTGGCAGAGTTAGCAAATCGCTACGGTGTTATTGTTTATTCGGATGAGATTTTTGCAGATAACTGCTATCAGGGACTGACATGTCCGTGCTACCTTGATATTAAAGGTGCAAAGTCACATGCGATTGTGGCGACAGGACTGGGAAAATCATTTGGCTTTACAGGAGTGAACCATGCAAACATCATAATCGCAGATGATGAGCTTCGCGCGCGCTTCACCGATAGACGTACTCGTGACCACTACGGAAGTCTCGATCCGTGTGTGTATGAGTGTGTGCTCTCTGCTTATACCAAAGATGGCAAGGCATGGGTCGATGCGTCAAATGCGTATGTCTGGGAAAATATGTGTGTGCTTCGCGACTATTTTGCAAAGCACCTGCCAAAAGCAAGAGTGTGCGGCGGCGAAGGCGCCTATATCTTGTGGATCGACTGGTCAGCATATTTTTCAAGTGGTGACGAATTAAACGAATTTCTAGTTAAAAAAGCACATGTGTGCCTCGGTGAGGGAAGCGATTACGACAGTCCACTGTTTACGCGCGTGTGCATGGCAACGCCAAGAAAATGCCTGATCAAGACACTCGAATCAATAGGAGAGGCTTTTTCCAAACTTGGAAAAGAAAAATAGGCATAATAGGAAAATAAGAATTTATACACAAAAGAAACAATATAAGTAAAATAAGCTATTAAAAGTGAAAAACATGACATTTAATCATTATTTTAATAGTATTGGTTGACATTTAACCCTATTTTCATGATTTTGAGGCTTAAAAATCAAAGAAAAAAGTTTGGCGGAATCGCATAGAGTGCTGTGCGGTTCCGCCTTTTTTGTGCCGAAATGGCGGTTATGCAGTACAGTTGTTTGTGCTATAATTATACTAAAGAAGATGAAAAGAAAGCGAAAAGATATAAGAATAGTATTAAGAAAAATCGGAAAAAAGAGAGGTATTGTGTATGAAGAAGAGAAGTTTGAATAAAATAAGGCAAATGGTATCGATTGGTATGTCATGCATTATGGCAGGTTCTACATGCAATCTTCCAATGATGCTGCATGCAGAAGAGGTTCAGACAGAGAACATGCATCCAACTTATATGGTTACTTCATTTGATGAGTTGAACGAAGAGATTGCGTATCAAGCGCTGTCAATCGGTGCAGAAGAAAGCGAAATCAACTTTCCTGATACATTAAAGGTAAAAGTGATTCGCCAGGTTGAAGGGGAACCAAGTACAGAAGCAGTTGAAGAGGAAGCTAGTACAGAAGCGGAGGAGGAAACGACTTCAAAAGTTCTGGAATCTCAGACAGAGGCAGAATCCCAGACTGAAGAAGAATCAGAGGTGGAATCAGGGACCGAGACGGAAGTTAAGTCGCAGACGGAAGTAGAGTCACAGACTGAGATAGAATCAGAGTTGCAGACGGAAGTACCGATGACAGAAACAGAGGTACCTGAAACAACAGCGGCATTAGAACCTCAAACACAAGTACCAGAGACAACAGTATCAGAATCTGAGACAGAATCTACCGAACAGCTAGAGTCTGATACTACAGAAGAGGAAAGTAGTATTGTGGCTTTTCTGATAGATAGCATCAAAGGTCTCTTTGCCCCGGTGGAAGTATATGCGGCAGAGGAACATCTTACTTACACTGCAGGTGAAGGCAATGGTGCAGAAGATAGTCAAGAAGGCGAAGAGTGGACTATCGAACATATTACATGGAAATTAGATGCAGAGAAAAGCTCACTTCCAGAATTTGACAGCAGTGAAGAGTCTGCTGGTGCAGTTTACATATACACGCCAACTATCCCGGAAACCGACGAAAATGGCAACCACTATATTCTGTCAGAAGAAGCAACTTTGCCAGAGATCTATGTCATGGTTGATTGTGTGGATAATGGTATTGTATTATATAGTAGTAATATTTTGGCTAGCGGAACCTGCGGAGCAGAAGGAAATAACGGGGATAATCTGACCTGGATACTGGATGATGAAGGTGTGCTAACCATAAGCGGTACGGGAGCGATGGCGAGTTGGAATTGGAAGGGCTCGCCATGGTATGCAAACAAAGATAAAATAGAATCAGTGGTGATTGAAGATGGTGTGACAAGTATTGGAGCAAATGCATTTGATGGATGCAGTGGCCTAACCAGTATAACGATCCCGAGTAGTG
>OLSD01002148.1_pt1 | contig 14399 bp, 15 predicted proteins | sample 1672211 | NCBI WGS metagenome assembly OLSD01 (sample SAMEA3136659, study PRJEB25190) | human gut metagenome | reverse complement strand
TTTCTAATTCGTAACCTCTTCTTTTTATGAGATAAAAACTTATCTCATTCTCAATCACTTATAAAAAATACGTACTTTCGGCCTTTAAAACAAGCCCTTTAGACAATTAAAACAAGCCCTATTGATAATTAAAATAAGCTCTATAGATGTTACATAACGCCGTTAGGCTTTATGTGAAAGGCTATATGATATAATTATTGCAAGTTCGGTAAGATGATGATATAACAAAAATAAAAGCGGCAAGGACGTTCTTTTGAGAGTTGTCCTTGCCGCTTTATTATTATTTATAATGTAGATAAATTCTACCGTCAAAATTAGTTGTCGTCGTCGTCCGTTACGTCCTCAGCCTCCAGATAGAGGTCCTCGGGGTCTGTGTCGAAGGTGGTACGATAGCTTTCCTCAGTAAGCTTGTCCTCGTCGAAGTCGTCCTCGTCCTCGTCGTCGCCATACTTGCTGTCGGGAAGGCCGTCTTCTTCGTCGTCATCCTCGTCGTCATAGTCTTTGTCGCGTAAATCGCTGTCCTCTTTGTGCATCTCAGGCTTCTCCATTTCGGGCTTCTCCTTGGCGAAGATTGCCTCAACCCATGCGCCCTTCGGAATCTCGAGCACCTCGAAACCGTCGTTTATCTTTTTCTCGTACATACCTCCTGGCTTGTGCAGGCGGTCCTTAGGCAATGTGGTTGTGCTGATGTCGAATCCGCTCTCGATGATGTCCTGAATGCTCTGCGACAGCGAGTCCCATCCGCCGCCGAAGTTGCGCTCCAGAACCTCGATGAGCGTAGTTGCTGAGATATGACGTATGTTCTCGTAAGTGAGGTCTGTCACACGCTTGATGGGGCGCTTCTTGATAGCCCATTTAGTGTGGTCGTTCTCGTCGTTCTGGAGAATTCCGACCTTAAAGTCGCGTGCCTCGTACTTCTTAATGACCTCGGGACGGTCTATCTTGACTTCCTCCATCTCGAAAGCACTGCGGACTACGTCAAAATAGTGTCTTCTGTTGTCCTTGAAATCGGCGTCTTTGGATGCGGCTTCCCACATTCTGAAAATGTCGTTCTCTTGAACTTCCCATACGTTACTTTTTGTCAGCGTTTTGAGTGTTAAAGTTTTTTGTTGTCTCATATTATGATTTTGGTTATAATCTGGATAAATGTGGTGCAAAAGTAAATACTTTACTTCTAACTTACAAGTTTTTTATAGACAAAATACCAAGCTGTAATCAATTAATATTAATTCCGCCCTTTACTTTAATCTTATTTTAAGCCAATTCTTTTGGGGGTCTGCAAGATATTGTATAATTTTGTGTGGTATATGAGTGAACCTTTAGCAGAAAGATTAAGACCACGCACTCTCGACGAGTATGTCGGGCAGAAGCATTTGGTGGGCGAGGGAGCTGTCTTGCGTAAGATGATTGACGCAGGACGGATTTCCTCATTCATCCTGTGGGGACCTCCGGGCGTGGGAAAGACCACGTTGGCACAGATCATAGCCAATAAGTTGCAGACTCCGTTCTATACGTTGAGCGCCGTTACGAGCGGCGTGAAAGACGTGCGCGATGTCATTGAGCGTGCCAAGAGCGGACGGTTCTTCAGCAGCAATTCTCCTATTCTCTTCATTGACGAAATCCATCGTTTCAGCAAGTCTCAGCAGGATTCGCTGCTTGGCGCTGTGGAACGTGGCGTGGTGACGCTTATTGGTGCCACTACGGAGAATCCGTCCTTTGAGGTCATACGTCCGCTCCTGTCAAGGTGTCAGGTGTATGTGCTCAAGTCGCTTGAGAAGGAAGACCTTGAGGAACTGCTCCATCGTGCTGTGTCGACTGACATCGAACTCAAGAAGCGCCATATAGAGCTTCGTCAGACTGACGCCATGCTCCGTTTTAGCGGTGGCGACGCGCGTAAGCTTCTCAATATCCTGGAGCTTGTGGTGGAGGCGGAGAGCGGTGATGATGTGGTTATCACGGACGATAAGGTTGTGGACAGGCTTCAGCAGAACCCTCTTGCCTACGATAAGGGTGGTGATATGCATTACGACATCATATCGGCTTTCATCAAGTCTATACGTGGTTCGGATCCTGACGCGGCTTTATACTGGATGGCTCGTATGATAGAGGCTGGCGAGGATCCGCAGTTCATAGCCCGACGTATTGTGATAAGTGCGGCTGAGGACATCGGACTTGCCAATCCTAATGCGCTTCTGCTGGCAAATGCCGCCTTTGACGCCGTAATGAAGATAGGATGGCCGGAAGGACGCATTCCGCTTGCTGAGGCTGTGGTCTATCTTGCCACAAGCCCGAAGAGCAATTCGGCTTACTGCGGCATTAACGACGCTTTGGCTCTGGTGCGCGAGACCGGCAATCAGCCCGTGCCGTTGCATTTGCGTAATGCTCCGACGTCGCTGATGAAGAATCTCGGTTATCATGACGGATATAAGTATTCGCATGACTATCCAGGCAACTTCGTGGAGCAGCAGTATATGCCTGACGCTCTGACAGACAGGCGTATATGGCATGCGCAGCATTCACCCGTGGAAGAGAAGTCGTATCAGCAGATGCTCCGTTGTTGGGGCAAGAGGTTTGAGGAATAGCCCATTAAATGATAATAATACTAGAACAAACAGGATAAATAACCAATTAAAGAAAAGATGAAAATAGTAGTTTTAGATGGTCAGGGTGTCAATCCTGGTGACATCTCCTGGAAACAGATAGAGCAGTTCGGTACGCTGACGGTATATCCGCGTACTGACAAGAATGACGTGCTCGCTCATGTAGGCGATGCCGAAATAGTGTTGACCAACAAGACGGTCTTTGATGCCTCTACGATAGACGCACTCACAAATACGCGTTACATTGGTGTGCTTGCGACTGGCTATAATGTTGTGGATACGGAGGCTGCGCGTCGTCGTGGCATCGTTGTTACCAATATTCCTGCTTACAGCACGGACAGCGTGGCGCAGATGGTTTTTGCACATATTCTTAATGTCACAAACCATGTCGACCATTATGCACGTGAGTCGAGAGATGGTGTTTGGGGACGTTGCCCTGACTTCTGTTATTGGAACACGCCGTTGGTGGAACTGGCTGGCAAGACCATCGGTATTGTGGGCTTGGGACATATCGGCATGAAGGTGGCTAAGCTTGCCATGGCTTTCGGCATGGATGTCTTCGCTGTTACAAGCAAGGGCTCGGCTTCTTTGCCCGCCGGCATTCAGAAGACCACAATGGACGGAATGTTCGGCGCGTGTGACATCATAACGCTGCATTGTCCGCTTACACCATCCACACGTGAGATGATTAACAGTAAGAGCCTTTCACAGATGCATCATGGAGCTGTGCTCGTAAATACAGGACGTGGTCCGCTTGTCAACGAAGAGGATGTGGCAGCTGCGTTGGAGTCTGGTCAGCTGGGCGCTTATTGTGCTGATGTGATGTGCAGCGAGCCGCCGTCAGTTGACAATCCGCTCTTCTCACAGCCCAACGCTTATATTACCCCGCATGTGGCATGGGCTACAAAAGAGGCTCGTCTTCGACTTATGGATATAGCGGAGAACAATATCCGTTCGTTCCTTAATGGCAATCCCGTAAACGTCGTAAATGTATGATGCCAACAGAGGATTTGTACGGACCTTTGCTTAATGTTATAGAATTTCTGGGTACGTTCGCTTTTGCCATCTCCGGCATTCGTCATGCTGCGGCAAAGCGGTTCGACTGGTTTGGAGGATTCGTGTGTGGCGTGGCTGTCGCTATCGGTGGCGGTACGTTGCGCGACCTTCTGCTTGGCGTCACGCCATTCTGGATGACTTCGTCCATATATCTCGTGTGTACGTTTATGGCTCAGGTGTTCGTCATTGTGTTTGCCCGCTCGTTGAAGCGTCTTGACAATACGTGGTTCTTCTTCGATACGCTTGGCTTGGCATTGTTCACGGTAGCAGGTTTGCAGAAGACCCTCGACTGCGGCTACCCATTCTGGGTGGCTATCATTATGGGTACGATGACCGGTTCGGCTGGCGGCGTGATACGTGATGTTCTTCTCAATAACGTCCCCGTAATATTCCAGAAGGAGATTTATGCCATGGCGAGCATCATCGGAGGCGCCGCATATTGGGGTCTTGTGGAGTGGGGTTGTGATATGACATTATCTGTAATTATAGCTTTCTTTTTAGTCGTTATAATACGCATTCTGGCTGTAAAGTATCATATCTCGCTGCCTGTCCTGCAAGGGGAGGACTTTGATGATACGCAACAAAAGCAGGACAAACAATAACAAAAAGCCCTGTAAAGGCAAGATGAAGAGTTTTTTCTTCTTGTTCTTGCCTTTACAGGGCTTAATTATGGGCTTTTTGAAATGGCTGGCACAGCTGAAACGCTTGGGCTTTTTCCTGCCGCTTCTTTATGTATTTTTCAATACGTGTTTGAGTGTCCGGTTGCGCGCTTTTACTTGATCATGTCTACAGAGCGCTTGAGGAACGAGTCGAGCGCAGCACCCTTCAGCATGCCGTTCTGCAGCAAGGCAAGGTCGATGAGCTGATGGATGACGTTGTTGCCCTTTGCGTAAGAAGCGATGATGTCGTTCTTCTTGGTACGCTGCTCCTCGATGGACTGTTCGGTTGTCTTCACCTCGTCCTTCTCCTCCTGAGTGATTTCCTCAGGCTTCTTGCCGTTCTGAGTCTGATGGAGAGCTGCAAGTCGTGCCTCGAGGCCCTTGAGCTCAGATACAACCGGCTTGAGCTGGTCGGCGCATTCCTTGTTCTCTTTCTCGAGTACGTTCTTGATAAGCGGATGGTCGCTGTTGAGCACGAGGTTGTAAGCGTCCGGCATCTGAGCGTAGAATGACATGCCTGCCTGGAACTTGCTGGCTTCCTTCATACGGCGCATATACTCGCTCTGGGTTATAAGTACCGGCAGAGCCTGCTCGCCGAGAGCCTGAACGTCCACGTAGAACTCAGTCTTCTCCACCTTCGGCAGCTGTGAACGGAAAGCCTGTGAGAGGTTGTCCTGATCAGCCTTAGCCAGTTCGCTCTCCTTCTTGTCCTCCTTTACGATGAGGCGGTCCACGATGTCAGCGTCTACACGTGAGAAGCGGGTCTTCTCAAGCTTCTGCTCCAGCATTGATACCATAGGAGTGTCGAGCTGTCCGTCCAACAACAACACGCTGTAGCCCTTTGACTTGGCTGCTTCTATGTAGCTGTATTCTGCCTCCTTGTCGTTGGCGTAGAGATAGATGAGGTTGCCGTCCTTATCGGTCTGGTTGTCCTTGATAAGAGTCTGATACTCCTCGAATGTGAAGTACTTGCCGTCTACGTCCTTCAGCAGGGCGAAATCCTTAGCACGGTCGTAGAAGTCTTCCTGCGAAAGCATACCGTAGTTGATGAATATCTTGAGATCGTCCCACTTCTCCTCATATTCCTTGCGGTTCTCCTTGAAGATGCTTGCCAGACGGTCTGCCACCTTCTTCGTGATATACTTAGATATCTTCTTCACGTTGGCGTCGCTCTGGAGATATGAGCGGCTTACGTTCAGAGGAATGTCCGGTGAGTCGATAACTCCGTGGAGGAGTGTAAGGAACTCAGGAACGATGCCCTCCACCTGGTCTGTTACGAACACCTGGTTGCAGTAGAGCTGTATCTTGTTGCGCTGCAGTTCGATGTTTGACTTGATGCGGGGGAAGTATAGTATACCAGTAAGGTTGAACGGATAGTCCACGTTAAGGTGTATCCAGAACAACGGCTCGTCCTGCATTGGATAGAGTGTTCTGTAGAAGTTCTTATAGTCCTCGTCCTTGAGAGTGCTTGGGGTCTTTGTCCAAAGCGGCTCCACGCTATTGATGATGTTGTCCTCATCAGTATCCACCTGCTTGCCGTCCTTCCATTCGGTCTTCTTGCCGAAAGCCACAGGCACAGCCATGAACTTGCAGTACTTGTTGAGCAGTTCCTGAATCTTCAGCTTATCGAGGAACTCCTTGCAGTCGTCATCGATGTAAAGGATGATGTCCGAACCGCGGTCTTCTCTTTCTGCGTCCGTAATCTCGAACTCAGGACTTCCGTCGCAGCTCCACTTGATGGCCTTAGAGCCTTCTTTATAGCTGCGTGTCACAATCTCCACCTTCTTGCTCACCATGAACGAAGAGTAGAAGCCGAGACCAAAGTGGCCGATAATGGCATTGGCGTTGTCCTTATACTTGTCGAGGAAGTCTGTTACGCCAGAGAAGGCAATCTGGTTGATGTATTTGTTGATTTCTTCTTCTGTCATGCCGATACCACGGTCGCTGATGGTAAGCGTTCCCTTGTCTGCATCGAGGCTTACGCGTACGGTAAGGTCGCCAAGCTCGCCTTTGAAGTCGCCGCGTTCAGCAAGAGTCTTCATCTTCTGTGTTGCGTCAACGGCGTTTGACACCATCTCACGCAGGAAAATCTCATGGTCAGAATAGAGAAATTTCTTTATAACTGGAAATATGTTCTCGGTTGTTACGCCGATATTACCTTTTTGTGCCATAATTGTTTTATGTGTATTTATTAGTTATTTATTTTTTGTTTATTCCGTTTTGTGCACGTGTAATCATGCATTCGAAGGTATGCAAAATGCGTGCCAAACGATATTGTATTGATTGTGTTGGTATGCCATGTCTTTTTAGTTTTGTCGGTTTCTTGTCAGAGTCGCCGTAATGTGTTAACTTTGCATCCATGATAGGACACATTCATTCTTTAGAGTCTTTTGGAACCGTTGACGGTCCCGGTGTGCGCTTTGTGGCGTTTATGCAGGGCTGCCCCTTGCGTTGTATGTATTGTCACAATCCCGATACGTGGGATCCTAAAGGGACATGTCAGTATGAGATGACTCCACGGCAACTTGTGGATGAGGCTCTGCGTTACCGTTCGTTTATAAAGAACGGTGGCGTTACCGTATCTGGTGGCGAGCCTTTGATGCAGGCTGAGTTTGTGAGAGAGTATTTCCGTCTTTGCCATAACGAAGGCTTGCATACCGCTCTTGACACAAGTGGAGCGTTCTGTACGGAAGATGCCTTGCGCGTGCTTGATGAGACAGATCTTGTGTTGTTGGATGTCAAGACTATGGATACTGAGCTTTATCCTAAGCTGACAGGTATCAAACAGGACAATAACCTTGCATTCTTGGACAAGCTTGAGGAGCGCGGCATAAGAACTTGGATACGCCATGTGGTTGTTCCCGGCGTTACGGATGACGACAATTGGCTTATCCGCCTTGGCGAACATGTTGGGCGTTACAAGTGTGTGGAGAAAATAGAAATCCTACCTTATCATACTCTCGGAACTTACAAGTATGAGAAGATGGGTATGCGTTATAGGTTGGATGGTGTGCCCGCCCTGTCGCCAGAGCGGGCTGTTGAGATTCGTAATATGCTGTCTAAGTTTAAACCTTGTCAATAGTTTAAACGTAACTAAACCTTGCTAAAAGGCTTGCGTCAGGCAATTCCGAGCAGTTCTATCTCGAATATCAGAGTGGAACCGCCGGGGATGCCTGGCTGCGAGAACTTGCCATATCCCATATCGGCAGGGATATAAACTTCCCATTTGTCGCCGACGCACATCTGCTGCATCGCCACAATCCATCCTTCTATCAGGTCACACAGGCGGACAGCGAGTGGTGCCCCGCCACGACTTGAGTCGAATTTCTTTCCGTTTATGGTTCGTCCTGTATAGTGTGCCGTGACGATGCTGCGTGGGGTAGGGTGCTTGCCGTCATCGTTGCCTTTCGACAACACCTTATAGTATATTCCTCTTGGAAGAGCATTTACGCCCTCTTCCTTGGCTTTTTCAGCGAGCCAGTCAAGGTTCGCCTTTGCGTATTCTCGTTTGTTCATATTGCTAATGTTATCTTTGCGAGGTAGTCATAGTGGTCGCCTTCCTCTATTATTTCGCATTTCAGACCGCATTGTTCGCATACTGCTTTAAGCATAGTCGGGTCTGTGTATAGCCAGTCGAAAGGCTCTCCCTTGACGTTACGATAAACCATCTGATAGTCCACCTCTCCGTAATACGGTCCGTTAAGGTCGATGTCGAAGGCTCCGTCCTCGTCTTCATATATATATTTAAGGTCAGAAGAGTCTATCAGAATCTGTCCGTCCTTACTCATTAGTTGTTTCAGGCGATTAAGGAGATTGGGCAGGTTGCTCAGTTTTCCGGCTATACCCGTACCGTTCATCAGCAGCAAGATGGTGTCGAATTGTCCGATGAATGTCGGATTGAATACATTCATACATTCCACATCCTTCACTCCACGTTCCTCCATCACTTCGCAACTGAGCGGCGATATGTCTATAGCCTTCACGCTTTTACCACGTTGTTGCAGTTCCAAAGCATGACATCCGGCACCAGCTCCGATGTCCAGCACGTTGCCGTAAGCTTCCTCCAAGGCACGCTGCTCGGTACGCGGCATGTCCTTGAAGGTTCTGAACAGGTGAGCCACGGGCATCTTGTCCTCTTCGAACATAGAGGACAAGACGCGTAGCCTTCCTGCTTTTCCCGTCAAGTGAAAGTCGCGTATGGCAGCTCCCATCGGGTCTTGCGATATAGATAGTGTGTCAGTCTGCATTCTTTACAGGTTATAGAATTCTGTGAATGCCTTGACGCAGTATTCGTGGTCTTTCGTGCTTCCTGTCTCGCGGCAACTGTGCATGGCAAGTATGGCGTTGCCCATGTCCACTCCCTTCAATGGTATTGAGGAAGCAAGGATATTGCCGAGTGTGCTGCCGCCGGCTACGTCGCTATGATTGACAAACTTCTGGCATGGCACTCCAGCCTTCTGGCATATACCGGCAAAGATGGCTGCCGACACGGCGTCGCTTGCATACTTCTGTGCAGCGTTGAACTTGATGGCAGGACCACCGCCGAGAACGGGATGGTTTGTTGGGTCGTATTTCTCAGGATAATTGGGATGCCAAGCGTGTGCGTTGTCTGCCGAAATCATGAAGGCACGCTCCACAGCCTGATAGTAAGCCTCCTCCGTATTGCTCTGTGCCAAGGCTATGCGCTTAAGCATGAATGCGAGGAACGGGCTGGCAGCTCCTTGCTTGGTCTGTGAGCCAGTCTCCTCGTTGTCGAAGATGGCAAGCACCTGCGTGGTGTCGCTGTCTTTGGCGGCAAGCAGAGCCTCCAGTACGGCGAAGCACATCGACAGGTCGTCCAGTCTGCCAGACGAAATCATCTCGTTGTGTACGCCGTATGTGCATGCTGGTGTGGCGTCAGCAAGATAAAGGTCGAAGTCGAGGATGTCCTCCTTGCTTACAGGACGCTCCTTGTTGAGCTCTTCGAGAATTACGTTCATGAGCAGGTTGCCAGCTTCCAGCGTGTTGGTTATCTGTCCAAGCAGGGGCAGCATGTCCTTCTGTTTGCTCAGCTTCACGCCGTCGTTCACCTGACGGTTGAAGTGGATGGCGAGATTGGTTATCTGCAGCAATGGGCGCTTCACGTGGATGAGCATGGTCTCAGGAGCCATAACGTCTTCTCCACGTACTATCACGCGACCGGCAAGTGTCAGCGGTCGGTCCATCCATGTAGACATGATAGGTCCGCCATAAACCTCTGTGTTGAGTCTTACCATGCCTCCCTCCGACAGCATCTCGGCGTTTGGCTTTACGCGGAATGTCGGCGAGTCGCTATGTGCACATATCATGTGGAAGCCTTTATCGGCAATCGGCTGTCTTCCGATGCGGAAGGCGTACACCGACGAGTCGTTCTTTGTGACGTAAAGCTTGTCGCCAGCCTTCAGCTCGGGCAATGGCATGCTTGGGTCAATACGGTGGTAGCCGTTAAGCTCCAGTTCGCTCACAATGTTCTTTACTGCCAGGAAATTCACGGGCGACTTGTCGAGAAAGTCTAAAAGACGTTTTATCATAATTTTGGTATTGATATGGTTTCTTGATTGTTTTTTTTAGTTTCTGCAAATTTAATGAATTCTTCCTACATCACAAAGGAAGCCTCAGAGGATTTGCTGAAAAAAACGGGGCATCGTACGGAATTTCTCTACTTTTATATGTAATTTTGTCTTTGCATTATATAGTCATACAAAACAAATCATAAAACTTATAATAAACCTATATCGTATGAATTTTTTGTTAGCAATCGTAGTCAGCATCCTTTCTTATGGTGCTGTGCCGAATGACACAACTGTGAACAACGCCAACGCAATAAACACAGCCATAAGCGACTGTGCCGACAAGGGCGGTGGAGGTGCCGGAGGGAACCTTCACTACAGGTAGCGTATTCTTGCGTTCTGGCGTTACGTTGAGGCTGAACGAAGGGGCTGTATTGCTTGGCTCAAGCTGTTTGTCCGACTATTCGTCTCTGGTGACCGACCTCGACCTTTCGCGCTACGAGAGCGGACAGGGTACCGTCAATTATAATAGCGCTACGGATTCACAATGGTCGAAGGCTATGATTTTCGCTGTAGGATGTGTGGGTGCTGGCATCGAAGGTGAAGGCTGCATAGACGGCGGCGACGTTCGCAATCCGCTTGGCGAGGAGCACATGCGTGGTCCTCATACGCTGCTTCTTGCTGGATGTCGTGACATGAAGATGCGTGACTTTAAGGTGAAGCGTTCTGCCAATTATGCTTTCCTTGCTTATCGTCTTGACCGTTCGGCTTTCAGCAATCTCACTATAGAAGGAGGATGGGACGGCATACATATCCGTGGTAGTAAGGATGTCAGAATAGAGAAGTGCCGTATCCATACCGGTGATGACGCCATTGCGGGAGGATATTGGGAGAAGATGAAGATAAGCCGATGCGTGCTCAACTCGTCGTGCAACGGCATACGCATGATAATGCCTTCTACAGACCTGGAAGTGGCTGACTGCAATATCTACGGACCGGGACAATACGAACATATCACTTCGCATCGCACACGTTCTGAACACGCCATCAATCTTGAACCGGGCGCATGGGGAAAGGCTCCGGGACGCATGGACCGCATCTTCATCCGTCGCAACAAGGTGGAGAGTGTGCTCTCGCCGCTTTGCGTGACTCTTGGTGAGGACAACACCTGCGGAACCATAGTTGTGGAGAATCTGACTGCCCGTGACGTTACTCGCATGGCTCTTTCTGTGAAGAGTTGGGGAACGGCTCCTACGGACAAGGTGACATTAAAGCATTGTGATCTTGAATTTGACGGAATTGACGACCCCGGACTTCCGGCATGGTTCGTTGACAGACCCACAAGCGAATGGCCCGTATTCCCGTGTTGGGGAATGTTCTTCCGTAATGTAGGTGAGGTGGATGTGCGTGATGTCACTCTGCGCGTGAAGGGTGGAGAATACAGAAAGGCGTATATGTGTCAGAATGTAGGAAAAGAAAACCTTGCCAAAGGCGTGCGTCTGGCTGACCAGAAATAAGAACTTAGCCGTGCAGAAATAATAAATGCGCATAAAAACAAGAAAAGCCTTCGTCCTGTGGGTTAAACCACAAGGGCGAAGGCTTTTCTTTATGTTAATTCAGTTATGAGACTGATGCCGTTTTTTAGAACTTATATCCCAATGTGAGCAGCAGCTGGTTGCGCTTGTTGCTTACCTTAACGGCATCGCAGACGTTGTTATATTCCTGTTTTTCGTTGTCAATATAGCTCATGAAAGGATAGAAGTCGCCGTCGGTCTGGCTGTACTGGTAGGCGAGGTCTATTGTCCAGTTGCGGCAGCTGTAGCCTACGCCAGCCGTGATGCGGTTCGTGGCTTTCCAGTTGGTATAGTCTGTCGTAGAGCTATAGTAAGTGCCGTACGAATTGATGGTGCCGTCCTTATAGCCTTCCTTGTTATACATCGGCGATACGTAGTTATATCCGAGACGTACTGCCCAGTTGCGCTCCGGCTTGAACTCCACGCCGAGCTTCAGCGTATGTACGCCCTTAAGCGACTGCTTGATGTTCTGCTTCATAGCCTCGTCGCTATGGCTCTCGTCATAATAGTTGCCCCAATAGTCAATGGTTCCTCCGTCGTTAATGCGGATGTCAGAGGTGGAGTAGTCAGCATATTCGTACGTGGCGCCGAGTGCCAGATAGTTGCCGACAGTATGTCCGATGCTTGCGCCGAAACGCCAAGGAGTGTAGAACTTAAAGTCGTACGCCTCGTTGATGTCTCCGTAGTCGTGTGCTCCGTACGCCTGTGAGAGCTTGTTGTCCAAGCGTGTATAGTTCTTTGACGTAAGGTCGTACCATGTCGGAGTGTGTACGTAGAGACCTACACGGAACGGCGACTCCTCTACAGGACGGAAGATGATACCTGCCTTGACATCAAATCCAGAACCGGTAATTTTTCTTCTGTCACTTAAGATTACGCTTCCGATGCTGTTGCTTCCGTCCACAAGGTTCTCGGTGTACTGTGTCGTTGCGTCATAATGCACGTCGTAGAGTCCGAAAGTAAGACCCCAATAGAAGCGGTCGTTTGAGTTACCGCTGATGTTGAAGTTGTATTCTCCGATATATCCTGACGATTCTCTGCCGAAGCTGTAGTCCGTGGCATTATAGAACGTAGGCGAAAAGCCGTCCTTACGGATAAGGAATCCGTCGGTATTGTCGCCAATCATATTGCCGTTCTTGTCAGCAAGGATGCTGTTGCCGTCGCCGAGAATGACGTTGCTGTACAGATAGTCCAGCTGGCTGCAGGTGGCGTCGGGGCTTGAGAGCGTACCGTTCTTGCTGCGAAGTGCATAGATGCCGTTATAGTTCTTCATGCCAGACAACTTGTTCTGCGAAGCTCCGTTCAAGCGTCCGGCTGCAGTAAGAATCTGGTTGAAGTTGCGGCTCTTGTTGTATGTGAAGCCGAAGTTGACGAACGAAGAGCGTCCTGAGCGCATCGAATAGACGAAGCCTGCCTGGTCGAAGCTCATCTTGGTCTTGTCAGCACCGTTAAACTTCTCTGCGTCCGACTGCGAACTGAATCCGAACGATCCGTTTATGACGCTGCGACGGAACATTCCGATACCGGCAGGGTTGGTGCCCATTGTTGAGATATCGGCACCAAGAGCCTCCATAGCTCCACCCATACCCACGTAACGTGCCGTACCGTTAAGGTCTTTCTGTGCGAGCGGGGCGTTGTCGTATGTCTCTTGTGCCGTGGCTGCCGTAGTAAGCATGGCGGCTGCCATGAGCGAAAATATCTTCTTCATAATAAAATATGTTCTTTATGTGTTGAGTATGTGGTCTGACTGTTTATCTGCGACTGCCGAATCCTCCGCCACGGCTACCGCCGCCAAATCCTCCGCCGCCACCGAAGCTGCCGCGACTGCCGCCGAAGCTGCCACGGCTACCTCCGAAGCTACCGCGATTGCTGCCGAATCCGCCTTGGTTGTTGTTGTAAGACGGGCGCTGTGTGGGCTGCTGGTTCTGGTAACGGTTGTTGTTGTCTTCGAAAGAAGAACGGCGCTGACCGAAGCCGTTGCGTGAGCTGTTGTTGTTTCTGTTGCTGTTAAAGCTTGAGCGTTCGCCCTTCGATCCGAACGAGCTGCGGTTGCCATAGAAGCGTCCGCCACCGTTCGAGTGGTTGCGTGTGCCGGAAGGACCTTTGTAAGCATAGTGCCATGTCGGACCATACCATCCGCCGCCCCATCCGTAATAGGGATATCCCCATCCGTAGTAACCATAGAACCACGGGTTGTGCCATCTGTCGTACCATCCGGTGTAGTATGGTCCGTACCATGGGTCATACCAAGGATCGTACCAGCCATAGTAGCCGCGCCAATACGGAGAACCATAGTAGCCGTAGAAAGCCGGATCCCAATAGAAGTCGTCAAATCGTCCCATGCGGCGAGAGTAGGCGAAGTCTGAGTCCTCGTCGTAATAGCGTTCCGAGCCGGGATAGATGGTTATGGTGGAGTCGAGGTCGGCAGTACCGTACGTGCCGTCACCCTCATGAAACTCTATGACGTCGTTGCCGAGCGAGTCAGTACCTATTTTCTGATAATAGCTCTTCAGCTTTCCGCGTCTGTTGTATTCGTCGACATTACGTGGGCTACCGCAATAGTAAGCCGGTCTGTCGTATACGTCTCTATCTATTTTTACGGGCGCATCCTTCGAACTCTTTTTCGGTGTGAAATAGAGGTCGTCGTCCTGGGCTGCCATCGTAAGAGGCATTGCGCCCATGAGGACCGAAAGAAATAAAAACCGTGTCGTCATAATCATTATAGTTTATGATTGTCTTTTTCTGTATCTATTTTATCAACTGCAAATTTAATGCTTATTCTATTGCAAAATTAGGGAAAAACCCTAAAACGCAGTAGGTTTTCCCCTAATTTTATATTTTTTACACAATTGATTACGATTTTGGCATAAATGCAAAAAAAAGAGAGCTTTACGTAATGTAAAGCTCTCTTTAAACTTGTGACTCCGGCAGGATTCAAACCTGCAACCTTCTGATCCGTAGTCAGATGCTCTATTCAGTTGA
>OLSD01002141.1_pt1 | contig 14429 bp, 3 predicted proteins | sample 1672211 | NCBI WGS metagenome assembly OLSD01 (sample SAMEA3136659, study PRJEB25190) | human gut metagenome | reverse complement strand
TTCATATAATTTACTCATATTTATCAACTTAAATTAATTCCGCCAACTGGTATGGTATTCAAAATAGTAGACATATCTTCCGGAGCCATAACGCTTGCCTTGGCAGCTATTCTTATTTTCTTGAAGATGCCCCAAGACATCCGTTGGAAAGCAATGCGCAGGATGCTCAGCCTTCTGTCGTTATGCTATATATGTATGGGTGTTTCCAATCTTATCACCGGACTTACTGGCGTCAGTGAGGCAGAAAACGCAGAGATGAGTATCGCAGTCCTTTTGGTGTCATCCTTTCAGGCGTTGTTCTTCACTGCTACATGTCTTGCATTTGTAGCGCCCTCTAAGGTTGGAGTGAGATGGTTGACGGCAAATGTCGTGACTGCTTCGTCAGTATGCATAGTCACCATATATGCGTTGATACGATGCGAGTGGGCAATAAATTATATATGGGTGATAGATATATTGCTATATATCTTGCAACTTGTATATTATTGCATTTTGTTCTACAGAAGCTATGCTGGATGTCAGAAAGTGCTTGAAGACAACTATGACGATGAACTCTCGAGTGGATTGCGTTGGATAAGAAACTGCTTTTTAGGTGCCCTTACTGTAGGCGTCAGCGCATTGCTTTTCGCTATGTTTCGTATGGGTGATGTGATGTATTTGGTTTTCACGAGCATTTACACCTTATATTATATATACCTTGTAATCTGTGTCATCAACTATCGTATAGAGGCGGGGTATATTGTTAAGGTAGTTACATTGGACGAAGTCTCACAGAAAATTCCAGATAAATCGCCTGATGAATCGCATTTCGACGAGCAGAATTTGCGGGATGCTATAGAGAAGTGGGTGAGTGATAAGCAGTATGTGAAGAACGACCAGACCGTAGAGGAGATAGCCTGTGAGTTGGGCACAACACACACGGTACTCAAGTGGTATTTCACCAATCGTATGCACACCAGCTTCCGCACCTGGCGTATCTCGCTACGCATTCAAGAAGCCCAACGTCTGATGTGTGAAGAAAAAGTAGCGGCATCGGCTGTCCATAAGATGGTTGGCGTGGCAGACAAGAGCAACTTCCACAAACAGTTTCGCCAAGTTACTGGCGTTACACCTAAGGAGTATGCAGAAAGAGCATTGGGGGACGAGTAATGATCATTCCCCTCTAAAAAGCAAATCATAGAGAGAATCGTGGTATTCCAGCTTTTTCGTTGGAATATCACGCTTTTTTTTTGTGGTATTTCGATTGTCCTACTGAAATACCACTTTTATACTGGTGGGTTATTGTTTGTAAAAGCGTAAATTTGGACAAATTTATCAAATTTAAATCATTAAAAACATTTACTATGGAACATTTTTACATTGTCAATTACGACTCGCCACCCCCTTCACTACGAAGGCGGTGTGGCTGCATGCTTATCAGGTTTGTGCTGGCATTGTTGCTGGCATTGGCACCTGGTGCGTCGTGGGCAGGTGAACATTTCTACAACCTCAACCATGCCGTGTGGCATCACCCTACCGTTGATGAACCTTACATCAACATCTATCTATGTTTTTACGACACCAATGGTAAGGACGGATTCTTCACGCACGATCGTGGAGGACCTGCCATCTACGTTGACGGGCTATTCATTTGCAATGCCGACTGGGAGTTGGCATGGCCGGGAAACGGCAGTGGTAACGACGGCGGTCTTGAAGATGAGAGAGGACACAGTGGTTGGTGGGGCAACACCTATACACGCGATTTAAATGGCACCAAGTATACCGTACGTTTTTGGGACCCGCGCAAGGCAGGCGGCAAGTTCTATGTCTTGTTATGCATAGACATGGACAATATGGAGGTGGGCAAGACCCACTCCGTAACAGTAATGGGAACGTGGAAAATCAATAGCGGCACTACGCAGATAGAGAGCAAGACGTTCGATATAGGTGCTGTCAATATCCCTTCATGGTATAGCACAAACTTTAATCGCACCAGCTACAACACTGTGGAGGCCAATGGAACGGTATTAAGTAACTACGGTCCGACTACGGTGGCTGCAAAGAATCCTATTGTAGTAGGAAAACTACCTACTAAATACATCAATCCATCATCACTTCCTGCATCAAAAGGTCTCAGCAAGGGTACGAAAGCATGGAGTGGTATGAATATGACATACGACGACAGCAATGAGAAGACGTATGGCAACCGTATAGTGCATTACCAACATTCATTTGATGTAAGTCCGTCGGGGCGATCAAAATGTACATTATGGAAATGGGACAGAGCGTATTTACAGGATTTCGTAAAGCCTGCCAATATTACAGCACAATCCGATGTATGGAAGAAGCAGACAACCATTACTTGGGAAAATTTTGACAAACACAGTTCTTTCGAGGGAACGTGGTCTGTCTATCGCTATCCCAAGGGGAAACCTGAAGCGTCTAAGGTTATCGCCCAGAAGCTAAGCGTAAAGACGCACAAATACACCGACGACATACCAGACTACGACACCGACTATGTGTATGAGGTGGCCTTCATTCCTACAGGTATGCCGGACGGCAAGCGCATAGAGCGACTTGTGGGCAGTATAACAACGCAAGTAACACGCAAGTTCACCATCAATGGACTTGACATCGATGCGGAGAAGACAAATGACAAAAGCATCACTATCAAGTGGAACAATCAGGAGTTTAAAGGCAACGAAAACTATGTTTTCAAGATTCTGCGTGCCGACGGCGATACCATCAACTGGGAAGAGATAGGAAGCGTAAGTGTCAGCAAGAAGAGTCAGACGCAATACAGCTATACCGACTCAAAGAACCTGCAGGCATGCCACACTTATTTTTATAAGGTGCAGACCACCATGCTTGAGAACCATACCTTCGTGTCGGAAAACTATGTGATGGGCAATCTTTTGGGCGAGTCGCAAGTGACGTCGCTGACAGCCACCAAGGGTGACTACAATGGTCTGGTGAAACTCTCGTGGGAGGTTCACCAGGTAGGCAACAGTATTACGCGCTATGAGCTGATGCGTACTGTGAAAGGCAAGAAAAACTGGGCCACCATCTACAAGACCAGTGGCATAGCTTCTTCCTATTATTATGAGGACAACACCGCCCTGCCTGGCCAATATTACGACTACAAGGTGCGCAGCATAACCAGTTGCGATGAGCAGGAAAGTTATCTGGAACGTGGCACCGATGGCTTCTGCCGTTCTACGGGCATCGTGTCGGGACGCATAGCCTACGGCACGGGCACAGCCGTTGACGGTGCTCGCGTAACCCTCGTGCGCAACAATGATAACGCCAGCGACATCAGCCAGTTCTATTCGCTGCGCACGTCCGGTTCGGGCGACGGCGTGTTCCTCGCCCTTAGCAGTGACGCTCTTAACAGCCAGTTTGGCAGCAGTGCCTATTCCGTGCAGATGTTTGTCCGTCCAGACGACAGTCAGACAGGTTCGGCGCCCACACTCTTCGACCTTGGCGGCAAGCTGCAGCTGCAGCTCGGCACCATGGATGAAGCCAAGGGCTATCCGCTGCTACTGAACAACGGCACTGATGCCACAGCCACCGGACTTTACCTTCCGGCGGGTGTCTTCACTTCGCTCACGCTTTCGGTGGATGCCAATGGTCTGGCATCTGTCACTACTGTTGATGCCGTGGACACCATGTCTGTGGCCACAGTGCCAGGCATCTGCAAGGTCAGCTTCACTGCTTCCGACAAGACGGGGCTCTGCTTAGGCGGAAGCTATGAGCCTTCTGCCGACCGCACCTTCAGCGGATACATTGACGAGATGCGTGTCTTCAGTGGAAGGGCACTCACGAAAGCCGATATCCTGAAGAACTACAACCATTCGCTTACGGGCACCGAAGACGGACTCTTCGCCTACTGGCCGGTGGATGAGGGCATATACAATCAGACCACTGCCTACGACTACTCCAAGACCAGTGGCGTGGCCAATGGCAACCATGGTCAGTTAGGCCCATCTACCACGCCTTCCAACACCGTACTCCCCACAGAGCATCAGTTTGGTATCTTCGGCATAACCGATGCACAGGGCAACTTCGTCATACGCGGCGTGCCTTTCAATGGCGACGGCACCACATACATGGTTGTCCCCAGCAAGGGCATACATGAGTTCTCGCCCAATTATTCCACACGCTACGTCAGTGCCTCGGCACTCGTTCACAACAGTGTCGACTTCGAAGACGTAAGTTCATTCCCTGTGAGCGGACGCGTGGTATATGCCGGAACCAACTATCCCGTCGAGGGAGCGCAGTTTGCCGTAGACGGTACGCTCTGCAGCAAGGACGGCGAGGTAATCACCACCAATGCCAACGGCGAATACACCATCAGTGTGCCCATCGGCGACCATTATATAAAAGTGTCGAAGACCGGTCATGTATTCAATAACGAAGGCCGTTATCCAGCCGATCCTAATGAGGTAGGCACACGCCTCACCTTCAATCAGGAAGTTAAGGGACTTGAGTTTGTCGACGCTACGCTTGTAAATTTCAGCGGCAAGGTGGTTGGCGGTGACATCGAAGGCAACAAGGCCGTAGGTTTCGGCTTGAGCAAGAACAATATCGGTGTTACAGAACTTGTCCTCACCCCCACCAACACCGTCTATAATCTCAATATGCTACGCAAGACTACGGGAGGCGTGGTGAGCTACGAAGTCAATCCGGAGACAGTGGAGGTGAAGTCGGCCACCGACACCATCGCCAGTCATGCATGGCGCGGTGCTGGCAGTGCCGATGCCAAGAAGATAATCATCCGCACCGACTCCAAGACGGGCGAGTTTTCTGCTATGGTGCCGCCGCTGATGTATAAGGTGGAGGCACAGAAGGTGGTGGCTACGGGCGAAACTGTGGGCAGTTCGGTCTCTGTGGACCTCACCAATCCGCTCGAACAAATGTCCGACACGCTCTACAACAGCAACAACGAAGTGGAACGTCTCTATACCTACTGCAAGAAACTGGCTGTGACATATCACAGCAATCCGCAGTTTAATGTCATGCAGCGGGGCAACGACGACGCTGCGTTCGGCATCAGCGAATACACCGTTGCTGACGAACTCGGCAGTATGAAGGTCAGCGACATCTATTCCACAGCTACGGGAAAGCCTGTCTACAAGTATGGCGCTCCGTTGTTTGTAGAGATGGACTCTTATACCTTCGACATAGACGCCTTCGAGCAGTACGTCAACAAGGATGACAAGCAGAACCCCGTAACCGAAAAAGTGCCGTTGCGCAATCTTGAGGTTATCGTAAGCAACGCCCTGTCGTCAGAACAGAGTGTCTACGCCGAAAACAATCCGCAGGGCGGAACACCCGGTGAGGTGGGGCAGATGGTCAGCAACACCCTTGTACTCGACTCTGTAGGTCATGCCACCTATATGTGGAAGGCTGGCCTGCCGAACATCACCGCGCCATATAAGCGTACCATCTCGATGAGCTACGACATCAACGACCGCACCTATATGTGGGATCCCGCCGGCGACGGCACCAACATGCAGGAGGGCATCATCCTCGGATTCCTGCCTACGGGCAACAACTTCGTCACCGAAGGTCCTACATTGCTGCAGATGATTCTGCGCGACCCACCGGGAACAGCTTCCAGCGCCCAGTGGACCACAGGTACTGTCAAGTCGAAGTATTCATATAAGGGAAACACCGTCGTTACAGACAATAGTCTTGAGTTGGTAAGTCATTGGGGCAACAAGACATCCCTTGGAAGCGGAATCGGATTTATCGTCATGACCGATGTAGAGAACAAGTTGGATGTAGGTTTGGGAGTGAAAATATCCAACGAGAGTGAGGATGGCAACTCATGGACAAGCACCGTGTCAACCGAGAAGGTTATATCAACCTCTGCCGAACCGGAATACGTAGGAGCCAACGGCGACCTCTTCATAGGAAGCTCCAACAACCTTGTCTACGGATTTGCTCGCAACCTCACCTTGCGTCGTGACGGCAGCGATGTAAAGCTTGGCGTGAAGGATGCGTATACCACAGGTCTGCAGTTTAAGACAGAGTTTGCCTACAGTGCCAACTACATCGAGAACGTACTCATACCTAACCTCATCAGTCTGCGCAATTCCAAGCTTACCTATGTTGCCAACGTCAACGACATCAAGCCGAGTGGCGACAGCGTGGTTTATCTCACTACGCTCAAGCCGGAGGACATTGGCTACGGTACGAACAATAATGACAAGATATGGGGTAAGGACGCTGTGCTTTCGTCAGCAGGCAGGTCGTACACTATGAAGATAGGCGACCCCACGAAGTCGTGCAGCGACGAGATAGTATGGTATAACGACCAGATAGAGAACTGGCAGAAATGGCTTGCCGTGAATGAGGAGGAGAAGGTAAGGGCCTATGATGACCGCGACGAGAACACCAGGAACTACTCGTTTGATTCAGGCTCGTCCATCACCTATACTGCTACCAACGAGAACGGCAAGGGCAAACAGTATGAAAATAATTTCACGGGATTGGCTCATGTAGTTGGTAGAACAGGAATCCAGATTGCCGGAGTGGGTATCACTGGAACCGTGACCACCGATACCGGCGGCGGCATACACACTTCAGGTGAAGAGACCGATACCGAAACGTCCACGTTCAGCTACACCCTCGCTGAGACAGGCGATGATGATGCCATCACAGTGGATGTGTACGGCTACGGCAAGTATTCGCCCATCTTCCGCACACGTGGCGGACAGACGTCAGGCCCGTACGAGGGTGAGGCGAAGACCAAGTATTATCGTCCTGGTACCACCATCATGGAAGCAACGATGCAGATAGAGGTGCCGAAGATTGATGTTGATGTGGCCACCGTTACCGACGTACCAGCCGGACAGGCCGCCAATTATACGCTGCGTATGATGAACGAGTCGCAGACCAGCGAGGATGTCTATTACAAGCTGATGATGATTGACGAGACCAATCCTGACGGAGCCAGGCTGACCATTGACGGACAGCCGCTGACAGACGGCCGCCTCATCAAGATTCCTGCTGGCGAGACCGTCACCAAGGCTTTGCAGCTGACGCAGACCAATCTTGGCATACTCAACTATGAGAATGTGGGCATCGTGCTCGCCTCGCAGTCGCAGTACGACAACACAAGCACATGGGAGCAGATTGCCGACACGGTGTATGTCACAGCCCACTTCGCTCCGTCGTCATCAGCAGTGGACATGAGTCTTTCGCGTACCACTATCAACACGGGTGCGGGCGAGAATCTGACTATCTCGTTTGATAAGTTCGACAGAAAGTATCTCAACCTGAAAGCGTTCCGCATACAGTATCAGAAGCAGGGCGATACCGACTGGACACTGTTGCGGGAGTATGTCGTCGACAAGAAAGACCTTACCGCCAACAACCAGATGCTGCCGGAAGGCTCTACAGTAAGTTACGACCTCGACATGCATGGCTACAGCGACGGCAAATATCTGTTCCGCGTGGTGTCAGTATGCACTTACGGCAACGGTGAGATATACAACACCAGCAAGGAAATAGCTCTGGTGAAGGACATGCAGAAGCCGCGCGCCCTCGGACTGCCAACACCTACCAACGGTGTGCTTACCGCAGGCGATGACATCAGCCTTACCTTCAGCGAGAACATCCTGAATGGCGAGCTCGCCAAGGACATGAACTTCCTCGTAACGGGTGTACTCAATGGCGCCAAGGTGGACCATGCCACCGCACTCAATCTTGCGGATATGGCTGAGGCTGCCAAGACCGAAGCTGACATCAATCTCTCAGACAAGAGTTTCGCCTTCGACCTTTGGATTAACGCCAGGAAGTCGGGCACCATACTCAGTCATGGGAGCGGTGCTTCGAAATTTGCGGCAGCCATCAACGACGACGGCAGACTGACAGTCATCGTAGGCACCGACAAGTATACATCCGTCAATGCCATCCCTTTGGGCAAGTGGGGCTACCTGCATATCGACTATGAACGCACAACGCCAGGCGGACTGCTTAATGCAGCAGTGGCAAACGACGAAAACACCGTCAGTCTGTTTGCAGACACGCCAGTGGCAGAGTATACCGGCAACGGACCTCTTGCTGTGGGTCAGAATCTGGGTGCAGCTATCCATGAACTGTGTCTGTGGGATGAGGCACGCAGCATGGATGAGTCGCTTGCCGATCGGTCTAAGACCAAGCAGCCGTCCACCCGACATCTTATAGGCTACTGGAAGATGAACGAGGGTGAGGGTACAGCTATACGCGACTACTCTCGTTCGCGCAACATGACAGCCGCTGCCGAGTCATGGTATATCAACAATGAGAACAAGGCAGTGGAGCTCAACGGTACCAGCCACGTCGGTGTGATGATGGCAGAGTGTTCGCCGCTCTCAACCGACGACTACGCAGTGGAGTTGTGGATGCGTGCAGGAAAGCAGGATGGTGAGGCACAGATTATGCATAGCGGCGAGACCGGACTATGGCTCAACGCTGCCGGACAACTACGTCTTACTTCTGCTGGCAATACCTTCGAGGCAAGCAATGCTCCGCTCACTGACAACGCATGGCACCACGTGGCGCTCAATGTGCTGCGCAACGGCAATGCCGCTGTCTACGTGGACGGTGCCCGCACTCTTGCTGTCAGCGCACGCAAGGTGGGAGGCATAGCTGCCGACTCGCTCTATGTGGGCGCACGGCGTGGAGCTGTCGGTGAGGCGACGGGCAAGCACACCTTCGACCGTCAGCTCACAGGACAGGTGGACGAGCTGCGTGTATGGAACGCCACAATGAACGCCGAGTTGCTACGTACCAACCGTAAGGTGCGCCTCACGGGTAAGGAACCCGGTCTGGTGGCATACTATCCTTTCGAGAAGAAGACCCTTGATGCCTACAATCAGATGGTGACAAATGGTTCGGATATCGACCTCGTCACGGACAGGCATACTGCCGTGAGCGGCAAGGACATTGCCTATACAGATGAGGCTCCGGCCTTAAGAACCAAGCCCACTGAAGAGAACGTGGACTTCACCTTCACAGCGAGCGGCAACAAGATTGTCATTGAGCTTGATGAGGACGAGGCTGCCATCGACGGTTCTACACTCAACTTCACCGTGCGTGAGGTGCGCGATGAGAACGGCAACTATTCGGAGCCGATACGCTGGTCGGCATTCGTCAACCGACGCCAACTGTCGTGGAGCGACAATGTCGTGACACTCACCAAGAAACTTGGCGAATCCCTCGCTTTCAGTGTCAAGGTGGTCAACAACGGCGGCAAGCAGCAGATGTGGGAGATAAGCGGTATGCCTTCATGGCTTACTGCCGACACCGACAATGGAACCACAGATCCGCTTGTACAGGACGATGTTACCTTCACAATAGCTAAGTCGACACCGATAGGCACTTACAGCCAGACTGTATACCTTGTAGGCGGCGACGCCATTGAAGTGCCGCTGACACTCAACCTTACAGTGACGGGCGATGAACCGGAGTGGACGGTAGACAAGTCTGACTACGAATACACGATGAACATGATAGCCCAGCTCTCTATACTTGGCACGCCCAATGCTGATACGGCCGACAAATTGGCGGTGTTTGTAGGTGACAGGTGCCGTGGTGTAGGCCGCCCGGTATACAGCAAGCGCTATGACAGCTACTATGTGCTGCTCGACATCTACGGAAACGCTGCGGATGAGGGTACGAATCTTTCGTTCCGTGCTTACGACGCCAGCACCGGTATGATGTATACGCAACTGGAGTGTGGCAATGGCGATGTGACATTCACCAAAGACCAGATAGCAGGCACCTATGCCGATCCTGTATTGCTCAATGCCCCTGACTATCAGGAGCAGACGGCCAGCTTCTCCAAGGGATGGAACTGGATGGCGCTCTATGTGCAGCCAGATGACATGTTAATGCAGACGGTGCTTGCACCGATAAACGCTGACGTCACTATGGCAAAGAGTCAGACTGGATTTATGGAATCGACAGGCTCAGGATGGTATGGTAATGAGATAATGATGAACAATAGCGAGATGTACAAAATCAGTCTATCCGCCCCAGCCACACTCAAGGTATTGGGTAGAGTGGCCAGCCCGTCAAGCCGTCTCATTACAGTCAGGCAAGGCTGGAACTGGATAGCCTACAATGCCACTTCCGCCATGTCGCTCGACGAGGCCTTTGCCGGAATGCAGCCCGAGGATGGCGACATGGTGAAGGCCCAGAGTTGTTTTGCCGTATACGACGGCTACGAATGGTCAGGAACTTTGTCGCTTCTTGAACCAGGCCATGGCTATATGCTCTACAGTGTCACAACAGCCGGTTGTACCTTTGCCTATCCGTCGGCAGGACAAACAGACAAGACTGCAAAGGCAAGGGCAAGACGTCTGTCGCCGGCAGGCTATTTTGAGCCGGCCGACTATCATAAGTACCCCGACAATATGTCGCTTATAGCACGTGTCACCTTTGACGGAAACGAGCTACATGGAGCAGAGATAGGTGTATATGCCGGTGATGAATGTAGGTCACACGCCTACACTAATGACGCCGGACTGGCCTACATCACCATCCCAGGCAATGCAAAGACGACGCTCACGTTCAAGTTTCTGTACAACGGAAAGGTCTATACCTCTACTACTACTCTTGATTATGAGAGCGATGGCATAGTAGGTTCCACCTTCAACCCGTTTGTCATCAATTTCGACACAACAACAGGCATAGACATATTGACTGTTGATGCCGATGAGAATACCGAATGGTTCACTGTCAGCGGTAGGAAACTCGGCCGGAAACCAAAAGCTGCAGGCATGTATATCCGTAAACACTACGACACCGAGACATGTCGCACAGTGACAGAGACTGTAACGGTAACCGACCGTGGAATTGAATGACATAACAGGATATTCGTTTATTTAGTGACATAAGAATATTCTCTTTCGAATAAATCAGGGGGTATACCGTAAGTAAACGCTTACAGGTATGCCCCCTCTTCTCGTTTGAAACGATTACATTATTCGGTCAAAAGACTTATAATATCTCAGGCAATACAGCTGTCTGCAATGAGGTTTCAATTTCTGGTGATAATCCTAAAACTTCTGGAGTAATGACACTTATAAGAAGTTTGATAAGAAGAGTTTTACCATCAAAAAGAAAGTTCTGATGATATATACTATGTGATGGCGGATATTCACTTTTTTATTAAAAAAAAAGTTTTTGTTTTTTTACCCTCACACCCTCACTTTTTACCGTAACAGGCTGACAGACAGTGATAAAGAGTGTGAGGGTAAGTGTGAGGGTAAGTTTTTTACCCTCACACCACCCTCATACCCTCATGGATAAGTCTTGCTGTAATAGAATGAAGAATGAGCTCTTGATTCGCCTTTGATATTGCCTGTCAACGAAAAGAAAAAAGGGCGTAAAGACCCAATGAAGCAGCGAGCATAACAGAACTGCGAGCTTTGACCGACAAGGCCCTCAGTCTTGTTGACTCAACTGCATCTGATGTTGAGAACATCGAAGCAATTGGTGAGGGATGGGTGGCAGAAGAAACTCTTGCCATTGCTGTCTACTGTACGGTTAAGTACTTCGACAGCTTTGAGAAGGCAATAATAGCTTCTGTCAACCATAAGGGCGACAGCGACTCTACAGGAGCCGTGACGGGCAATGTTCTTGGAGCTGTTGTGGGCTATGATGCAATCCCAGAGTTCTTCAAGGCCGACCTTGAACTCCATGAGGTCATTCTCCATGTGGCCGACGACCTTTGGAGAGGCTGTACGACAAAGTACAAACCATAACAACAATCATAGCATAAACGAGATGTTTGGCTACAAAACTCTCAGCAAATTAGCTGATTGTAGCCAAACATTTGAACATCAGGAAGGCACTAAAAGTGGCCAGTAGCTTCCTCTTTGGCTGTTGATTTTTCCAACCAAGGCGAGACGACAGGGATGATGAGGTAGAGAGAGATGAGTGGATACATAAACCACAGGTGTCCTGTCATAGGTGAGAAAAGGTTGATAAGCCTCAAGCAGTACCTTTTGTCATGGATAAATCTCGATATGGCTGCTGCCGGAGTTGCCATTCTTGATAATCCTAATCTGGGTGGTGATGCGCTCGCTCATTGTGTCGGTATGACTGATGACACCCACCTTCTTGCCTTGCGAACTTTGCAGCATGGCGAGGGAGTCGATGACGGTGGCGAGGGTATCAGGGTCGAGGGTTCCGAAACCTTCGTCGATGAACAGGTTCTCGAAGGAGATGTTGCGGGAAGACAATGACGACAAGCCTAAGGCGAGGCCGAGGCTCACGATGAAGGTTTCGCCACCAGATAGGGAGGTGGTGTCTCGGATGTCGTCGGCACGGTCGTGGTCGATGACTCTGATGCCTAAGGAATGCTTCACCTGCTGCAGTTCGTAACGGCTGTTGAACTTTCTAATCTCCTGGTTGGCATGTGCTATCAGGAAACTGAGCGTATAACATTGGGCTATCTTGCGCAGCGTCTTGCCGTCTGCTCCAATAGCGTCCGTAATGGCTGTCCAGTCGTCCTTTTCCTGCGTTACGAGCTTCAGAGCCTCAGCCTTGTCGCCCAACTGCTTCACGGCTTCCTGGTGGTTCTGCATCCTGGCGTTGGCAGCAATCAGCTCGTTGCGTTGGCTTTTCTCCTGACACTCCTGCTTAACGGCTAAGAGTGCGTCTCGGGTCATGGCTGGCTGATGTTCCAAGTGCAGCTGATGCGCCTTTTTTGCGCTTTGGTAAAGGGCGGTAGTTGAAGCCACGGTTTTCTCCTTTTCGTCCTTTTCCCGGCGGATGGCGTTCCAGTCTTCGGCAGAGTGAAGCATTTCTCCGATGATTTTTCGGTCTATGAATCTTTCTTCGAGGCCTTTTTCTTTAGAATCAGTCTCCTTGAAGCCTTTTCTTTCGATGCTCTTTTCTTCAAGCTGCTTATTATATTCCTCAATCCAAAGGTCGAGTTCCTTTTCCTTCGCCAGAAGATTCTCCTTCATCGCCTTGTTCTGAGACAGCATGGTTTGGTGTGAGCCTTTACTGTTGGCGAGTTCCGTATTCAGTTTGCTGATACTATCGTTTTGTTTATCAACCGCTTTGGTTGCTTCATCCTTAGCTGCTGTCAGTCTTTGTTCAGCCGCATCAGGTTCTTCGCCATTCAGAATCTGCTTGTATTGTGTCTGCCATTCCTCCATTTCCTTTCTGGCGTTAAGCCACGTTTGGTTAGCGTTCTCGTAGGCCTCCTTCTTATTCTTTTGCTGCGAGGTGAGGTTTGTTGTAAGTGCTTTCTGCTCAGCTAATTTTGTGGCGCAGGCTTGAGTGCTTTCCTGGGCTTCATTCAGTATTGTTGAAGCCTTGCTTTCATACGCAGCTTCGTCCTTTACAGCCTTGTCCTTGAGTTGGGTGAGCCGTTCTGTCTCTTTCTGAATCTTGTTAAACAGGCTCAGTTTGCTGGTCGCATCTTTCGCCTTGTCTTCATAGATAGGCAAGAGCGATTTCAGTTCAGCCTCTGCCTTCGGAATCTTTGGAGACTGAGCGATGAGCACCTTCCATTCCTCTTCGTAACTGGCGATTTCTCCCGACAGTTTTTCCAGTTGTTTCTGTAGCGTCTGTACTTCGCCGTCGTTCTGTTTTCTCTCGCCCGAAAGGTCCTTCTCCTGTTTCTGCTGCTGTTTCAGCAGATCGTCCTTGGCTTTCAGAAGTTGCGAGAGTTCTGTGGTGGCTTCCTCAAACTGTCTGTTGTCGGCATGATAAGGATGGGTCGTGCTGCCGCAGAGCGGACAAGGCTTGTCTTCGGTCAGGTTGGCACGATGAATCTCCCATTTTTCACTTACCATCAGGGTATAGGCATTTCTTAGCGTCTGGGTCTCTTTCTCCAGAGCCTCGATGGTCAGCTTGCCTAACGCCTCATCTATTTCAGCGTTTCTCTTGCCCAAGACCATGATTCGCTCCTCATTCTTCTGCTTTTCTGATGTGGCAGCAACGAGATGAGCCACCACCTTGATGGCTTGTTTAACATCCTGCAGTTTTCTGTCGGCTACAGTCTTGCTGTTCTGCAGTTCCTCTATGTTTTGTCCAGCAGTCTTGTTCTTTTCATTCTCCCAAGCCAGTTCTGCGGCTTGTGTCGCTTCCCGAAGCATCTGTTTCTGCTTGGCAATCTCTTCCTTTGTCGTTTTGAAGGCATGGTTCGCTTTCTCCGTTTCGGCTTCCCATTTCTTGATGTTTCGGGCGTTTTCCTCCACGTCTTTTTGGGCAGTTTGATTCTCTTTCTTAGCCAACTCCAATGCCTCTTTCTTTTCTGTCAGATTCGGCATTGCCGCTTCCATTTTTGTTTTCAGCACTCTTGCTTCTGCTATTACCGGCAGGGCCTTTTCTATCTGTTCCTGTGCCTTGCTTACTGCTTTTTTCAGGTTAGCGAGAGTTTTCTCGCTTTCTTCGATGGCAGACTCTTGGCTTTTGATGTTTGCTTCCGCTTTCAG
>OLSD01002127.1_pt1 | contig 14509 bp, 8 predicted proteins | sample 1672211 | NCBI WGS metagenome assembly OLSD01 (sample SAMEA3136659, study PRJEB25190) | human gut metagenome | reverse complement strand
TTATTAACGAGTTCCGTTGACTATCTTATGCTGTGGGGGTGCTGAGTAGTTACCAGCACACCCATAATTGTTAACAATGTTTTTCTTATCATATATTTTTTGTTTTTTTAAACAGCGGCAAAGATAAGAATAATGTGTTAACGTAGCTTTGATAAAAATTTAGAATTTGTTTAATTCTTTATTCCCTGGAGGTCAAAAAATTTAGATTTTATTTAGAAGGCATGTGTAAAAGCCTCATTCAATGGACTTTATGAAAACGTTAAAATCCTTAGAATTACCATTTCCATTAAATATCTTTTTCGACATTGATGAACGTTTTTGAGTTATAGCACCAGGACTTTTGCACATAATTGTTGCAATCTCAATATTCAGAAGACCCAACTTAACAAGAATACAGATTTTATATTCATCATTGTCCAACCCAAATGTTCCAACTAATTTTTGCTTAAAAGTCGGATATATTAAATTAATTGATTCCAATATATCATTCCACGATTTTTCTGAAATCTTGGTATTATTTTTAATTTTATTACGCAGTATTTCATATATACGCATTTTTTCCTTTTCCTCAACACTGCCGTTGTTTAATTTATCCAATTCTTTTTTCAACCTTATTATTTCATTTTCCTTTTGCTTTAAAGAAACATCATACTGAACATAGGCTGTTTTATACAGCTGCTCCAAATGTTCATGCATATATTTAACTTTCTCATACTTTTTCTTGGTTCTTTCCCTATGATATAATATAAATGCAATTATCAAAAAAAGAAACAAAACAAGCAACGTGGAAACAAAGCCCCTCCTTTGGACTATACTTTTGAGTTTTTCATTCTCTTTTTCTTTCAAGCTATAATCATATAATGAGTGTATTTTCATTATAGCCTCTGACACATTTACAGTTCTTATTGAATCGGAAATCTGTTTGTATTTTTCTATACATCTACGCACTCTATTATAATCACCATGAGCAGAATAATAGTCTATAAGAAACTCTAATGCCGTCTCTTTTGCGTTCAATGTACCTATGGACATAAGACGCTTGCTGTATATAAAAGCAGAATCTTCATCTCCTATTCTACGATAAATTGAAACAGCTGCTGCATAAGCTGGAGATTTGATATTATCCTCAACATCTATCAAGTATTCAGAGAATACCCTATGTGCACATTTAGTATTGTTTTCCGATAAGTACAGACTAACTTGAGCAAGTGCAATTGTCTTTTTTAAAAATGGCATATTTTTATAATTCAATAAAAAGAATGCTTTATCCAACAAAGCCTTACAGCTATCAGGTTTTTCAAGGTGTCTGTAAATCTGAGCCATATCGCACAAACTATGAATCACATTAACAGTATCCCTCAGTATAGAGTCACAAACAAAAGATTTTCTATACATCGACAAAGCTTCATTATATAAATTTTGATCAAGGAAAAGCCCTCCACTCTGATTATACACCTTACTTTTAAAAGCCAAAGGAGTCTCGTCATCAGACAAATCCAATGCTATCTGAAAACATTTCAGAGCCTGTAGAGCATCATTGTGTTCAATATAATACTTTCCAAGATAATAATACGCCTCACGTTTTTTGCTTCTGTCCCCATGATTCTTGAAATAGTCTAATACATGAAATATTGTACTGTCTTTCTGCGGTTCGTAAAGATTATTGCAGGCCTTAATCATCAGGAGATCATAATAAAATCTGTCAGCTTTTGCCGTAAGCCTATTCTTGGAAATACGCTTCAATAGAATCTTTGCAGTGTCAGGCCGGTTTTCACACAATGAATCAACGGCAACTAACTCATGCGGATAAGAATGGCTACAGAAGAAAATACAGATGGACGTTACACCCGCTATAGCCATTAGCAAAACAACACAAAGTGCTGTAATTTGTCTTCTTGAAAAAATATTAGAAATGCTCATTTTGCCAAAATTACATGTCATACTGATGTGACAAGACTCATACATCGACAAAATTACTTCTTTTTCCTCAAACAAGCAGCTTTTTTAACTATAAATATTACTCTACCTCAAGTTAGCAGACGAAGAGAGGCTGCTAACTTGAGGCAGAGGAAAAGGGCGCTTGGAATCAAACCATCAGTTCACGCTTAGAATCTCGTCATCACCTCAAGCACAATCTTGTCTTTCTCCGAAGGCTTGGCGATGCCGTTCTTGCCATAGAAATACTTCTCGTAGTTCAGGCGGATATCCGAAACGAAAGGTTTGGCAAGACTGAAGGTTACGCCGCCGGTGACACGCGAACGCTTATAGTCTGTGAGTTTAAGTTTGCCGTCCTCCGTCAGCGAACCGTCGCTATGGTTGGTCATGAAGTCATAGCGCACGAGGGGAGAGATTTTCTTTATCAGACAGTTCTTGTTCTTCAGGGCAATGTCGTAGTTGATGAAACCATCAAAAGAATGTACCGCATTGAAGGCATCATGCGAGTAATGCTTGTAGAGATACTCCGCCTCGATGTGCCAACCGTATTTCTGCCAATACATTCCGGCATCATACATCATTATGTCGTTCTGGTTGGGACTTATCTTCTGGGCGCTCAGCGTCAGATTGAAGCCCTGCGGGAAGAACATCTGCGCCTTGGCGGAGAAATTCACCTTCTTTGTCCAATAATCCTTCTGGTTTGTCAGTCCGGAACCATTGAACAGTCCAGCCTCAAGGATTACAGGTATACCGACATTGAAACTGTAGCCGAGGGTGGCACCGACGTCGCGCACGTTACCCACCTGCTTGGCGATGAAAGAACGGTTGGCAAAATACTGCTGGTGCGGAGAACGATGGGCATCGATAGTGAACGGCACTCGCATCTGACCGATTGTGAACGAGAGGCCCGAAGCCGGCTTGATGCGTGTATAGGCATCGAGCATCTTGATCTGTCCCTCGTCGCAGAGGTCTATCTCGGCTTTATACTCCACAGCCTTCGCCACTCTACCCGTAACACTCAAGCGGGCGTTTCTCACTTCAAAGCGACCCTCGCCCTCTTCGGTCTGGAATTCGTATTTTCCTCTCACCGTACCGCGTATTTCCGGGGTGAGGTCTATCTTTTCCTCATCATCACTTGCCGTCTGTGCCATTACCGGCATTACGGCTGCACACATCATGGCAAACGCCAATCTTCTGTTCATCTTCAGTGTCATAGAATCTGTTTCGTTGAATTATGCTGCAAAGGTAGCCGGGCTTTATGACAAACATGTTACAACCGGGTTACGATTGAAATAAGTCTTACAGCCATGCCATCCCCACAGCCTCATCATCCTGACTCTATGCCACAGACAGACTTCACAATTATTCGGACTCAACCTCATCCACTTCATGGCTCTCCTCGCCCTGCAGACTCTTCCTGTATTCAGAGGGCGACATGCCGGTATGCTTCTTGAAGCATTTGCCGAAATACTTAGGGTCGGCGAAGCCTACGGCGTAGGCAATCTGCGAGAATGTCATAGTACTCTCTTCCACGAGATCTTCGGCACGTTTCATTCTGATGTGGCGCAGGAAATCGTTCGGCGACATGTCGGCAATCTGCTTCAGCCTTGAATAGAACGTGCTGCGCCCCATACTGAGCGCCACGGCCATATCGTCCACCTTCAGGTTCACATCCCCGATATGCACCTCAATGTATGCCAGTAGCTTGTTCATGAACTCCTTGTCCTCATCCACTATTTCCGGCTTGCGCAACATATAGCGCACCTTGCCGGCATCCGCCTTCTCCGTAGCTTCCTCGGTTATCTGCTCCGCCCGGCGCTTCATATAGGTTCTGATTCCGAAATACACGATGGTCAGTACAAAGACGGTAATCAGCACCCTGCCCCACCAGCTCTCCGCAAAGGTCGGCTCGGCATGGATCACGAGCTGGCGCTCATTGTCTATCCACACGCCGTCGCCGTTGGTGCTGCGCACGCTGACTGTATGCGTGCCGGCAGGGAAATGGTTGAACGACGCACTGTTGCTGCCCGGATGCACATAAACCCACTTCTCGTCGTCCACCCTGTAGGCATAGCGTATGCCACAATTCTCGCTCTCTGCCGATACCGAAGAGTGGGAACTGTAATCGAGGGCAGAGAAGAAGAGCGTGAACGAACGATGGTCCACGTCAACATTCAGCTTCGGCGTATTGAGGATTGGCTGTTCGTTGTCGCGGTCCATGTATCTTATCGACGTAAACACTATGTTCGGTGCATAGCTGCTTCTGTCCATCCGCTTGGGCAGGAAGGATATCGCCCCGCCCTCGGTGGGGATGACTATGCGGTCGGTCTTGGCCGAATGCGAGGGCATACCCTCCGATATATTCACTCCGCCAATCTCGTCTGCACCGTATTCCTTGAGTCCCGACTTGCCGATACATGCTATGCGGCTCTCACCGATAACCCACAGGTCACCCTGGTTGTCGGTTAGCAGGCCCTGTATCGTGCCGTTGCTGTATATCTGTGTGACGGCATTCCCGTCATTGTCCTCCACTGGCTTGAAACGCAGGTCGTCATGCAGAAGATTCCCTGCATCTGCACATTGCAGTCCGCCGCCGAGCGTAGCCACATACAGTTTGCCGTCGGGAGCTACCTTGGTCTGCATCACCTCACTGGTATAGAGCGAGTTCTCGTCTGCCGTATGCCGCGACACGTAGAAGCGTATCCTGTCCGGATACGTGTAGCTGTCGCGGTATGTTATCAGTCCCTGAGTGGTGGAGAGAATCACGGTGCCGTCAGGCAGCACCTCTATACGCCTGACCTTATTGAACACATCACCAACATAACCTTTCAATTGGTTGTTGCAATGCAGGAATCTGAGCTTCTCTATATCACCGCATGAATATATGCTCTGCGTGGAGATATTGAGTCCGCCGAGGAATGTGGCAATGAGCAGACGCCCGTGTGTATCCTCCTTCACGTCATACAGTTCGTTGCTATTCATCGTGTATGCGTTCGTTTCATCATGGCGCAGGTTAACCACCCTGCCGTCGGCCACGCAATAAAGCCCTTCGCCCTTGGTGCCTATCCACAGACGGTTTTTCTTGTCCTCATACAGGGAGTAAATATGATAGGCAAAGGTGGTCTTTGCCGTCTGCCATTTTCCCGACGGCGCAAGATAACCTATGAGTTTCCCATCGGGGGAATATTTGACAATATCGCCGTCCACGGTGCCCATCAGTATATTCCCCTCATGGTCTTGCATCACCGAACGGGTGTCGCGTTTCGTGCCGAGGTCTATCTGCATGATATTCGAATAGCTGAAGCTTACGAGCGAGAGATTATGCGGATATATGAGCCAGAGGTTTCCCTGATGGTCGGAGAAGCCTTTCTTCAGGCGCGGTATCAGTTCGCCCGACACGCCTGATACGCCGAGCGGCTGCGCCACAAGCGTTTTCCTGCCCTCGTCGTAATATGAGAAGACGGCCCCCGTTGATGCTATCCACACGGTATGGCGGGAGTCTTCGTGGAACAGAGGCTTGTCTGCCAAGGTAAACATTCCGCCGCCCGTCTCCACGGCGAGATGCACGGTCTGCATATCGGGCGTTATCATCGTCAAACCTTTTCCGCTGTTGAAGCACCAGAGCCTTTCGCGTGAGTCAGCAAACATCACGTCCACCATCGGCTGCGGATTGCCCGGCCACTGCACGGACAAGAGTCTGTCATGCCCCGTCTTCGTGTCATACACCAACACGCCGCGGTCGGTTGCCAATGCGAGCATCCTGCCCTTAATCACCTTCACTTCCTTCACCTTGTCCACCTTGTTGGCCAACCTCACTTCTGCTGGTTTCCCTCCTCTCTTCATATGCAGGATCTTTCCGTCTACCGTGACGAGCCACAACGTGTTGCCTACCTTTTCCACGAAGTCCACCCAAAGGCGTGTCACCTGGCGTGGGTTCCCTTTTTCCGTATATACGAAGGCTCCCTGGTCGCAGAAGAGCCATTCGTCGCAGAATCCGTCGAGCACCACCTTGTTGAGTGTTCCCGGAAGGGTGAACTGCCGGATGTCTCTGTCGCTGTCAGAGTCCCCCTTTGCCATGTGGTAGTGTTCGTTGTATTTCCCCACCACCCACGTGTCGCCGTTGGCGAGCGGATAGATTTTCCTCAGACTGAACTTGCTCTGGAATTTCTTCGTGATGAGCGCCGACACGTTGACATACTGGCATTTATGGCTGTCGAACATATACACATCGTCGGTATATGCCGTAGTCCAGAGGTTGCCGTCGGTGGCCGGCATCACGCTTATCAGATGGTTTGTAGTGAGCTGCGAGTCGTGTCCCGGAATGTTGCGGAATGTGGTGAAGCGGTAGCCGTCGTAGCATGAGAGTCCGTTCCATGTGGTTATCCAGATGAGATTGTCCGTGCTCTGGGTCATTCCGCTTATCACGCTTGCCGGCAGTCCGTTCTCTGTGCCGAACGTGCGCACCTTGCATATCGGCTGTGCCGTGGCAACCAGTTGCAGGCATAAGAGTGCGAGTATGGTATAAAAGTATCTGTATCTTTGCATAATATCATTGTTTAGTTGATTCACCTTCATTCAAAATGATAATGCAAATATAATAAAAAAAAAGATTTGACGAGCCTTACCTACATTTTTTATTGGATAATAAAGGCAAAAAGGCACGCCAAGGACTTTTTGTTAAGCTCCCGGCGTGCCGATAACAATGCAATGCGTATGACAGTAAAACTATTTCCTGATATACTTGCGTCCATTGAGCACGTAGATGCCTGCTGGCAGACGGTCGAAGTCTTTTGCCGAACATACCAGCGACCCCATCACCGTGAATATCTGGTCGTTCTTCTGAAGTTTTGCCGCGCTCTCCACCTTCTCGATTGAATTTGAGTTTGACGACACGTAGGTTTCCTTTGCCACTCCAGCCTCGGCATTGATGTCTTTCGTGTGGCGGATGTCCTCGCTTGATGCGGCGAGCTCCAGTGTCACCCTGCCTCCGGCTACCTTATACTGATGTGTATTCTCGTCGAAATAGCTCAGTTCCTCGTAGTCCACAGGGATTGCCACCTGTTTCGTCTCGCCAGCCTTCAGCTCCACACGGGCAAAGCCCACGAGTTTGTGACGCATGTTGCCGTTCTTGCCATAATGCGTATCGCCGTTGAAATTAGCATAGAGCTGCACGATTTCCGCTCCGTCGCGGCTGCCCGTATTCTTTATGTCTGCCGTTACGGTCAGCTTGCCGCCCTTCTTCAGTGTGGTTGCGGAGAGGTTCATGTCGCTGTAGTCGAATGTGGTGTAAGAGAGTCCGTAGCCGAACGGATACATCGGCTTCTCTGCCTGGCATGGGTTCTTATCACCCCTGCCATAATACATATAGGTGTAACCCCATTCGTCAATGTTATATTCCATCATTCCCTTGCGGCCGTAGGCTGATGCGTTCTGTGCAGAACCGTCCTCCTGCGGGAGTTCGCTTATACTGTTATACCATGTTGAGGTGAGCTTGCCCGACGGATTGATGTCGCCGTATATTGCGTCGCATATCGCCTGTCCCTGTGCCTGTCCGCCATACCATGCTTCCATGATTGCAGGCAGATTATCCTTCGCCCATGTGATGTCGAGCGATGATCCGCTTTCGAGCACGAGCACGGTGTTCTTGTTTGCTGCATACAGTGCCTTCAGGACATCCTCCTGATTGCCGGGAAGCGTGAGCTGCCAGCGGTCGTGGCTCTCTGTTCCCGTGGCATGGTCGTCCGGTTTCTCAAAGTTCGTGCCTCCGATGAACACCACCACGTCGGCACGTTTTGCCACTTCCACGGCGCGACTTATCATCTCCTGCGTTGCTTTCTCGTTCACGGATGATGATGTGGTGCAGAGATATAGCGGACCTTGTGTCTCTTCTGCCGGAATCAGCACTTCATTTGGGTTCCAGAAGTTGAAGTATTTGTAGTTACCCACGTAGTTCTGGTTGCCGCTGAGCTTCACGTAGAGGTCATGCTTGCCCTTCACCACCGCCGGGTCTACGCTTGCCGTAATAATGGCAAATTTGCTCCAGGAGCCTGTCTCCTGGTTATCCACGGTGAGGAATGGTTCCGCATCCTGGCTGTCTAGACAGAAGCTGACGCTTCCGACGCCCGAGCTCTTGGCTCCGCACGCCATCTCGAAATTGGTGCATCCCAATTCTCCGAAGTTCACATCGCGATACAGGAAAATGTCACCCGGGGCCGTGTTTTCGAGTACTCCGGCCCCCTTGTCGTTGCTTGTGGCTCCGCGCTTGCTCACTACAGCCTCATCAAACGGCACGGCGGGCGTCTTGCCTGTGCGCACCATATCCAGATGGAAGTCGAGTTTCTTTGAGAATGCCTCGTATGGAGTGGTTGTATAGGTAGGCGATCCGCTGTAGTCGCCGAGCATTATGGCGTTGGCATACGGGCCGATGAGCGCCACCTTCTTGTCTGTCGTGATTGGCAGTAAAGGCATCGTGGCACCTTCTGGCGCACTGTTCTTCAGAAGCGTCATACTCTCCTGCGCCGCCTTGAGTGCAAGTTTCTGGTTTGCCTCGCTCTCCAATGTATTATTTATCGGATACGTGTATCCATCAAACTCACCCAGTGCGAAACGCGTTTCGAGCACTCTCACCACTGCCGTATCGATGTCTGCCTCCGTCAGTCCGATATATTTCCTGCCATTTGGTGCTGCCGTCTCCTTCGCCCTGAATGCAGCATCCGTGGCGTTGAGGGCTGCACGCTGGAGAACCGACGAACGGCTCATGAACTCACAGTTCGTGTCCGTGCCAGCCTGGAGCGAAATCGTCGCCGTGCGTGCCTCCATTATCTGCTCTTCTTCGGTGGCATTGGCGTATGGCGCATGAATCGTGGCGAAGGATGTTCCGTCGTCGATTTTCCCCGCCGTATAGTCGCCGAAATACCTATGTTTCACAGCCCTGTGCACACAGGAGAGTCCGGCGCAGTCGGACGTTACATATCCGTTGAAGCCCCATTCCTTGCGCAAGATGTCGGTCAACAGCATCTTGTTGGCACAACAGGGCAGTCCGCCGTGCGCCTTGCCGGCTCCCTGATTGTTGGCATCAAGCTCTGTGGGGTCAATGGAGAAGGCGTTGTAGGCAGCCATGAGACTCTTTACGCCTCCCTCCCTGACGCTCATCTCGAATGCCGGCAGATAATACTCGCGCATGTTCTTTTCCGTGACGAACGAGGTGGTGGACTGTCGTCCCTGCTCGTAGTTGTTGGCTGCGAAGTGCTTGGCACATGCCACTAATTTATAATAAGGTGTTGCAGGCGTTATTTCGCCCTGGAATCCCTTGATGAATTCCACGGCGAGCTTTCCGGCGAGCAGCGGGTCTTCGCCGTAGTTCTCTTCTTCACGTCCCCAGCGCGGGTCGCGCGCCATGTTGATTGTTGGCGACCAGTAGTTCAGTCCCTTGCCTTTGGTCTCGTGGTAGATACGTGCCTCGTCGCTGATTGCCTCCGCACACGCCCTTACGAGCATCTCGTCCCATGTTGCCGACATTCCCTTTGACTCAGGGAAGCTCGTTGCCGCTCCCGACCGTGCCACTCCGTGGAGTGCCTCGTTCCAATACTGATACGACGGGAGGATTACCTGTCCGTCGCGCTTGATGGGTTCGCTGACGTTGTTGCCAAGCTGGTCCACCTTCTCGCGCAGCGTGAGTTCGCGACAGAGCAGTTCTGCCCTCTCGCGGAAGCTCTTGCTGGTATCCATCCACGGGTAGCTGGTCTGCGCCATTACTGTTGTTGACACGACTGTCAAAGCAGCCGCCATAAACCAATTTCTCTTGTTCATTATTCCCAATAGGTTAGTTAATAATCCGTTTGTCTGCCAATGCCACAGCCGTTTTGCCGCCGTGCATCTTCATGTCATTCCGCTGTCACGTCTTCGGCCTCGGTCATCCGCATTTCTCGTTGCGAAGGTAGTGATATTGTCCATTCCGCATGGTGGAAAATCATCCGCCAGAGGAGTAAAAAAGCATTATTACGCTGATTTTCAAGAGAAATTACCAATAAAAGCAGGACGACAACATTATTTGTTCCAAAAACAATATCCAATAATATCAGGCTATATAATTCATCCGAATATAGCACAAATTAAACATATAGGTTAAGAAATTCATGATTTGCATATCTTCGTCATGCGAAACTTGAGTTGGAAAACAGATGAAAACCTTGCAAGAACGGACTTTGCGGATATATTCATGAGTCCACTCTAAAAAGTAGTTCTTCAAAAAAGGACTTTCATTTTGTAAATCTATAACCGAACTTCTGTTGTTACATCACATGTTCTATTTTGATAAATATGCATATAGACAATGCATTGTAGCAAAATGCAAGCAAGGTTAGGATTAAAGCTTGAAACGTCACTTTTTAAAGTAGACCCATTTATTATTTTCGGCAGATAATAGGATAAGGAAAACATGGAAACATCAATGACCGAAGGAGGAAAGTGAAAAACACGTTAATCGGAGGCAAGATTTTATAATAAAGGGGCGAATACATGGCGCTTACCCGGAAACATTCAAAACAAAACGACAAAGGAAAGTTGGACAAAAAAAACACCGAGTAACAAACTTTCATACACAAAATTTGTATCTTTCGTAAAAATTACAGAACTTTGCACCCACTATGCCATTTCAATTTCATATAAATATATTAGACCTGCTCTGTAAGGGAGTGATGATAGGCATCATCGTTTCGGCGCCCATGGGACCCGTGGGAGTGCTCTGCGTACAGCGCACGCTGAACAAAGGTCGCTGGTTCGGCTTCATCACAGGAATCGGAGCTTGCCTGAGCGATTTCATCTACGCCCTCATTACAGGACTCGGAATGTCGTTCGTCATGGACTTCATCGGCAACGCCCATTATCGCTATATATTGCAGATAAGTGCGAGCATAATACTGCTCATCTTCGGTATCTACTCCTTCCGGAGCAATCCGATGAAGAATATGCACGTTAGCCAGAAGAACGGCAAAGGATCGCTGATACACAACGGAGTGACGGCATTTCTCGTCACATTCTCCAACCCGCTCATCATAATGCTCATGATGGGACTCTTCGCACAGTTTGCATTCATCATCCCCGACCATCCGTTCGAGATGAGCGTGGGATACGCAGGCATCGTGGTGGGGGCAATGCTGTGGTGGTACGGACTGACATGGCTCGTGGACAAGATACGCGCCGTGTTTGACACGAACGGCATACAACTTATTAATAAGGTGGTGGGAAGCATCGTCATTATAATGTCGATAATCGTGCTCGTGGGCACCGTATTCAACCTCTATACGCTGCCGAGCATCGGACACTAAAGCAAGAAATCAAAAAGCAACAATGTATATATCACAGGAACTCAGGAAAAGGAACATCGCCGAATACCTGCTCTATATGTGGCAGGTGGAGGATATCATACGCGCCTACGGATGCTCGTTGGCGAGAATTCGCAGGGAGTATATCGACAGATTCGACTATACCGACGAACAGAAGGAGGAAATGGCAGACTGGTATGGCAATCTCGTGAGGATGATGAACTCGGAGGGATGCAGGGAGAACGGACATCTGCAGATAAACAAGATCGTGATACAGCAGCTCTCGGAACTGAGCGCCGAACTGCTGGCGAGCAGCAACTTCCCGTTCTACAACAGTGAATATTACAAGGTTCTGCCGTTCATCGTGGAGTTGCGCAAGCGCGGCGCCGACAAGGAGGAGAACGAAATCGAGAGCTGCTTCAACGCCCTCTACGGAGTGATGATGCTGCGTCTGCAGAACAAGCCCGTATCACCGGACACCGAGCACGCCATCAAGGAGATAACAACATTCATCGGCATGCTCAACGACTATTATATGAAGGACAAACAAGGTGAACTGAAATTGGATTGACACTCATGAACATATTAGTGACAGGAGCCGGAGGCCAGCTCGGAAACGAGATGCAGATTGTGGCCGGGGAAAGCAAAGACAACTATATCTTCACCGACGTATGCGAAGGATACACACATCTCGACATCACGTCAATCGACGACATACGCCGCATTGTGAAGGAGAACGATATAAAATGCATAGTGAACTGTGCCGCATGGACCAACGTGGACGCTGCGGAAACGGCAGGCGACATAGTGGAGACTCTCAACGCCACGGCACCGGAAAACCTGGCACGCGCCATGAAGGAGGTGGGCGGACTGCTCGTACACGTGAGCACAGACTACGTGTTCGGAGGAGACCCGTATAACACTCCCTGCAAGGAGGACCAAAAAGGCACGCCGACCGGCGTATACGGACAGACCAAACTGCACGGTGAGGAGAAGATCATCGCCACGGGAGTGGACCACATCATCCTGCGCACGGCATGGCTATACTCCGAATTCGGCAAGAACTTCGTGAAGACGATGCTCAACCTCACCGCCACGAAGCCACAGCTCAAGGTGGTGTTTGACCAGTGTGGCACGCCTACATACGCCCTTGACCTGGCAAAGACCATCGCGCACATCATCGGAAGCCGCCTCTACAAAGGCAATTCGGGCATCTACCACTTCTCGAACGAGGGTGTATGCAGTTGGTTTGACTTCACCAAGAAGATTGCTGAACTCGCCGGAAACACGACATGCGACATACAGCCATGCCACAGCGACGAATTCCCGAGCCCCGTGAAGCGCCCTGCCTACAGCGTGCTCGACAAGACAAAGATAAAGGAGACCTTCGGCATCAGGATTCCATACTGGACCGACAGTCTGAAGACCTGTATGCACAACATGAATAAATAACAAAATAAAAATAACGCACGATGGAGAATGAAGCATGGACAGGAAAAGCGGCTCCAGCCAAAATCCTTCATTCTTCATTCTTCATTCTTCATTTAACCACATGGCTAACGAAATAGAAAGAAGAAGAACCTTCGCCATCATCTCACACCCTGACGCCGGTAAGACAACGCTTACCGAGAAGTTCCTCCTTTTCGGAGGAAAGATTCAGGTGGCCGGTGCGGTGAAGAACAACAAGATCAGAAAAACCGCCACTTCCGACTGGATGGACATAGAGAAGCAGCGCGGTATCTCCGTATCCACATCCGTGATGGAGTTTGACTACGAAGACTACAAGGTGAACATCCTTGATACGCCTGGGCACCAGGACTTTGCAGAGGACACATACCGCACGCTGACCGCCGTTGACTCGGCAATCATCGTGGTGGACGGAGCGAAGGGTGTGGAGGCACAGACGAGGAAACTCATGGGCGTCTGCCGAATGAGAAACACTCCGGTAATCATCTTCATCAACAAGATGGACCGCGAGGGACGCGACCCGTTTGACCTGCTCGATGAACTGGAGGAGGAACTTGGCATCAAGGTGCGCCCCCTGTCATGGCCTATCAACCAGGGCGCCAAGTTCAAGGGCGTATACAACATATACGAGAACAAGCTCGACCTGTTCACTCCCGACAAGCAGCGAGTGACCGAGAAGGTGGCGGTAGACATAAACAGCAACGAACTCGACGAGCGCATCGGCGACCAGGATGCCGCCAAGCTGCGCGAAGATCTGGAGCTCGTGGAGGGGGTATACCCGGAATTCAACGTGGAAGACTACCGCGAGGCTACCGTGGCACCGGTGTTCTTCGGATCAGCACTCAACAACTTCGGTGTGCAGGAACTGCTCAACTGCTTCGTGAAGATAGCCCCAAGCCCACGCCCCACACAGGCCGTGGAGCGAATCGTGAAGCCAGAAGAACCCAAGTTCACCGGCTTCATCTTCAAGATTACGGCAAACATCGACCCGAACCACCGTTCATGTATCGCCTTCTGCAAGGTGTGCAGCGGCAAGTTCGAGCGCAACAAGCCATACCTGCACGTACGTCAGGGAAAGACAGTGCGTTTCTCCTCGCCTACCCAGTTCATGGCGCAGCGCAAGAGCACCATCGAAGAGGCTTACCCGGGCGACATCGTGGGTCTGCCGGACAACGGCATCTTCAAGATCGGCGACACGCTGACCGACGGCGAGAAGCTCCACTTCAAGGGACTGCCGTCATTCTCTCCCGAGATGTTCAAGTATATCGAGAACGATGACCCTATGAAGAGCAAGCAGCTCAACAAGGGTATAGACCAGCTCATGGACGAGGGTGTGGCACAGATGTTCGTAAACCAGTTCAACGGAAGAAAGATCATCGGCACCGTAGGACAGCTGCAGTTTGAAGTAATCCAATACCGTCTGGAAAACGAATACAACGCCAAATGCCGTTGGGAGCCGGTGCATCTCTACAAGGCTTGCTGGATAGAGAGCGACGACCCTGCAGAGCTTGAGAACTTCAAGAAGCGCAAATACCAGTATATGGCAAAGGACAAAGACGGAAGGGACGTGTTCCTTGCCGATTCCGGCTATGTATTGTCAATGGCACAGGAAGACTTCAAACATATAAAGTTCCACTTTACAAGCGAATTCTAAAGAGCGCTGACTCAATAGCTTACATATTCTCCATCCGCCTACGGCAACAATGAGGCGCGACGGAAAATAGATACAGGGGGGTGTGTCAAAACGACGCATCCTCTTTTTTTACAAACAAAACCCCGACTTT
>OLSD01002126.1_pt1 | contig 14515 bp, 25 predicted proteins | sample 1672211 | NCBI WGS metagenome assembly OLSD01 (sample SAMEA3136659, study PRJEB25190) | human gut metagenome | reverse complement strand
TCTCCCTTGAAGCGCATAGCACCAGAGAGGCCTAGGTTTTCAATAGCAATAGCTCGCTTTTGGTCTGTGTCAAATTCAGAAAGGAGATTGTCCTTTTTAAGATATTCCCCTTTTTCATTTATTACACAATGCGGGTTGCCACTATGAATGTCTGGAACATACACACAATCATGCGTGTGATGAAGTTGGTTTTTATTTTGTATCATGGCTTCAAACATTCATAAAAAACATTGATGGAATTGAACATGTCGACATTCTGAATGAACGCGATCCTGTTCAGTATGCATTGATAGTTCTCCGGCTGGTGCCCATTGTGTAACTACTCGACGAGATCCTGGAAATCATCGATGACTGCGTGCTTCAAATCAAGCACGGCATCCGCAACCGTCACTACCATATTTGCTGTTGTCTTTACAGAATCCAGTGCAACCGACCAAATCACGCATGATGTTTAACGCTTCAAAGTACCGATCCTCATCAAGTAAGTAATCGATGACATTGATCGCCATCCACAAGAGATCACGCTTGTACACTAGATCTTTATGTTTCTATGTGTTACACTTGTCAGTTCCGCAGAACTTACCAAGTATCTCACGGTTGATATTAAAGAAGCACTCTTTGAGTCCGCACATGCTGAACATATAATCCTGAGAGAGTGCAACCGTGAAGTTATTGTTTATATTCAGAGAAATGAAATCATTAATCTGCACGATATCCCACTATCCGTTCCAGTACTTGACAATATGCTCACCATCATAAGCAAAAACGAATTTCTTTTTTGCTAACTCGTCGATATATTCCAGACTGTCCTTTTTAGGCAGGATATAATGCGACACCATGTAAAGGCCATCCTCTTCGATATGAAAATCGCTCACATCATCAGAACTATGATCATTGATATCGTACGTGTACAGGTCGTATTTTTCCTCTTTCTCTTCTGTTATGTCAACGCTATGGATAACGTTGACGGAAACCGTCCCGTCATATGTAAAGATACCATCGTAAGTATTACAGGGACGTTCCATTCCGGCTATCGTAACATGACAGCCGGATGTATGCTGTAATTGAAATATTGCCTACATTATCCAAAATTAACGTTGTCATTATATGGATTGCCGTCATGTAGTTGCTTGAGCTCTATGTCAACCTTCTTGTTATCAACGGCGATATTATCTTCTTTGTATTTCTTGTCTGCCCTCGCGTTGTACCACCTGATATCGCTATCAATACGGAGACGCTCTTTTTCAAGCTACATCTTTTCCTGGTCGTACTTCTCGATCTGCTTCTGGGCTTGCTACAGCTACTTTTGCATCTGCTGTAACTGCTACTGTGATTCTTGCAGCTTCTGTTGTAATTGTTGGATTTGGTTATTTTCCGCCTTCTGTTTCTCCATAGCCTGTTTTACTTTTATCTTTAAATCCGTCAAGCTCTTACTAGTCAACGCTTCAAAAATGATATCCGGCGCTAGGGTCTATGATTGGATGAAGTTCGGAATTACTTGCATCAGCTTTGCCATATCTTGCATGACATCTGTGCTGCTGCTTATATGTATATCGTAATCGCTAAGTGTGAAATGTTCAGGAAGAGCAGTGAATACTTTCTGGAATTTATCGCCTAGGATAATTGTTCCAGTTAGTCCGTTCTTGTATACTATCTTTGCCTCATTCAAAGCATCTAGTAACATCTCGCAAGTCACGAGATCCATTTGCTGATAGTACTGTTTGGTTATAGTGAATGAATTGTTTGCACTCAGTTTTACATTACTCACTGCATCCTTCTATTCGATACCGTTCAGTCGCTCCTGGAATACTCCGGTGATACTGGACGCTGTCTCTTCTATGGACTACAAAGCAACCTAGATAGCTTGAATAGCCCCAACTTTTACGGTATCATCAAATCCATTGAAAATTGTATTGATAGGTGCCTAACCAGCAGCTGCTCGTCCTTCCTGTGAGGTGTCGATCAAGCCAAGGCCTCCCTTTTTATATGCCAGCCATTTCTGTATTCTCTCCGGCCAGTTAACGCCAAGGTTGGTAGGGATAAGGCTTTCATCTATCCAATCACCAACTGTTCCACTGTTGGCAATGATGTTGTCTCTGTAATAATGTAAAAGATTATATCGATCTTGCAAAGGAACACAAGCTAGAACCAGAGAATATGGCTGGCTCCCTCGATTAGTGAAATAGACCCCGTTGACTGTTAAACCACAATAGCTCGGGTTGTCAATAGAACGCACAGCAGAATCATCTTTGCCTGTTAGGATATAGATGTCATCGTTGATTCTAACGGTGCGGTATCTGTTCATAACGAAATTCTTATCGGTCTCTATCCATTCAACCTCATAAACAGGGAGCAACTTGTTATATCTGTTGTTTTTCTCATCTGTTGGATAGCCTGGTATGATAGCCTCCTCTCCTGCTCTCAATCCTTGAGTAGCGGGAACTCCGTTGTGTTCAAAAGTCCTAATGTAAGAGTATGAATAATCAGACGCTGCATTTTCCCATTCCTTTTCTATCTTCTCAACATCTTCACGCGATAAATCCTAACCGTATTGCATCAAGATCTGTGATTTGGAAAGCCATTTCCTGACAACTACACGGTACGAATCCTTGACATATGGAGATTCCGGATTTCGATCTATAAAGGTGTTTAGAGGATTCAATACTTCTATCTATACATTATTCCTGTTTACACTCGGCTTTACCCTGTAAAAGCAATAGCCAGTGATCAATATATCTAGCAATAACTCGCGGAGCTTTCTCATGATGTCGGTACTTCTCGATTGCATTAAATACTCGATGACATTCTGCGCTGCTATCTCGTACTGACTAGTGAAGTTTGTCTTCACGTCCTATATGATCTTCTGAAGCGTAGCCTCTATATTATGGTCGACAGTATCCTTGCCGTCTATAAATGAGAGGATATCATTCTTGAGTTTTTTCTGCATGAACTTGTAGACCTACTCGTGAATCTGAATCTATTTCTCTCTTTCCATCGCGCTGATAGTCTGGGAATCCTTGCAGGAAACCTTCGGCAATACCGGAGTACCAAGATACTCTCCGATCAATACGTCCACGTGTTTCTTAATAAGCGGTATGAATTCAACGGAAGTAGGGCTTCCTATTCCGAAGTTCTCCTCAAGGTATCTGTACTATTCGGAGTTCATCTTTCCGTTATAGTAGTTATACGCCTTTTGCAAGTCTGTCTTCTCATACACCAGCTCCGTGATGGCGTTGTCTGTACATTCCTGCAAGCGTTCCTGCTCTTTTGTCATTATTATAAACTTTTAATATTTATGTCCTACTCTCCAACCATCCGTATTTTAGAATGGTAAGCATTAGGAAATTTCTTTCGTCTCACAAGATCCCACAAGTATTCGCTGATAAAGCCTTCCAGCCGACGCTGCCATTTGATATCTCCTTTGAACCAGTTGCCTTTTTTGAATTGTTCATTCATGAAATCCTCAACCTATTTGTTTCCATCTATTCCGAAATAAGAATCAAAACGTTTGAGAACATCAAAAACAAAATGTGCACCTTCCAGGAAATCATCGTGTTTCATAATGAACATATTGCAATATGAGCATTGCGCATCTTCCAGAAAATCATCATAAACCGGCAAGTATGACCTGTCCGCTTCTCTTATTGCCAACCTTAAAGGATTAATGAAAATCGAGCTATGATAAACAGAGATATTAACCTTGTTCATAAGCCCGGAGGACCAGGTTCTCGTATACACTGCGCCGTGCTTGTCAATTATATCACGTGCTTTTCCTAGGTCTTCAATAAAGCCATCAAAAAACCTTCTGTAATGGCAGAAGCCGATATATTCAGGTATTAACTCCTCGTGCTCCATGACGTGTTTGATTTGGCAAGCTTCACCATAGCATATATTGTGCTTTTTCGTGAACTCATCATTCATATATATAACAGGAGACAAATCATCAAAAATATTCTCATTTTGCGCAGCGATAAAATAGCCATCACTGTGTGGGTGGTCTCCTGTTATTGTATTATGCGCGCATATGTACATCCTCAAATCATCCATTACTTACTAAATCTTTCTATCCTATATGGTGTGTGCTGTGGTCTATCGGGCATGGCATATGACGCTCGAACATATCAGTCTTGTATCCAGTGTAAAATTTCGTATCAGTCAATCGACGACCATGAAGTTCTTTTTCTAGATATTCGAGAAACTTATCATCGTCTAACTGTGCGCATATATGGAGAGGGTGATCCGGATCATTCAATCCAAGCACAAGATCAATAGCTCCACCTGGTAATCTGTGAATATTCAAAAGGCCAACATAACACTTTCCGTATACTTTAAAAATAGTTTCTAGGATCGCTTGAGCGAACTTGTCCGTAGCTGTAGTCATTGGTTTGCAAATACATGTTAAAATTAGCCGTCATCTAGTTATTCTTTTTGATAGGTCCGAAATGCTTGATCCCTCGCTCGTCATAATAATATCCGAAATCTACAAACTCATCGTCTGCTTTTTTCTATGCCTATGGCGTGATTCCGGACAGCTCTTCATCTGCAAGCTCACATTCTCCCATAGCAGCCACGATATCAAACTTACGTTTGTTTTCGTCAGAGTATCTTGATAACTCATCAAGCATTTCCTCAAACCATATATCGTAGCCATAATCAAGGACGAAATCCTTAATCAGGTCTGTCTAATGATCGATGACAGCAGGAGATGCTGGGGATCCGTATTGCTACGTTTTACGTCTTGCTATATCTGGATATGTTGCAGATGGGCGTTTCATGAAGTAGTTCAAGAGATGCCTATCACGCGCCCATGTCACCATGGACATCCTCGTTGCCTCGATGTTAATCTGGCAGTTGTAATACATAGCAAGACCAATAGCTACTTCATAAGCTTCTCGTATATCATCCGGTCTATCTTTATATATGGCAACGTATCTAGGCGTGCGATTGCCAAACGTGCGACGCTTGACAACCATACAGAAATCAGACGGATCTTTGTATGTTGATGATGTCTGCAACATACCGATATCAATTCCGTCAATACCAGCGACATATAGGTTGTTTGTTTTCTCTATCAGACCTTGAGACTCACCGTCTCGCTCTTTATCTTCTACCCATAGCGGATGCTCTAAAATCTTGATCTTGCCATCTTTGCAAGCATTCCATATAACGCTCTAAACATTGGCTCTATCAACCTTGCGCTCTGTATTCTTATACTGGAAACGTATGGTGCCAATATCAATAGGCGGACATTCATGCATTGCACGGATGCGTGTGAGCTATTCGGCAATAGTTGCCCTGTTGAATTTATTCTGAACTCCAGAAGAAAAAGCCTCTGTATCATTGAACGGATACTCTGCACAGTGATCAATGAGTGCCGTAGGATCAGAAGCCATGGCGGCACGAATCTCATTTTGCCATTCTACAACAGCGTCAGGATCAACAAATCCTCTATGCGAAAGAAACCGTTTTCTATCTTTTGGTATCTTGGTGCAAGGTATGAAAAAAGAAGTCAACACCTCTGCACCGTTTTGTGTGTATCTGTGCCGATGTGGGAGAATACCGTAAACCTCAGGATGGTAAAACATACGCTGTAATCCATCGAGTGATTCCTTGGTATCTCCAGATGTCCCTCCGCACACACGTATTCCCCATGACGCATTCATTGGACCAACAAGCGCTGTTGCCTGGATATATGCCTTGGCGAAATTCTTCCATGAACCTACCTCGTCCATGGCAAGAATATCCAAACGGAATCCACGCAACTTGCTTGGGTTATCTGCGACAATACCGATAATCTAAGACATCCATCCTACCTCGATTTTCTGTCCGTTGATTATTTTATAATGAGAAGATCTTTTCCAATCATTGGAATCTTTCACCTATCGTAATTTGAAAAATCCGCCATCAGTGTTGTCGTTTAAAAAAGCCAAACAGTTCCAGACCTTACCAATAGTGTTGTCTAAATAGTCAGATCTATGAGTGGCTAACATGTTTATGGAATTTTTGATGCAATTATAGCTATTGGCTAGAATTGCTGAAAGCATCTCAGAATAACCTACTTCTCGTGCTTTCATTATCACGGCATTCCTTCTGAGTCTTTTACACATCTCATAATAATGAAAAAACTCATATTGCCCAGCATAAAAAGCCGGGAAAATAAAAAGACGACCACCACCTGACTTTTCCGTATTGTCAAGATCCATAAGCTGGAAATAATTCAAGAAAAAATAATTGTCACCAGTTATGGTGTAGCCGTTCACGGTCATCCCGTGCTTGCATCGCTTGTATTCCTCAAGCCAAAAATCCTGGAATGCTTTCGTCCCTTTATGGAACTACGTATAGTGTCCAGTTCGCAAGAAAGAATCCCTCGCCTCAGTGAACCAGTCAGGATCGAAATCTAGCCCAGATGTTTTGTTTATCGGAATGTATCCAGTAAGCTCATAAGATAGATCAGTATCAAAAAATACGATCTCTTGATCAATAGGTATGTCCCACTAGCCTTTGTGCTCGCTTTTTACCTATTCAACAATTGCATCTTCATCATGAATATCCTTGAGCATTACCTCGTCAACAATTTTCTGTATCTCCTCAGGATATTGTACATTTTTCATAAATCAAAAATCACCTTCGGGCATAAACCCGTCTTCTGCTCCTCCTCGTATGGACGAACGCTCAGCTAGCTCCTTCTTTACTTGACTCTCTAATGTTGTCAGAGAATCATGAAGTTTGTTCAATGAGTTGATCTCCTGAATCAAATTCTTCACCTAAAACATCGGCTTTCCTGTCAGTTCATCGCGTTCCTCAGGGTCAATATTGACAAAATAGTTTGCTATCTTATCAATCGCAAAACGCGCTGACTCTAAGAGTCTAATGCTCCGGTCCTAGTTCTACATCTCCTAAAACTTACGACATGCTTCCCTAAACACCGGGTCATTAAACTCTTCATCCGTCAATTGCGAATCTTTGAGCGCCGCCTCATGGCGTTCTCCCTGAGATATGTCGCTATACAAAGAATGCCAATGTAAAGCAAGGTAAATATAAGTAAGCTCGCGAAACATACGTAGTCCATATTCACCAGTTGGATCTTCCTTGCACTTATTCCGCTCTGGATCAGCAAGATCAGCAAATTCCTTGATCAATAAGATCTCAGGACGGTTGATCTCAATACGATTGTGAGCAGAATCATATACAAAGAAATTGTTCATAAATTATTCATAATCTTTTAAAGATACGAACTAGTAAGGAGTTCTAAATAACCTCATAAAACTGTCATTATTAGTCTCTCCGTTATCTCCGTTCTCTATTCGCTAAAATTTCTTATCTGAAGGATATCGAGTTCTCAATGAATCTCTATTTTGTTTGCTATTTTGGTATTCTTTTATATCAAATTTCCCTTCATCTGTTAAATTATCCACAAGATTCTTTGTAAACTCTGCGTTCTGATAACCAAGGAAATGAGAATTTTCAATATAGGTACCTCTTGGTCTAATAGGATTTGACGGATAATATACATCGATGTCATTAAGAGCGTGATAAACTGGTGTGTACTGAACACGTGTATCATATTGATGAGTAGGAGACTCAAGTGCATAAATCGTATCATTTAAAGCTGGAATCAGTCCAGGAATAACAGTTATCCTATCACGGCTTGGATTTATATTATCCGTACCGTATATAATGTCTTCTCGTATCTAATCTTTATTATTAGCGACTCCACCATTCCCTCTTCCATTTTGCATATCTACAACGATCGGAGCTACACGTGTCGCATCGTTTTTCTCTACATGCTCCTTTATTTGCACAGGCGGTTTTTTGCCTTCGTTTTTAAAACGAGTTATTAAACGTTTCATATTATTCAGTATAAGAAAAACCTCTATATCTATCAGCATTATTGTTTGTGAAAGGAATATTCTTTGTGTTTATAATCCTTGCCTTACCAAACTTATTTTTCAGATTCTGATAATTTTTATCCTCTGTTCTAAGTTCTCCATCCCAATGATATACACCAGCCGGCTCGAATCTATAACCACCCGAACCTTCTACCCGATTACCGTTCTCATCAATCATCCAAGGATAATATACTCGTTCGCTATATATCGTGTCATTATTTGCTGGATCAATAGCAGGGATTATTGTGCGCTTCATCATTGTGCCATCTGGAGTCTTAGCTGTCTTTACCTGGATATTCTGAGAAGGCTTCTTTTTTGCAGTTCCGCCATTCTGAAATATCTCTGTACGAATACCGTTCATAGCTTTGCTAATTGCTCCCTTCTTCATCTTCTTGCCACATTTAGCAGACTAAACCTTTTCGCGCTCTTCCTGCTTCTTAACGCAAGCCTAGCAAATAGTACCTCCAGTCTTATAATATCTTGTCTCATATCCGGCAGGACATATTCCCTTTAACTTCATAAGATAGTTAAGCTTTGCCCCACGACGTGCAGACTGGACGTTTGACTGTTCTATCTACTTTGTGATTATCTCTTTCAAAACTCCAGGCTGAGCAATCTGCTGCAAAATCTGAGGATTTTCATTTTCAACCTTATCCTGTCCTACTTTTATCAACTGCTCGTTAGTCGCAAGCTTCTGGAGAGTTTCCTGATCCTGCACTGCAATATTTGCAACCTGTGCGATTGCATCTTCAACAGATACGTCCTATTTCTGGCTTTCTGCATAGCCAATATATCCGAGAACAGCACCAAGTAAAAGCTGATCTTCTGCCTGATCATTAGCTGCTCCACCCTATTGATAATAATTAATCATTTTGTTTTTGTTTATTTAGTAATTAATTGAACAATATTCCCGTTTTCGTCATACACATAATTCGGATTATAATACCAATCCTAGTCTTTGCTTTTCACTGGCATCATATAAGTTTTTCCATTTTGCTAGAATGTAACATATGATCTAACTCCAGCAAATGAAGAATCTGGGCTATTATATTCTTCACGTGGTTTATCGCTAAAATGAAAGTCCATATTTTTGGAATCTTTAACAGATATTGGTCTAAAACCACTTTCTCCTATTCGTAATTCTTCAGGACTATCTGAGAACCATGATTTCATATCATCCCAATTGGTAAACCCTGAATAATCTGCAGATCTCCATTTTGACTATCCACGTTTCGGAAGTGATGTCGCTCCGATTTTAAAATGTGGACCCATATTAAAAGCGAAATTAGAATCATTATATGCATCACCAGTCCGAGAGCTGTATTTATCACCTTTCAATTCGTTTGTCTTATGTAATACGACTGTCGGTATAGCTTCCTACTATGGTTCAGGCTACTATTCTGGCTGTGCTGGCTAAACTGGTGGCTACTAACCAGAATTGTCTTCTGGAGCAGGAGGTGGCGTTCTCTATCTCAAATTGCCAAAATATATTCCATATTCAGCCTTACAGATTCGTCCACCTCTTCTTTGACTAGGTATAGTATACTGCCACTAGCCATTTTGGAAGTTCCAACCAGCACCATGGTATACATTATTCATAAGGTATCTGTCAAATGCTGAAGCAACCCTATTGTCAAAATAATTCTCATGGCCCTACTGTGGAGTGTATCCAATTTTACTTAAAGCGCTCTTATAGTCGTTGCCAAAGATAGACTGTATCTACGCGTCGTTCAAGTTATACTGCGACTTTAAGAAATCTTTATATACATTTTGATTATCTATATAAAGATTATCGTCTCCGTCTTTACTTTCGTCATATTTAGACCATGCTTCTGATGGATTAAATCTAGCTCTGCTTTGATCCCAGTTGTACCATATAGGCATATTATAATATCCACTTTGCGATCTCAGAATATCGTCAGTATTACCCATTTGCCTCTAGAATAAATAATCCATAGGATCGATTTGGCCGTTTACATTAAATCTAGAATTAGCAAACCAGGTTTTACCGTATTCATTCAATTCATCAGGAGAAAGTGAACCGTCATTATTCGTGTCGGCTTTTTCCATCATGGATTTATATTTTGCCTTATCTGGTGTCTATGTGTACAATTCGTTCAACCACTGATCTTTCTAATCACCGAAGCCAGAGAAAAATCTATTTCCTACAGCTTTTGGTTTGTCTGTACCAGCTTGCCATGTAGCCTATGCTGCACGTTGGTTTTTATTAAAATAATTAGCAACTTTTTGATTAAACAAACCTTCGGCTGTCGTGCTATCGTATGTTATATTCGGGTCATACTAATAACCTGATTTCTATTTCTTTAATAAATTGCGAGCTTCAGACCAAGAATAACCATCAGGATTTGCTTCTCCAGATAATGTTGTTTTTGCTCCGTCCCAAATAAAAGCCTAACCACCATATCGATTGATATCTCGTTTGAGCCTTCTAGATTTTCCGAGACCACGGTATCGGCTGCTATTCAAATTAATGATCTACCTATTTTGACCATACAATCGTTTGTCTCTCGCTTCTTGCTCAAGCTTAGCTTTTTGCTATTCATCATCGACTACTGGTGGTACATCTGGATTTTGCTCTTGGAACTTTTTATTGTCTTTGTCGTAAGTCCAAGTCTTAGATGTTGTCTCTCCAGCCATATCACTTAACAAGTTCAAGGTCCTTTGTACTAAACACGCCCTCCTGCAATTCCTGCTATGTATTGAACCATATGCACTTGATGCCCTTCAGACTGTTCCCCTTATCTACGTTTCTTTTGAAAACATTCGTAACCTTTCCGATCACGATCATATCAGGACGGTTTTGAATATCCTATTTAATCCTTACAACCTGACCAGGAAGGAAATAAATCTTATCTTCCTCATTTAACATAATTTTTCACTTCTTTTTATCGGACCCCTTAAAACGTTCAGTGAGTCCTGAGTTTATAACTACCAAAGCGCGTGTCTCATTTACAAGTACGAGTCCTTGCTTGAAGAACGGAACGGGTACCTCGCTGACAACCGTCCAATAGATAACGTCCCCATCCTTCACATACTTACACTCCGGACCTGCATCGACAACCTCTCCAACATGAATCATAGACTTCTCTTCCTCATATTCTCCGGTCTCATTCGATTTGTAAGTTGGAGCATATCCGCCAGTGTCAAGAATGATGCCGCTGTCGGTCTTCGTGATCCTCTGGAAAGGATTCTGCGAATAAGGCTTCACCAAAACATAGTTGTAGATTGCCTTAATCTCCATCTTATCAAATTCCTCATTGAACTTTTCCGCGTACTTACCGACTGCCTTCTCGTGGTCCTCGAGTTTCTTCTGCATGTCGTCAATCTTCTGATTGATCTTTGTAGCAGCTTCTCTTTCCATAATGCGGTCTGCGTTCTCTCCATTCAACACAAAATGCTGGGCTGTTTCAATGTTCGTAGCCACGCGTGCAAGCTTCTCATTACTATTCATTCCAATTCTCTCGTCCATAATTCAAAAATTTAAAAACATTACCATTTATTTAATTTACATTTCTCATCTTTTACTGTTATCTTACTCTCTATTATACAGCCGCACTTTTTGCAAATAAATCCAAAAAGTGGTATATATAGTTTTTGATCGCACGAACGGCAAACCGCGTATCTCTTCCTTGAAAACTCAGGATAAATATGAAATAAGTTCTTGAAGTTTCCCTCGAGAATATTCCACATTTTATGAGCGATCATCAAAATAATATTCACCATTTTCCTGCAACACATTCCGCTGTCGAATTACTCCATTTAAATTTTAATATACAACCGCAACCTCTAACAAATCCTTTGCGTGCTTCAAAAGCAATATCATCATTTTCTGGATTTATCCATAGGTTGCTATTACATATTCCTTCATGACTTGAGGAAAATATTGGGCACTTCTCGCATATCTGTTGCCTAATTTCGATGTAATCTTTGTCTAGTCCAAGCTTCTTACTTACATCTTCATCAAGAAATTTCTCTATCATAAATCAAAAAATTAAAGGTTTCATTTTCTGCATAGTGTCTTCATGTTTCAACTTCTTCCGATAGTAGGAAATCATATTCTCCACTTCATCTTTCAGATAGTCGCACTTGTACATAGTGCCAGCACCTGTTGTTGGATCAATATGGTAGATTATGAGTTCCTTGACTTTTAGCTCTGGTTTTATTTTTGTCAACATCCAGGCATAAGTAGACACTTGTAGTTGGTACTCGTTAAAATTACAATTGTCAAATTTGTTTAATGGATACAACATCCGTTGTGTTGTTCTTGTTTGCTGATTATAAGACGCAGCTTTCTTGTTGATCTTGCTGTTCGTTTTGAAGTCAATGACAATGATATCATTGAGATCTTTAACCAGAAGGTCAATTTTACCATTCAGTCGAAAATCACCGTCCTCGTACTTGATAGAAAATTCAGAATACGCGCCGCGAGGTAAGTCCAAATCTGAGTAGTCATTCATAAATTCAAACTTACCTCCCAGCCCGAATCGTTCCAGTGTCTGTTTGCCGCCCTTAAAGGAATCCTCCAGCTGTTTGTGGATAATAGTTCCACGGTCACAGGCGTCTTGTTTGCTTTTCTGCCATTGATCAAGTACATTCTGCTTTTCCCGATTGAAGTCTGTTTCACTTATATCATACAACATCAACAGGTCCGTGTCTATCTTATGTTTAGAAAGTACCGATTTTTTTTCAACCTACCATCTGTCTTTTGGTATCAATCTCTCGAGTGCTTTTACTCCACTCCAAAACTCCTTATCGAAGGGCGCTACAAATGAGTGAATTAAATCGGTTACATTTATATTATGTGTAGACATTTTTCCGTTCTCCATTTAAACATTCAACATTATCATTTAATCTTTGGATGACTTACTCTGAAACTCTAACAGTTTAGATTTGTATGAGTAATCCATACCAATTAAGGAACCAGCGAAAGTACACGTTTCACCAAATGCTATAAGTACCGAAGAGTGAATCACGCCCATTGGTGGAACTGTAAATCCAGCGACAAGAAGCAACAGCCCAGCGGTCAATATTACAGAAGCCATGCGAAGCTGAAATCTTAGCTTCCTTTCTTTCTGATTCATATGAAACTTAATTTTTAAAAATTGACATATATCTTGATTGGTTTATATTCTACGCAATAATACTATTATTGTTACATAAAATAGCAGCAATTATGGTACATCTCTTAAAAAAGGGATCCGGCATTCATATAAAAAAATCACATGAGGGAAGATTTACGGAATATTGCGGAGGTAATGTGACGGAAGAATGCATACTGAGAGGGAAGAACTCCCCGGATCCAAAAATACGAAAACAGGCAGTCTTCGCATAGAATGCCAGAAAATTCAAACACCAAGACGGAGGCCCAATTTATGGAGCATCTTAGATATAGACAAATGGAAATCTCTCGCAACAATGGAAATAGCAGCAAGAGATGGCTGTGCAAAATTTCAATCAAAGCATGGAATAGAAAAAACAGCTTGATGAAATGAAGCGCATGCAAGAATCACAGGCTCTTGGTCAAAGTATAGGTCAGACTGTTGGATAGCTTTTTGGTAGAGGTATGCAAGCAGTTGCATAGAACATACGAGAAAAGAAAGATCAGGAAAATAAAGTTGGTATAATAGACGGTGGACAAGAAATCGCGCAAACAACCACTCCACAAGCAACTGCTCCGCAGGATACAACACAATAGTGGCAGCCTTCATTTGCTGGTTTGTCATTTTAGCCAACAGCGCCATGGCAACTTTATGGAAAAACGCCAAGCATGAGAGATGGCGGAAACTTTGAGAATATAATGAATATGAACGAATTGTTTTCTACATATAAATCAGTTGAACCTTTACAAATAGAAAAAGAAGTAGAAATTCCGGATTTTAAATCAAGATATGATTCTTTCCTGGAAAACCTCAATAGATATAAGACTAAAAAAAAAGACAATAAAGAATTGACTGAAGACAATCAAAATTGGTTTGGTAATACATCTATTGCACAAGTATCCAGTAGTACGACACCTAGTAGTGCAACAATCACATAGCAGCCAGACTATACTTCGAAAGATTTATAGACGATGTTGCAGGAATAGGGACTTGATAAGTATATAACAATTACTAGCGGATACCGTGATCATAATATAGGAAAAGCTGGCAGTAAATCAAATCATAGAAAGAAAAACCAGCATGGTTTGTCTATGGCGTATGATATAATACCAGCACAAGGCGAAACTTTTGATTCTATATTTCAAAAGATAAAAGAAAATCCAGCAATGCAGCAATGGCTATCTCAAAACGGTTTTAATATAAACGACGAAACAGATGCTGCAACATTAAGACGTACTGGAGGAACTGGTGCTCATTTCCATATTGGACCTGATAAGTTTAATGTAAGAAAAGCATAGCACGGATTAGATGTTTCTAGTCTGTTTACAAAATATAATTCTGCAGAAATTAATGAGCCAACTGATAAAATTGTTATGCCTAACTAGGAATTGACACAATAGAGTTATTCTTTAAATGCGATATCAGGAAATAATAACAAAGAAGAAGGTAAAAAACAAGGATCAGACCAGGATTGGTTTAATCCGGAAACAATAAACACAAGCAGCA
>OLSD01002116.1_pt1 | contig 14593 bp, 10 predicted proteins | sample 1672211 | NCBI WGS metagenome assembly OLSD01 (sample SAMEA3136659, study PRJEB25190) | human gut metagenome | reverse complement strand
TACCTTTGCTCGCTGCAAGTTCCGCACGAGCCGAAGAGCACTTAATGTGCTCTTCGTGCGAGCAGGACTGTCCGCAGCAGCGAGCAAAGGTAAGAACGCCCCGCCCCAACCCAGCTAACAAAGGAGCTGATATGTGCGATTGCACAGATCATAAGGACGAGATCCCTGCCTACGACGCGCAGGCCATTGAGTCCCGGTGGATGAAGGCCTGGGAGGACTCCAACCTCTTTGCCGTCGACACCGACGACAGCAAGCCCAAAAAGTATGTGCTCGAGATGTTCCCGTATCCGTCGGGCGACCTGCACATGGGCCACGCGCGCAACTATACCATCGGCGATGCCATGGCCCGTCAGGCCCGCATGCGCGGCTACGACGTGTTGCACCCCATCGGCTTTGACGCCTTTGGCCTGCCTGCCGAGAACGCCGCTATTAAGCACAATACGCAGGCTGCCGCCTGGACGTATAAGAATATGGACCAGGCGCTCGCCACGATGAAGCGTATGGGCTTCTCCTACGATCTGGATCGCATGGTCAAGACCTGCAGCCCCGACTATTACCGCTGGGGTCAGTGGATCTTTGAGAAGCTGTGGGAAAAGGGTCTGGTCTACCGCAAAAAGAACCCGGTCAACTGGTGCCCCACCTGCAAGACCGTTCTGGCCAACGAGCAGGTCACTGAGGGCAAGTGCTGGCGCTGCGGCACCGAGCCCGAGAAGCGCGACCTTGAGCAGTGGTACTTCAAGATCACCGAGTACTCCCAGGAGCTGCTCGACGACCTGGAGAAGCTCCCCGGCTGGCCCGAGCGCGTCAAGCAGATGCAGGCCAACTGGATCGGTCGCTCCGAGGGCGCCGAGGTCGACTTTACCCTGTGCGACCAGGATGGCGAGGCCATCGAGGGCGATGAGGGCAAGATCACCGTCTTCACCACGCGTGCCGATACCCTTTTTGGCGTCTCCTTCTTTGTCCTGGCTCCCGAGTACGCCGGCCTGCACGAGCTCGTCGAGGGCACGGAGTACGAGGAGGCCGTCACCAAGATCGTCGAGGACTCCAAGCACATCTCTGCCGTCGAGCGTGCCCAGGGCACCCTCGAGAAGCACGGTGCCTTCACGGGCCGCTATGTGGTAAACCCCGTTAACGGCGAGAAGGTCCCCGTGTGGGTTGCCGATTATGTCGTTGCCGACTACGGCACCGGCGCCGTCATGGCCGTTCCCTGCGGCGACCAGCGCGACTTTGAGTTTGCCCGTAAGTACGACCTGCCGATCGTGCCGATCATCCTGGACGATGACGATCGCGCTGCCGTCGAGGCCAGCGGCGAGACCATCGATACCTTCCATGCCGAGACCGTCGACTGGGATTGCGCTCACGCTGCCGAGGGCACGCTCGTCCAGTCCGGCAAGTACACCGGCATGCGCGGCGGCAAGCACTCCGAGGGCGAGGCTGCGATCGTGGCCGACCTCGAGGCCATGGGCTGTGGTCGTCGCAAGGTCGAGTTCCGTCTGCGCGACTGGCTCATTTCCCGTCAGCGCTATTGGGGCAACCCCATCCCGGCCATTCACTGCGAGCACTGCGGTATCGTGCCCGTGCCCGAGGACCAGCTGCCGGTGACGCTGCCCGAGAACCTGGACTTGGGCGCCGGCGAGACCCTCGCCGAGTGCAAGGAGTTCTACGAGACCACCTGCCCGGTCTGCGGTCGCCCGGCCAAGCGCGAGACCGATACCATGGACACCTTCACCTGCTCCAGCTGGTATTACCTGCGCTATACCGATCCGCACAACACCGAGCTGCCCTTCTCCCGCGAGGCCGCCGACCGTTGGATGCCCGTCGATAACTACATCGGCGGCATCGAGCACGCCATTCTGCACCTGCTCTACAGCCGCTTCTTTACCAAGGCACTGCGCGACCTGGGCCTGCTGAGCGTGGACGAGCCCTTCACTAACCTGCTGTGCCAGGGCATGGTCAAGGACGAGAACGGCGACACCATGTCCAAGTCCAAGGGCAATGTCGTGCCCCCGAGCTCGGTCATCGAACCTTACGGCGCCGACACCATGCGTTTGGCGATCCTGTTTATCGCCCCGCCCGAGAAGGACTTCGATTGGGATCCCAAGGCCGTTGAGGGCGCCAACCGCTTCATCAAGCGCGCCTGGCGTATCGTTTGGCAGCTCGTCCAGTCCGGCGACGCCAACGTGGCCTTCGACAAGTCCGCGCTCGACGAGGTTGCGATGAAGCTCTATCGCGAGCGTCACCGCACCATCGCCAAGTGCACCGAGGACTTCGATCGCGGCCAGTTCAACACCGCGATCTCGGCTGTCATGGAGCTCGTCAACGCGGCGAGCGCTTACCTCAATGCCACTGAGGGCGCTTCCCGTGACAAGGCGCTGTGCTATGGCGTGGCTAAGGACATCGTGAGCGTCCTTGCTCCCATCTGCCCGTTCTGGGCCGACGAGCTGTGGCACGAGGCCCTCGGCTGCGAGGGCAACGCCTACACCGCCGCCTGGCCCGAGTTCGACCTGGCCGAGTCCGTTGAGGACACGGTGCAGATCGTGGTCCAGGTGCTCGGCAAGGTCCGCGGCCGCGTCGACGTTGCCCGCGATGCCTCCAATGAGGATATGCAGGCTGCCGCCGAAGCCGCCGTCGCCAAGTGGCTCGAGGGCAAGACGGTCGTCAAGGCCATCTGCGTGCCCGGCAAGCTGGTCAACCTGGTGGTCAAGTAAGCACTGCGCGTAAAGCTGACATGCAATAAACGAGGGACGGCCCGGTTGGGTCGTCCCTCGTTTTGCATGTACCTGCCTAGGTGCCTTCGGTCAATTGTCCTATTCTTGTGGAGAAGCTGTGCGCACGCTGACCTGCAGATTCGTACTGTGCTTGCACGTTTCCGCAGCTATTGGTATAGTTTGCTTGCAAATGAAGTTGTAATTGAAAGAAGTGGGGTTTCGGCCCCGCTTCTTTTTTGTATGGATGGAGGTGCCGCAATGGTCAAGACCAAGACCGAGCAGGCGATCATCGACGCGCTCGAGGCCGTCGCTCCCCAGCACGATGTCGACATCGTCGACGTCGAGCTCGTGGGTGCCACCAAGGCCCCCTGCGTGCGTGTGCGTATCGAGGGTGCCGAGGGTCAGAGCCTGTCGCTCAACGACGTCACGGCCAACACCAAATGGGTCGGCGATGTGATTGAGGAGCTCGACCCCATCTCTTCGAGCTATACGCTTGAGGTGTCGAGCCCGGGTATGGCACGCCCGCTGCGCCGCCCGTGCGACTTTGCCCGCTTTGTGGGAGAGAACTGTGAGCTCACCTCCACCGCCACCGAGGGCCGTCGCAAGTACGCCGGCAAGATTGCCGCCGCCACCGAGTCCGACGTGACCCTCGAGCTCGAGGACGGCGAGTCCGTCACCCTCGATTTCTCTGATGTTAAAAAGTGCAAGTTGAAGCCCACCTACGACTTCAAGCCCGCGAAGGAAGGAAAGTAAGATGGCAGCATCCGACATGATGTCCGCCCTGATGGAGCTTTGCCAGGAGAAGCACATCGACCAGCTCTACCTGATCGACCGCCTGGAGCAGTCGCTCGCTAAGAGCTATGCCGAGATCCTGCATCTTGAGTGGGGCGCCAAGGTGACCATCGACCGCACCACCGGCAAGATCTACGTCTACCGCCTGGAGCCGATCGACGATTCCATGGACGAGGAGGGCAACTTCACCGAGTTCGAGGAGATTGACGTCACCCCCAAGAACACGAGCCGCATCGCCGCCCAGCACGCCAAGGCCGAGATCAACGCCATCGTGCGCAACTCCGCCCGCGAGCAGATCTACGAGGAGTTCTCCGGCCGCATCGGTGACCTCATCAGCGGTACCGTGCTGCAGTCCACTCCCGACTTCACGATCGTCAAGATTCGCGAGGGCGTCGAGGCCGAGCTGCCGCACTTCGATCAGCGCCGTTATGAGAACGAGCGCAACGAGCGTCCGATGGGCGAGCGCTACCTGCACAACCAGCACATCAAGGCCGTGATCATCGACGTTCGCGACCCCAACTCCAACCTGCAGCCGGTTCGTGGCGAGCACAGCCGTCCGCCGATTGTCATCTCCCGTACCCACCCCGAGCTCATGCGTCGTCTGTTTGAGCAGGAGGTGCCCGAGATCTATGAGGGTACCGTCCAGATTAAGTCGATCGCCCGCGAGCCTGGCCAGCGCTCTAAGGTCGCCGTCCACTCGCTCGATGACCGTCTGGATCCCGTGGGCGCCTGCGTCGGCCCCAAGGGCAGCCGTGTTCGCGCTGTCGTGGGCGAGCTCCGTGGCGAGCGCGTTGACGTCATCCTTTGGGATGCCGATCCTGTCGTCTACGTCGCCAACGCCCTGTCGCCCGCCAAGGTCACCCGCGTCCTCATCGACGAGGAGAAGGCTTACGCCGGTGTCATCGTGCCCGACGACCAGCTGTCCCTCGCCATCGGCAAGGAGGGCCAGAACGCCCGTCTCGCTGCGCGCCTGACCGGCTGGCACATCGACATCAAGTCCGAGACGCTTGCCGCCGACATTCTCAAGAACGTTCCCGTTCACGAGGAGCCCGCCGCCGACCTGATCGGTGACGAGGAGGACGAGGACGTCCGCCGCTGTGAGTATGTGTCCGAGGACGGCATCCAGTGCCGCAACCAGGCTCGTCCCGGCTCCCGTTTCTGCGGTGTCCACGACACCGACGCCTTCGATGATGCGGAGGACCTGATCTAGCGCGCGGTCGCGCCGGGCGGGTCCCGGCGCGTCTCACACGCTCGTTCAGTCTCTAGGCACCCAAGGTGCCAGAAAGGGTAGGTGAAGTCATATGGCAAAAGTCCGTGTGTCCACCCTGGCCAAAGAGTTCGGCATGACCTCCAAGGAACTGATGGGTCATCTCGCCGATATGAAGATTCCCGCTAAGTCCGCTTCCTCCACCTTGGAGGACGCCTATGTCGCTATGGTCCGCAAGCAGCTCGCCTCGGTGATCGAGGCCCGCGCTCAGGAAGTCGAGGCCGCCAAGCAGGCCGAGGAGCAGGCAGCTGCCGCCGAGGAGGCCGCACGCGCCGCCGAGGCCGAGCGCGAGCGCATCGCCGCCGAGAAGGCACGCGAGGAGGAGCGTCGCCAGTTTGCCGCAGCCCAGGCTGCTGAGGAGGCTGCCCGCGCCGAGGCCGAGGCCAAGAAGAAGGCCGAGCAGGAGCGCCTTGCCCGCGAGAAGGAGGAGGCTGCCCGCGAGGCCCAGCGCCGCGCCGTTCCCGCTTCCGACTCCGGTTCGCGCTTCCGTTCGCTTCTCGACCAGATTGCCGCACAGGAGACCGTGCTCAAGGAGAAGAAGGACGCCGAGGACAAGGCCAAGGCCGAGCGCGCCGCCGAGCGCGGTAACCGTCGTGGCGGCAACAACGACCGCCGCGGTGGCCGTCGTAACGATCGCAACGCCTCCGACAACAATTCCGAGCGCAACGCCTCCGAGAGCCGTCCGCACAGCCATCGCACCAACGCCAGCAACAACGTCGCTGCCGGCATGGACTTCCCCAACCCCGATAAGCAGGGCAAGGGCAAGAAGCGCAAGGGCGGTCACAACAACGAAGAGGACCACTACAGCCGCATGGCTCGCGAGGCCGAGGAGTACAGCCGCGAGAAGGTGCTCGAGGAGGCTCGTGCTGCCGTCGAGGAGGCCTCTCGCGAGTCCACCGGTCGCCGCAAGAAGCGCAAGGAGAAGCGCGAGCGCGAGGCTGCCAAGGCTCAGGAGGAGCGCAAGATAGAGGAGGCGCTGGCCCAGGGCGTGAACCCCGAGGACCTCGACGCCATCAAGGTCTCCCAGGGCGTTACTGTCCAGGAGCTTGCCGAGGCGCTCGACGTTCCGGCCAACGACATCATCAAGCGCCTGTTCCTGCTGGGTACGCCGCTCACCATGACGCAGTCCATGTCCGACGACCTCGTTGAGCTCGTTGCCGACGACCTGGGCCGTCAGATCAAGATCATCACCCCCGAGGAGGAGAACACCTTCTCGTTCTATGACGATCCCGCCGACCTTAAGCCGCGCGCCCCGGTCGTCACCGTCATGGGCCACGTCGACCACGGCAAGACGTCGCTGCTCGACGCCATCCGTCACACCGGCGTTGCTGCCGGCGAGGCGGGCGGCATTACGCAGGCCATCGGCGCTTCGCAGGTCATGATCAACGACCGCAAGATCACCTTTATCGATACCCCGGGTCACGCCACCTTTACGGCTATGCGTGCCCGTGGCGCCAAGGTGACCGACATCGTCATCCTGATCGTCGCCGCTGACGACGGCGTCATGCCCCAGACGGTCGAGTCGATCAACCACGCCAAGGCCGCCGGCGTACCCATCGTCGTCGCCGTCAACAAGATCGATAAGCCGGGCGCCAACCCCGACCGTGTGCGTCAGGAGCTCACCGAGTACGGAGTCATCCCCGAGGAGTGGGGCGGACAGAACATGTTCGTCAACATCTCGGCCAAGCAGAAGATCGGTATCGACGAACTTCTGGAGACCGTGCTGCTCCAGGCCGACGTACTCGAGCTCAAGGCCAACCCGGACACCTTTGCCTCGGGCAACGTCCTCGAGGCCAAGCTCGACAAGGGCCGCGGATCGGTCGCTACCGTGCTCGTGACCCGCGGTACCCTGCACGTGGGCGATACGCTGGTCGCCGGCCTTACCTACGGCCGCGTCCGCGCCATGCTCGACCCCAAGGGCCGCGCCGTCACCGAGGCCGGTCCCTCCGACGCTGTCGAGATTTTGGGCCTGCAGTCCGTGCCCAACGCCGGTGACGAGTTCCGCGTGTTCGAGGACGAGCGCGAGGCACGCGCCCTGGCCGATGAACGTTCGCTCAAGGCCCGTATCGAGGAGCAGAGCCGCGTCAAGCACGTCACGCTCGAGAACCTCTTCGAGACCATCGCCGACGCTGAGGTCAAGGAGCTCAACCTGATCATCAAGGCCGACGTCCAGGGTTCCATCGAGGCTCTTCAGGACTCGCTCGACAAGATGGATCAGTCCGAGGTCCGCATCAACACGATCCACTCCGCTGTCGGTGCCATCAACGAGACCGACGTCGTCCTGGCCGACGCCTCCAACGCCATCATCATCGGCTTTGGCGTCCGTCCCGACGGTAAGGCCCGCTCCGCCGCCGAGCGCGAGGGCGTCGAGATCCGTTGCTACGACGTCATCTACAAGTGCCTCGAGGAGCTCGACGCCGCCCGTATCGGCATGCTCAAGCCCACCGAGGTCGAGGTCGCCACGGGTACCGCGACTGTCCTGGACACCTTCAAGGTGCCCAAAGTCGGTATCGCCGCCGGTGTCCGCGTCGAAGAGGGCGAGATCGCCGCGACCGATTCCGTGCGTCTGGTGCGCGACGGCATCGTGGTCTTCAACGGCAAGATCGCCTCGATGCGCCACTACAAGGACGAGGCCAAGAGCCTCAAGAGCGGTTCCGAAGGCGGCATTGGTCTGGAGAACTTCCAGGACATCAAGCCCGGCGACCAGATCGAGGGTTACCGCATCGACCAGGTTGCCCGTACCGAGTAGGGGGTAGCGCTATGAAGCAAACGCAGGCAACCCGCCGTCTGGGCGAGCAGCTTCGCGAGAAGCTCGGTTATATCCTGCTCTTTGAGGTTTCCGATCCGCGTCTCGACCTGGTTACTTTGACTGCGGTCGAGGTCGCGGTGGACCGTTCGTTCGCGCGTGTGTACGTGTCGTGCGATGCGAGCCGCTACGACGAGGTCATGGAGGCGCTCGCTAGCGCCAAGGGCCGTATTCGCAGCCTGTTGGCTCGCTCGCTCGATTGGCGTGTCACGCCCGAGCTCGATTTTCGCATCGATCGCTCGACCGATGAGGCCGAGCGCATCACGCGTGCGCTGGAAAACGTTCCCGCCACGCTTGCGATCGAAAAGGACGAGGACGGCTATCCGATAGCGGATGCCGCCCAGGAGGCAGCTTTAGATGACTAATTTCGCCGACCTCGCCTCGTGCGAGTCTGCAGATATTCAGCGACGCATCCTCGAGCTCATCGAGGGTGCGTCCTCCATTGCGATTTCGGGACATACTTCTCCCGATGGCGATGCCTTGGGCTCCGTGTTGGGTCTGGGCCTTTCGCTCATGAAGTTTTTTCCCAACAAGGACATTGCGCTGCTGCTGGCAGACGATGACCCGGTTCCTCGCATCTACCGCTTTATGGAAGGCTCCGATCGTCTGGTGCCGGCATCTACGTACACCGGCAATCCGGACCTGTTCATCTCGGTGGACGTGCCGGTCGTCGAGCGCCTCAATAATTCCGCCGAGGTGCTTCGTCGCTCCAAGCATGTGGTGTGCTTCGATCACCATCCGGCTCGCGAGGAGTTTGCCGAGCTCAGCCTGAGGCGCGTCGAAGCTGCAGCCTGCGCTATGATCATCGACCGCTTCTTGGATAATTGTGGCATTGTCGCCCGTGATGACGTCGCGACTTGCTTGCTGTGCGGCTTGGTGACCGACACCGGTCGTTTCCAGTACCAGAACGCTGATGCTGCTGCGTTCCATGCGGCCTCGCGACTGGTTGCCCACGGTGCCGATCCGGCGCGTGTGGCACTCGAGGTATATCAGAGCATGCGCGTTGAGTTTTTGCACCTCAAGTCCATCGTTATGGGCCGCATCAAGACGGTGGCCCACGGGCGCGTCGCGTATAGCTATGCGTACCAGAGTGACCTTGAGGCTTGCGGTGTCACCTCGGATGAGTGCGATGGCCTGGTTGACGTGGTGCGCTCGGTGATGGGCGTGGAGGTCTGCCTGTTCCTGAAGGGTATCGAGGGCGATACCAAGGTGCGTGGCAACCTGCGCTCCAAGGGCGACCTCGATGTGTCCGAGATTGCTGCCAACTTTGGCGGTGGCGGGCATCATGCCGCCGCCGGCTTTTCCAACAACGGAACAATTCGCGAGACGCTCGCCGTGGCACTTCCCATGCTGGCCGAGCTGGTAGGGGAGGATCCCGCTTCGGTGACCGTCGAGCTTTAACTTTTTGGATGGTACATGGCTCGTCGTACGCCTTCACAACTGAATATGCTGCTCGCCGTCGATAAGCCGGTGGGATGCACGTCCCACGATGTGGTCTCGCAATGCCGACGCGCTCTCCATGAGCGGCGCGTCGGCCATGCCGGCACGCTCGACCCCATGGCGTCGGGTGTCATGGTGGTGGGCGTGGGTCAGGCCACCCGTCTGCTGGGCATGCTTACCCTCGATACCAAAAGCTATGTCGCCGACATTTCGTTTGGCGCCGAGACCAATACCGATGACGCGGAGGGCGAGGCCGTTCGCGCGGTGGCTGTTGCCAACGAGCTCCGCGATCCTGCCTATGCCCGTGAGCGCTTAGCCGCTATGCTGGGCCCTCAGATGCAGGTTCCGCCGGCGTTTTCGGCTATCTCGGTCAATGGCGTTCGCGCCTACAAGTCTGCTCGCGAGGGCAATGCGGTGGACCTACCTCCGCGCCCCGTCGAGGTCTATGCCGCTGACCTGATCGCCGTGGGCGGCGAAGGTGATACGTGTGTGTGGACCGTGGCGTTCTCGGTGAGCAAGGGCACCTATATCCGTGCGCTCGCTCGCGACCTGGGCCGCGCTTGCGATAGCGCCGCGCATATTTCCGCGCTGCGCCGCACGGCCTCCGGTGTTGTTTCCATTGGCGCCTGTCATGCGGTCGATGAGCTTTCTCCCGAGTCCGCGGCTGGCTTTGCCCTGGATCCCATTGCGGCCCTGGGCGCCACACGTGTTGACTTGCCGGGCAATTTTGCCGACGACCTGCTCTGCGGCCGACGCATTCCCGTTGAGCGTGCGCTTGCCGATTTCGATTCCTCGAAGGCGCCGTTTGCGTTGGTGCTCGATGGGGGACTCAAGGCGCTCGCCCGCATTGAGGGCGGCCGCTTTGTCATGGAGCACGTGTTTCCGCAGGCAATCGGCGGTGTTCGATGATGTTGTCCGCTCGCGAGCTCGCGCGTGTCTTTTTCGCGGGCGAGTCGGACGAGGCTCGCATCGTTGCTGCCGATACGTTTGATGAGTGTGAGCACTTGGGTGCCGCTTCAATCGCCATTGGCGTGTTCGACGGCGTTCACCGTGGACACCAGGAACTCATCGAAGCGCTTGTCCGTGATGCCCGTGCCCATGACTGTAAGGCGGTCGTGGTTACCTTCGATCCCGACCCGGACGTTGTGGTGAGCTCTTCGCCCGCTCAAAAATTGATGACGACGGCCGACCGTCTGCATGCCTTGGCTCAAACCGGGGTCGATGCGGTGGTGGCCGTTCCTTTTACGCCTGAGGTTGCGGCACTCGACCATGTTGGTTTTCTCTCGCTGGTGTCGCGTCTGGTCGACATTCGTTCGATTCGCGTTGGCAGCGACTTTAGGCTGGGTCGTGGCGGTGCTTCTGGTGTTGCCGAGATGCGCGCCTGGGGTTCCGAGCACGGCGTTGACGTGTATGGTCACGACCTGCTTTGCGAGGGCGGTGAGGCCATTTGCGCCACCCGCATTCGTCATGAGCTGGGGCAGGGCCATGTGGAGCTTGCTGCTGAGTTACTCGGCCGCCCGTATATGGTGCGTGGCGGTGTTATTCGCGGCCGTCACGAGGGTTCTGGCATGGGCTTTCCCACGGCAAACCTGCAGGTTCCCGACGGCATTCAGGTGCCTGCCGATGGCGTGTATGAGGGTCTGGTGCTGGTCAACGACATCGTGTGGCCCGCTGCCGTTAACGTCGGACTTCCGCCAACGTATGCCGACGATGCGGCATCTGCGCATCTCGAGGCTAACTTAATTGGTTATACGGGCGACCTGTATGGCGCCTCCGTTTCGCTGGCGTTTACGCGCTGGCTGCGTCCCTCGCGTGTGTTCGATTCGCTGGATGAGTTGATCGCGACCGTCGAGGGTAATATCGAAGATATTCGTCACAACTTGGGCGATCAGGGGGTGAGTATCCGTGATTAGCGATGAGGAAAAAGACCAGGTACGCGCTGCGTCCGACCTGGTTGCCATCGTGCAGGAAACGGTCGAGCTCAAGCCTCGCGGCCATGAGTTTTGGGGCTGCTGCCCCTTTCATGGCGAAAAGACGCCGTCCTTCCACATTATTCCCGCCACGCAGGTGTGGCATTGCTTTGGTTGCGGCGAGGGTGGCGACGTTTTCACGTATATCATGAAGCGCGAGAACCTGAGCTTTCCCGAGTCAATCCGTTACTTGGCCGATCGCGCGGGTATTGAGCTGCATGACACCGGAGATCGCCGCGAGCGCGGCACCAAGCGTGCCCGCATCTACGATCTGTGCGCCGAGACCGCCCAGTTCTACCACACCATGCTCATGCGCGGTAAGGACGGCCGTCCGCGCGAGTACTTTGCCAGCCGCGGCATGGGCGGCGACGTCTGCCGCCGCTACTGCCTGGGCTTTGCACCGGGCCGTAACGCGCTGGTGTCGCACCTGTCCCAGGCGGGTTTTACCCCGCAGGAGATGATCGACGCCAACGTTGCCGTGAGTCGCGGGCGCGGGCAGCTTGCCGACCGCTTTTACGACCGCGTGATGTTCCCCATCTTTGACGAGCAGGGTCACAACATTGCCTTTGGCGGTCGCATTATGGGCGACGGCCAGCCTAAGTATCTCAACACCGCCGAGACGAGTGTGTTTCATAAAAAGCGAAACCTCTACGGCTTTAATTGGGCCAAGGAGTTTATCGTCGCGCAGGATACCGCCATCGTGGTAGAGGGCTATACCGATTGCATCGCCTGCTGGGAGGCGGGGATTAAAAACGTTGTCGCCACGCTGGGCACCGCCCTCACGGAGCATCACGTCAAGACGCTCACTCGCTTTGCCAAGCGCATCGTGTATATGTTCGACGGCGATGCAGCGGGCCAGAAGGCCGCCCGTCGCGCGATTCAGTTTATCGAGCAGGATTCCATGGACCTGCGCTGCGTGGTGCTCCCCGACGGCAACGACCCCATGGAGTTCATCACCGCACATGGTGGCGAGGCACTGCAGACGCGCATCGACGCTGCCGAGCCGCTTATGGACTTTGTCTACCGTTCGCTGCAGGAGTCGAGTGACATCACAACGCCGGGCGGTCGCGCTAAGGCGCTGGAAGATGCGCTGACGCTTATCTATCCGTTGCGCAACAGCTATATGATCGACACGTACTTTATCCAGATTGCCGATCTGCTGGGTTTGGATCTGGAGACGGTGCGCGCGAGCTCGGGTCGTGTGTTTCGCGATGTCGCCAAGCGCGAGGATGCGGATCGACGTCGTGAGCAGAACTATGAGCGCCAGCGGGCACAGACTGAGCGGTCCGGTAGCGCGGGCGGTCGGGCGTCGGGTTCTCGCGATGCCGGTCGCGGTGCTTGGGCATCGGGCGCGACGCCGCCGGTGTCCGCGCCGGTCGAAGAAGAGCCGTACGACTACGTCCCGCTCGATGCCTACGGCGCCGCGCCCGTGGAGGTCGTCGACGACCTGCCGCCGATCGATGTGCCTGATGGTATGGGCGCTGTGCCTGTGGCTGACGGTTCGGGCGCACCGGCTGCGGCGGCGCCGATGGTTCTTACCGATCTTGAACGCAAGTCCTTGGCAGGGGAGCGCGAGCTGTTGACGATGCTCACGAGCTACCCCGACCTGTTCCGCACGTATGCCGACCGCATCTGCTCCATCGAGTGGGTTGACCCGCGTCACGAGTCCATTGCATGGGCCGTTCTGGCAACGCCGCCGGGAACCGATCCTGCAGCCTGCATGGATGCGGCGCGCTCAGTGTGTCCCGATGCGGCAACGCTTGTGAGTGCCGGGCGCATCTCCGCGACGAGCAAGCACCCCACCGAGACGAACATCGTGTTTATGCTTGATACGCTTGAGCTCTACACCATCAAGCGTCGCATGCGTGCCGCACAGGCCAAGCTGCGCCAGGACCGTTCACTCGATGATGAGGCCCGTCGCGCGCTGACCGTGCAGGCCGCGCAGGATTCGCAACGTCAACGCGAACTGCAAAAGTCGATCGGCGGCGTGGCGGACCCGTTCCGTTTGATCGGCCTGGAGGCCGCGGGCACCGAACAAGCCTAGATGTTGTGGTCAACCAGCGTATTCTCGCCTATATCCAGTCTTCTTTTTGGGTATAGACGTCAATGTGTGTGCTAAAGTATTGAGTCCTGTGGACTATGAAGGGAGAATCTGTGCCAAAAAAGACTGAGAGCACGGGTACTGGGCTGGAATCCTACGTTGCAAAGCTCATGGGCAACGGCTCAAACAGGACTTCGGTAACCGAGGACGAGATTCAGGTCGCCCTGAAGGATATCGATGTTTCTGACGAGCAGCTCACCGCGGTGTATTCCGCGCTGCGCAACAGCGGCATCCAGATTATCTCCGCGAGCGGTAACGACGACGCCCCCATGGGTGTCGACGATGACGATACCGATACCGATACCGACGATTTCGATGACGACGACGAGCACGATTCCGGCTCGCTCGACGATCACGAGCTCAAGATGGCCCGTCAGGCCGACGCTGAGATGGGTTCTTCCAAGAACAAGAAGAAGCGCACCGTGCGCACGTCCCGTTCACGCTCCCGCGTGCGTGGCACCGATGCCTCCACGGTGATGCTGACCGGCGACCCGGTCCGTATGTACCTCAAGGAGATCGGCAAGGTCGACCTGTTGACCGCCTCCGAAGAGGTCGATCTGGCTATGAAGATCGAGGCCGGTCTCGAGGCTACCGAGAAGCTCGAGGCTGCCGATGCTGGTGAGCTCGAACTCACGCGTGCCGAGATGCGTCGTCTTACGCGCATTGAGAACGTGGGCCTCGAAGCCAAGCAGGCGCTCATCAGCGCAAACCTTCGTCTGGTCGTCTCCATCGCCAAGCGCTATGTCGGCCGCGGCATGCTGTTCCTCGACCTGATTCAGGAGGGCAACCTCGGTCTGATCCGCGCCGTCGAGAAGTTCGACTACCAGAAGGGCTTTAAGTTCTCCACGTACGCCACGTGGTGGATCCGTCAGGCCATTACGCGCGCTATCGCCGACCAGGCCCGTACCATCCGTATTCCCGTGCACATGGTCGAGACTATCAACAAACTCGTCCGCGTGCAGCGTCAGCTCCTTCAGGACCTGGGCCGCGACCCGACCCCCGAAGAGATCGGTGCCGAGATGGACATGAGCGCCGACCGCGTCCGCGAGATCCAGAAGATCTCGCAGGAGCCCGTGTCGCTCGAGACCCCCATCGGCGAGGAAGAGGATTCCCAGCTGGGCGACTTCATCGAGGACTCCCAGGCTATCGTTCCGCCCGATGCGGCCAGCTTCTCTATGCTGCAGGAGCAGCTCACCCAGGTGCTCGATTCGCTTGCCGATCGTGAGCGCAAGGTTATCGAACTGCGCTTTGGCCTTGTCGACGGACATCCCCGCACGCTCGAGGAAGTCGGTCGTGAGTTTGGCGTCACGCGCGAGCGCATCCGCCAGATCGAGTCCAAGACTCTGGCCAAGCTTCGCCACCCGAGCCGTAGCAGTAAGCTGAAGGACTATATCGAGAGCTAGTCAAGCAAGAGGCGCCCTCAAGCACATCCGCTTGGGGGCGCTTTCATGTAGACATTGGGGACGTTCTTGAATGACTGGTCGTTTAAGAACGTCCCCAATGACTGGG
>OLSD01002113.1_pt1 | contig 14601 bp, 13 predicted proteins | sample 1672211 | NCBI WGS metagenome assembly OLSD01 (sample SAMEA3136659, study PRJEB25190) | human gut metagenome | reverse complement strand
GGTGCTTTTCGTTTCGTTCGTTGTTTAATTTACAAGGTACACGTCCCACAACCGCGGAACAGTTGATATATTACTACGTCTTACCGGATTTGTCAACTATTATTTTTCGATTTCTTCAATTTTTTGCAAGTCGGTTCAGGATGACATTTTCCTCCGCCCGTGGTATAATCATCTCACCTATATTATGGGAGGAAAACTCCGTGGATATTCTGCACCTTACCGGCGTCTTCGGCCGTCTCGACCGCAGCCGTCTTGACCTGTCCCCCGGTCTGAATCTGCTGTACGCCCCCAACGAATCCGGCAAGTCCACCTGGGGCGCTTTCATCCGCACCATGCTGTATGGTCTGTCCACCCGCGAGCGCGGCCCCATGGCCGACAAGAACCGCTACGCGCCCTGGAACGGCGCGCCCCTCTGGGGACGGATGGAGCTGCGCACCGGGGACGGCGATTACACCCTCCTGCGGGAGACGCGCCGCGCCGCCGCGCCCATGGGCGAATTCTCCTGCGTCTACACCGGCACCGCCACGCCCGTCCCCGGCATCACCGGCCAGAACGCCGGCGATGTGCTGCTGGGCGTGCCCCGGGAGGTGTTCGAGCGCAGCGCCTTCATCGGTCAGAACGCCCTGACCGTGGAGCAGGACGCCGAGCTGGAGCGCCGCATCGCCGCCCTCATCACCACCGGCGAGGAGGACACCTCCTACACCGAATCCTACGACCGCCTGAAACGGCAGCTGAACCGCCGCCGCCACAACAAGACCGGCCTGATCCCCGCGCTGGAGCGGGACATCGACCAGCTGCGCGCCGCCCTGCGGGAGGTGGACGCCCTGAACGATCAGGCGCAGCAGTCCCGCCGGGAGGTGGACGCGCTGGAACGCCGCGCCGCGGAGCTTCAGCAGCAGGCCGCCCAGTCCCAGGCGCAGGCGCGGCAGGAGCGGCTGAATGCCTATCGCAGTGCGGAGCAGTCCGCCCTCGCCGCCCAGTCCCGCGCCGATGCACTGGCCGCCGATACCGCCACCCTGCCGGACAGCGCCTCGCTGACGCTGCTGGAGGGGCAGGCCGCCGCCCTGCCCGGCGAGCTGTCCGCCCTGACGGAGAAGCGCCGCGCCGCGGAGGACGCCGAAGCCGTCTCCGCCCGCGCGCAGGAAGCCCTGGCACAGCACCCTCTCTACCCCGCCGCCGAGCCGGAGCTGCGGCAGCGCGCCGCCGCCATCGTGCCGGAAAAAGCGCCCTCCCTGTTCCTGCCCATTTTCTCCGGTCTGCTGATCCCCCTGTGCGTCACGCTGGCCTTCCTGCTGCGGAGCAAGGGCGCACTCCCCTTCTGGCTGTTCATGGGCATGGCCGCTCTGGGCGCTGTCGCCACAGTCTTTGCCGTCCGCGTCCGGCAGCAGGCCATCCGGGAGCGCCAGCGCTTCGCCGAAACCCAGCGCACCGCGCTGGAGGAGCAGATCGCCGAATACCTCCCCCTGCGGCAGCAGGCGGCGGACGCCGAGGACGGCGCCCGCCGCGCCCGGCTTGCCGCCGAGGAGAGCGAAAGCTCCTGCCGCCGCCGTCTGCGGGAGCTGCTGGCACAGGTCTGCACCTTTGCCCCCGCCGTCACCGACCTGTCCGGTGTGCAGCTGGCGCTGGCTGATGCCCGCCGCCGCCAGACGGCGCTGGCCGATGCCCGCCAGCAGGCGCGGGAAGCCGCTCTGTACCGGGACGCCCTCCGCGCCCAGCTGACGGAGCAGGAGCTGTCCGCCCCCGCCGTTTCCGTCTCCGCGCCGCTTCCCTCCGGTGCAGAGCTGTCCGCCGAGCTAGCCCGCGTACAGGCGATGCTGACGCAGGAGCGCACCCGGTTCGACACCCTCACCGGCCGCATCCGCGCGCTGGATCGCTCCAGCGATCTGGAGGCTCAGCTGGCGCAGAAGCAGGAGCAGCTCCAGACCCTGCAGGGGGAGTACGACGCCATCGCGCTGGCCATGGACGCCCTGTCACAGGCCAACACCGTGCTGCAGAACCGTTTTTCCCCGGCGCTGGGCGCACGGGCGGCGGAGATCTTCTCCCACATCACCGGCGGGCGGTACGACCGCGTGCTGCTGAGCCGGGATTTCTCCCTGTCCGCCGAGCCTGCCGGCGACCCGGTGGGGCGCAGCGTCCGCCTGCTGAGTCAGGGCGCCGCCGACCAGCTGTATCTGGCGGTGCGGCTGGCTATATGCGACGTGGTGCTGCCCGCCGACAGGCGTGTGCCCCTGATCCTGGACGACGCGCTGGTGACCTTCGACGACGAGCGGCTCCACGCGGCGCTGGACTATCTGCTGGAGGAGAGCCAAAGGCGCCAGATATTGCTGTTCACCTGCCAGAAGCGGGAGATGGCCTATCTGCAGGGCAAGGGAAACGTTACCGTCACGGAGCTGTGAGGTCGGGATATGCATATTTGGACAATTACTGATTGGGAAAAGAACCTTCCAGATAATTCCCTCAGAAGAACCGGCTTGCGATTTCGATACGACAGGAATACGCACCCCGAAGTAAAACGTGCGTTCTTACAATTCGCGATTTGGCTGAGAACCCAATATTACTTTCCGCTAAGAGTCATTGTTTATGTCAAAAGGGCAAAAACCATTCGCACAAAAGATGGCGATCATGTAGTAGGAAGCTTTTTTGAGCCTTTTTCATACTTGGATGAACCATATATTCGTATTGCAACGGGTGATTATAATGAATTGGCGAACCATTTAGGGAGAGACAATGCACTGGCATCGATTCTTCTCTCCTTGGCTCATGAGTTGACGCATTACTATCAATGGATCAATAACATCCAATTAACACCTATGGGCAGAGAGCGGCAAGCTACCAAATACGCGAACTATATCGTAGATGAATATGCGTCAACCAGAGAACATCCTTAAGGCACGCAGAGTACGGCGTCCCGCATAAAAATGCGTAGGGGCGGACGACTCTGTCCGCCCGGACAGAGGTGCGGCGGGGCGATGTGGACATCGCCCCCTACGAAAGGGCAAACGGATGCCGTCACAATATTATCGCGCAAGGAGAAAACTATGAAAATATTTTTATCCCTGTTTTGTGTTATCGGTTTTCTTTGCATGGATGCCTTCTTTGCCGGTCTGGTCATTATATTAGGGTTCATGGACAACTGGGTCGGGATGGCGAAGTACTACATTGCCATTGTGCTTTTTGTTGTTGTATGGTATCTTGCTTTCCCCTGTCCGTGGAGCATCATCACAATTAAAGAGCATACGATTTTGTCCAAAATTCCCTTTGTCTCCCGTTATGAGATAGATTGCAACAAAACAGTTTATTACCTCTTCTTTCAGGATCAGATCGAAGCAGAAAAGCGGGCGAAGGACTATATCATGCTGTCTTATCACGACTTGAGTCGGCTCCCGCCCGAAAAGCACACGGCTTGGAAGTTTGATTTCAGAAAGCAAATTGCGCTGCCATATACAAAGAAAACCGAACCTATGCTACGCCAATGGATTGATAGCGATCATTGGATATGCTGCGGCAGGATACCATTAGGCGTAAAAGGAGATCATTTGCGCCAATATAAGTGATGAATATACGCCCGCCAGAGAATATCCTTAGACCGCGCAGGGGCGGCGCTCCTCCCCCCTTGCAAATCCACTCAAATCGTGCTATACCATATATAATAATTCGAAAGCAACCCACCTGTCCCCTGTGCGGCTATGTCTACACCGCCGGGGACGAGCTGTAAGATCATCTGAAAAGGAGAACCTGTTATGAGCGATTGCACCCACGATTGCAGCACCTGCGGCGAAAGCTGCGGCGAGCGCAAGGAAGCCAACGTATTTGAAAAGAAGCCCCTCCGCCCCGGCTGCCGCGTCGGCAAGGTATACGGCGTGGTGTCCGGCAAGGGCGGCGTGGGCAAGTCTATGGTCACCAGCCAGCTGGCGGTGGCGCTGCGGCGGGAGGGCTACCGCACCGCCATTCTGGACGCGGATATCACCGGCCCCTCCATTCCCAAGGCCTTCGGCATCCACGGCCGCGCCGTGGCGCATGGCGACGCCATCGTGCCCGTGACCACCGCCACCGGCATCCAGCTGATGTCCGTGAACCTGCTGCTGGAGCATGAGACAGATCCCGTCATCTGGCGCGGCCCCGTCATCGGCGGCGTTGTCCAGCAGTTCTGGGGCGACGTGCTGTGGGACGACGTGGACTATATGTTCGTGGATATGCCTCCCGGAACCGGCGACGTGGCGCTGAACGTGTTCCAGTCCCTGCCGGTGGACGGCGTCATCATCGTGGCCTCTCCTCAGGAGCTGGTGTCCATGGTGGTGCAGAAGGCCGTGAAGATGGCGCAGATGATGAACATCCCCATCGTGGGTCTGGTGGAGAATATGAGCTACGTCCAGTGCCCCGACTGCGGCAAGAAGCTCTACATCTTCGGCGAGGGCAAGACCGAGGAGGCCGCCAAGGAATACCACATTCCCCTGCTGGCGAAGATGCCCATCGACCCGGCGCTGGCCAAGCTCACCGACGACGGCTGCATCGAGCAGTTCGACGGCCACTGGCTGGACGGCGTGGTGGAGACGCTCCTGCGGAAGTAAGCGGATATATCGGCAAAAGAGACGGCGAAAGCCGTCTCTTGCCTTTCCCGCCCGCCTGTGGTATGATAGCCGCGTTACACAGAAAGAGGTCGATACCATGAACGAAAAGAAGATCCATATCCTTTCGCTGCTGGCGGCGCTGACGTCGGCGGTGATCTTCGGCATGAGCTTCATGTTCTCCAAGCTGGCGCTGGAGGTGGCGCAGCCCACGGTGCTGCTGGCCTTCCGGTTCGCGGTGGCGGTGGCGGCCATGACGCTGGTCATCGCCGTGAACGCGCTGGCGGGAAAGCTGCGGGGGCGGAAGCTGTTCGCCTTCTCCCTGCGGGGCAAGCCGGTGTACAAGTTGATCCTGCTGGGCATCGTGCAGCCGGTAGCGTACTTCATCTTTGAAAACTACGGCATCCTGTACACGTCCTCCGCCGTGGCGGGCACCATCATCGCGGTGGTGCCGGTGTGCTGCATCCTGATGGACGTGCTGGTGCTGCATGAAAAGGTCACCCGGCGGCAGGTGCTGTGCGCCGTGGGCGCGGTGGGCGGCGTGGCGCTGATCTCCGCCGGAGGTGCGGTGATGATCTCGGCGCTGGGACTGCTGTTCCTGCTTCTGACCATGCTCAGCGACACGGTGTATTACGGCATCAGCCACAGCGCCGCCAAGGTGTTCACGCCCTTCGAGATGACGTATGTGATGTTCCTGGTGGGCATGGCGGCGTTTATCCCGGCGGCGCTGTTCCAGACCGGCGGTCTGCACAGTGAGCTGATCACCGTACCGGCGCAGAGCGGTCAGTTCTGGCTGGCGGTGGTGTATCTGGGCGTGCTGTCCTCCGGCGTGGCCTACGGCCTGCTGAACTTCGCCAACAGCCACCTGACGGTGTCGGAGGCGTCCCTGTTCTCCAACGTGACCACGGTGGTGTCGGTGCTGGCGGGCGTGATCCTGCTGAAGGAGCCCTTCAGCCTGTGGCAGATACTGGGCGTGGCCGTCATCCTGGTGTGCGTGTTCATCGCCAACGTATCCGCAAGCAGTGAAAAATAACGAACAGCCCTGCGGCGATGCCGCAGGGCTGTTTTTTATCTTCGGATAATGCGTCCGTTCTTTACGCCGGTGGGCCGCCCGTTCTCCACGGCCAATTGCCCGCCCACGAACACGGCGGTCATTCCCTCCGCCGTCCGGCAGGGCTGTTGGTAGGTGCCCCGCTCGGCGAGGGCCGCCGGGTCGAACACACACAGATCGGCGTCCGCGCCCTCGGCGATAACGCCCTTGCCGGGCAAGCGCAGCGCCCGCGCCGGCTCCAGCGTCAGCTTGCGGACGCCCTCCTCCAGCGAGAGAACGCCCTTCTCCCCCACGAAGTGCTGCAAAAGCCGCGTGCAGCTGCCGTACACCCGGGGATGGGGCATGCCCTCGGTGGGGTAGGTGGCATCAGAGATCAGGCAGCTGAGAGGGCTGCGCAGAATGGCGGCGATATCTTCCTCCGCGGCCATGAAGTCGATCATGGTCACCTGACAGTGCTCCCGGATCAGCAGGTCGCAGCAGCTGTCCAACGGAGACTTGTGCTCCATGGCGGCCTCCTCCGCAATGCTCTTGCCCAGAAATTGCTCGTCCTCCGGGCAGTGAAGGCTGCTGAGGAAGATGCCGTCCCAGCCGGCCAGCTTTGCGATGTCGTCGAAGCCGCCTCCGTCCTCGATGCGGTGCGCCAGCGTCTGCCGCTGGGCGGGGTCAGCCAAGCGGCGCACCACCGCGTCCATGCCGCCCTCCAGAAACTCCGGCGGCAGGATGTGCAGCAGCTGGGTGGAGCCGGCGGTATAGGGGTACACGTCGCAGCCCACGTCCATGCCCTCGTCCTTGGCCCTTTGCAGCATGGACAGCGCCTGCGGGATCTTTTTGCCCCAGTTGTCCCGCCCCATGGCCTTCAGATGGCTGATGTGCAGGGGGATGCGCAGCTCCCGCGCCACAAGGAGCATCTCCTCCACGGACTGGCACACGCCGCCGCCCTCCTGCCGCATGTGGACGGTCAGAGGGATGTTCTGCCCCGCTATGGGAGCGAGCGCGCGGATCAGCTCGCGGGTGGTGTAGAAGCACTCCGGGGCGTAGCCCAGACCCAGCGACACGCCCAGCGCGCCGTCGGCCAGCGCCCGCTCCAGCTGCCGGTGCAGGGCGCGGTAGTGCCCGTCCGCCAGATGCTCCAGCTCGTACCCGGCCACGTCCGCCCGGAGGACGCCGGCGCCGGCCAGCATGCCCACGTTCACCGGCAGGGCGGGCAGACAGGCGAAATAGCCCGCCAGCGTGTCCGTCACCAGCTCCGGCGGGATGGCGCCGGTGATGGGACGCAGATAGTCCCGGATGGCGTCCCTATGCGCCCCGCCGAAGGGCGCGGCGCTGAGACCGCAGTTGCCGTTGACGATGGTGGTCAGCCCCTGACACAGCTCCGCCGCGCCGAAGCCGGGGCGCAGCAGCGCCGCGTCCGCGTGGCGGTGGATGTCGATAAAGCCGGGGGTGACGGTCTTGCCGGACGCGTCCCACACCTGCGCGGCATCTGCGCCCCGCAGGTCGCCCACGGCGGCGATCCTCCCGCCGGACACGGCTACGTCGGCGGCAAAGGCCGGACGGCCTGTGCCATCCGCCACAGAGCCGCCCCGGATAAGAATATCAAACATGGTCGGTGCCTCTTTCCTGTTTTCCCGCCGCCAGCGGCAGGGAGATGATAAACCGGGTAACGCCACCGCCGCTTTCGCAGCGGATCGTGCCCCGGTGGGCGTCCACGATGGCCTTGGCAATGGCCAGCCCCAGGCCGAAGCTGCTGCCGTCGGTGCGGGCCTCATCGGCGCGGTAAAAGCGGTCGAAGATGTGGGGCAGCTTGTCCGCCGGGATGTCCTCGCCCCGGTTCGTGACGGTGAGCACGGCGCGGCTGCCCTGCCGCACGGCGTCCAGTTGGATGGGCGTGCCGGGCGCGGCGTATTTCACGGCGTTGTCCAGCAGCACCGCCAGCGCCTGTCCCAGCCTGGCGCCGTCGCCCCGGGCGGACAGGCCGGGGGCGATGTCGTACTCCAGCAGATGCCCGGCTTCAAAGGCCACCGGCTCGAACCGCAGGGCGGCGGTGACAGCCATCTCGGACACGTCCGCCGTGGTATCCGGCAGGGTGCCCGCGCTCTTCTGGGCGCGGAACAGGGTGAGCATGTCCTCCACCAGCGAGCGCATGCGGCGGCTCTCCGCCTGAATGTTGTCGATATACGCCTCCTGCTCCGGTGCGGCGCTGCGCCGCAGCAGATCCGCCGAGGACAGGATCACCGTCAGGGGTGTTTTCAGCTCATGGCTGGCGTCGGACAGGAATTGCTCCTGCTGCGCCCACGCCGCTCCCACCGGCTTTGTCACCACGCCGGACAGCAGATAGCTGCACAGGAACAGCACCACCAGCGCCACGCTTCCCACCAGCGAGCAGGCGCTCAGCAGCGTCCGCAGGGACGTGTATTCCAGATAGGTATCGGTAAAGGCGATGGCGGTGGTGGCATAGCCCGTCTGCCGCAGGTAGCGCAGGTGGTATTCGTCCAGCGTGCCGGAATCCGCCGTCCGGTGCAGGGCGGCGGTGACGATGTCCGCCAGCCGCGTCTCGTCGCTGAGATCATAGTAGCTGTTGCCCGCCACGCGGACGGTGCCGCTGCCGTAGACCTCCGCCACGAAGCAGGGGATGCTGTCCACCCCCGGCTGGCTGATGCCGTAGTCCCCCTGCTCCAGCGCCTGATACAGCTGCTGCTGCACGTTCTTCCGGTAGTTGTTCCGGGAGATGAAAAACACGGCGGCGAACACCGCCAGCAGCACCAGCGAGATCAGCAGCATGTTGGTGGCCACCACCTTCCAGCGGAGATGGCGGATCATGACGCCACCTCCAGGCAGTAGCCCACCATCCGCAGCGTCTTGATGCGGACGGCGGATTGCAGGTGGGTCAGCTTGCGGCGCAGGAAGGAGATATAGACCTCCACGTTGTTGTCCTCGGCGGCGGAGTCGTAGCCCCAGACCTTCAGGATCAGCTGCTCCTTGGAGACGATCTGGCTGCCGTTTTTCATCAGCAGCTCCATCAGGTCGTACTCCCGGCGGCTGAGGCGGACGCTGCGTCCGCCGCACTCCAGCAGGAACGTACCCATGTGCAGCGTCAGGTCGCCGAAAACGGTGGTATCCGGGTCGGCGGACACGTCCTCCCCGCCCCGGCGCAGCAGCGACCGGATGCAGGCCAGCAGCTCCTCCGGCTCGAAGGGCTTGGTCAGGTAGTAGTCGGCTCCGGCGTCCAGACCGCGGACGCGGTCGTTCAGCTCGCTGCGGGCGGTGAGCATCAGCACCGGCAGACGGCTGCCGCCCTGCCGCAGCTGCCGCAGGAGCGTGAAGCCGTCCATGCCGGGCAGCATGGCGTCCAGCACCAGCAGGTCGTAAATATCGCTGCGGGCATCGTCCAGCCCGGATATGCCGTCATAGCACACGTCGGCGGTGTAGCCCTGCCGGTGCAGCAGCTCCTGCAGGGTACCGGCCAGCCGCTTTTCGTCCTCCACGATGAGTATGCGCATGGCGCGCCTCCTTTGTTGATGTGAGTTTACGGCGCGGCCTTACAGCCCCGTCTCCGCGATGGTCAGCAGCTGCGCCAGAGACGCCTCCTCCATGCGGTAGATGGTCGTCTCGCCGTCCAGCGTCACATAGCGGCCGCCGTCGCCGGTGGGCAGACCCACGGCCAGCGTCAGCGCCTTGTCCGCGCCGGTATCGGAGAGATAATTCATGGCCAGCGTCAAGGCGGACTCATCCAGCCCGCACACGGCGGCGGCGCCCTCCGCCGGGTGATAGTCCACGCAGGCGGTGACGGTCAGTGCGCCCAGCTCCTCCACCAGCGCGGCGGTCTGGGCGGTGACATCCCGGTTGGCGCTGCGGCGGACGCCGTCTTCATCGGTGAGAAACGCCACGGTGCGCTCCGGCGTCAGGATGGTGACGCTGACCACCTGCTCCGGCGCGATCACCGGCAGCTGCGGCAGCACCGCCATATCGTAGATGCTGCGGCTGAGCAGCGCCTTGCTCTCGGCGGAGGCGTACAGCACCCGGCCGTCCGGCGTGAGGACGTACCAGCGGCCGTCGGTAGTCTCCTCGCCCACATAGTAGGTGGCGTCCTCCCCGTCGGCGGTGACGGTGATGTATTTGGCGGGCGTTTCCAGCCCGTAGACGGACAGCTCCTGCCCGTCGGTCACAGCCTCGCCGCCGTCCAGTGCCGCAGGCAGCGCCAGCAGCTCGTCCATGGCGCTCTGCTCCAGCGGGAAGGTGGGGTCGTCGTGCCAGATCCAGTTACCCTCCTCGTCCTTCTCAAAGCGCAGCGTCACGTCGCCGTCGCATAGGGTCAGGCCGGTGATGCCCTCCACCGGCACCGTCTGGGTGGCGGCGTCCTTCCGCTCCGGCTCCGTATTCTTATGGCCGCAGGCGGACAGCAAAAGCGTCAGCCCCAGCGCCAGCGCCGTCAGGCGCAGCAGTCGTTTCATACGCATATCTCCTTTTCGGGTAGTTCCGTATAGAAGTATAGCAACTTCCGGCGGAAAAGGAAAGAACATTTCGTAAATCTTTCCTTTTCCGCCGCCGCGTGGTATACTGAGAAAAAATCACTTCCCAAGGAGGGACGCTATATGTCCGAGACTATCGCCGCCATCGCCACAGGGCAGCAGCCCTGCGCCATCGGGATCCTGCGGCTCAGCGGAGACGGCGTGTGCGCCGCGCTGGACGCGGTGTTCCGCGCCGGGAACGGCAAGCCCGCCGCCCAGCAGAGTCCCCGCGCCATGGTGCTGGGCGACCTGCTGGACGAGACGGGGCAGGTCATCGACAACGTGCTGTGCGTGCGCTTCCCCGCACCCCACAGCTATACGGGCGAGGACTGCGCCGAGCTGCACTGCCACGGCAGCCCCATCGTGCTGGACGCAGGGCTGCGGGCGCTGCTGGCCGCCGGATGCCGGCAGGCCGGCGCCGGGGAGTTCACCAAGCGGGCGTTCCTCAACGGGCGGATGGATCTCATCCAGGCGGAGAGCGTGGTGGATCTCATCGACGCGGAGACGGCGGAGCAGGCGCACAACGCCGTGTGCCAGCTGGACGGCGCACTGAGCCGAACGGTGGCGCGGATCTACAACGGTCTGATGGACATGGCCGCCCGGTTCTATGCGGTGGTGGACTATCCGGACGAGGACATCGAGGACGTGCAGCGCGAGCAGATGCTGGACACCCTGCGTACCGCGCAGAACGATCTGGAGACGCTGGTGGCGGGCTTCTCCCGCGGGCGGCTGATGAAGCTGGGCGTGCCCACGGTGCTGCTGGGCAAGCCCAACGCTGGGAAGTCCTCCCTGCTGAACGCCCTGCTGGGCTACGACCGTGCCATCGTCACCGATATCGCCGGCACCACCCGGGACACGGTGGAGGAGAAGGTCAGCGTGGGCGGCGTGCTGCTGCGGCTCATCGACACGGCGGGCATCCGCTCCGGCGGCGACGCGGTGGAGGCGCTGGGCGTGGAGCGCAGCCGCGAAGCGGCGAAGCGGGCATCGCTGGCGGTGCTGGTGCTGGACGGCTCCCGGTCGCTGACGGCGGAGGACGAGGAGGCCATCTCTCTGGCGGAGGCCGCGCCCCACCTGATCGTGGCCGTGAACAAGAGCGATCTCCCCCGGCGGCTGGATGTGGGGGCGCTGGCCGACCGGTTCGACAACGTACTGTCCGTCTCCGCCGCCACCGGCGAGGGGCTGGACGCGCTGGCAGAGGCCATCGCTGCCCAGTTCCCGGCGGGCGAGACGGTGGGCGGTGCACTGCTGACCAACGCGCGGCAGGCGGACGCCGCCAACCGCGCCCTCAGCGCCGTAGCGGAGGCCCGGAGCGCCCTGCGCATCGGCATGACGGTGGATGTGGTGCTCACCGACTGCGAGGCGGCGCTGGAGGCGCTGGGCGAGCTGAACGGCAAGCGGGTGCGGGACGATCTGGTGGAGACGATCTTCTCCCGGTTCTGCGTGGGGAAATAGGCAATACGGACGTATATTTCTGCTAATATCTCATATTATTTTCCATTTGGCTCTTTTCTTGTGTCCCGTTCCGTGATATGATAACGGGGAAAATCACTTCCAAGGAGGTTCTATTATGCGCGAATACGTTATTATGACCGACAGCTGCTGCGATCTGACCGACCACATGGCCAGGGAGCTTGGTCTGGCGGTGGTGCCCCTGACGGTGCACATCGACGGGCACGACTATCCCAATATGCTGGACGGCAGCGCCATCAGCTTCGAGGATTTCTACGGCAAGATCCGCAGCGGCATGCTGGCCACCACCTCCGCAGCCAACGTGGGACAGTTTCAGGAGGCCATGCACCCCATTCTGGCCGAGGGCAAGGACATCGTGAGCATCAACTTCTCCAGCGCCCTGTCCACCACGTACCAGAGCGCGTGCATCGCCGCCCAGGACATGAAGGAGGAATTCCCGGACGCCAACATCTATGTGGTGGACTCCCTGTCCGCCTCGCTGGGTCAGGGGCTGCTGCTGTATCTGGCGGCGCACAAGAAGCAGGAGGGGCTGTCCGCCCAGGAGCTGGTGCAGTGGGTGGAGGACAACAAGCTGCACATCGACCACTGGTTCACCGTGGACGACCTGAACTATCTGAAGATGGGCGGGCGGCTCAGCGCCGGCGCCGCGTTTTTCGGCTCCATGCTGTCCATCAAGCCGGTGATGCACACCTCCGACGAGGGCAAGCTGGTGCCCGTCAGCAAGGTGCGCGGCCGCAAGGCCAGCCTGAAGGCGCTGATCGACAAGATCGCGGAGCTGGGCATCGAGCCCAGCGAGCAGGTGATGTTCATCTGCCACGCCGACTGCGAGGTGGAGGCCAGCGCCGTGGCCGAGGAGATGAAGGCCCGCTACGGCGTGAAGGAGGTCTATATCAACTACATCGGGCCGGTGATCGGCAGCCACACGGGGCCGAACACCATGGGTCTGTTCTTCGTGGGCACCCAGAGATAACAACGACGCAGGAGGGCGCGGCATGGAATGGCTGGAGCTGAACATTGACACGAGCCACGCGGGGCTGGACGCGGTGACGGATATGCTGGAGCAGCAGGGCGTCACCGGCCTCATCATCGACGACGAGGCGGACTTTCAGAGTTTTCTGGAGAACAACCGGCAGTACTGGGACTATGTGGACGAGGAGCTGCTGGAGCAGAAAAAGGGCGTGTGCCGGGTGACGTTCTATCTGGAGCGGAACGAGGCGGCCTACGGCACGGTTGCCGCCGTGCGCATGGCCATGTCCGCCCTGAAGAAGGAGCACCCGGAGTATGCGCCGATGCTGCTGACCATGGAGGACGCGGCGGACGAGGACTGGGAGAACAACTGGAAGCAGTTCTACAAGCCCATGGAGATCGGCAGCCGCCTGCTGGTGGTGCCGGAGTGGGAGGAGGCCGCCGACCCGGAGCGGGTCAAGCTGGTTCTGAACCCCGGATTGACCTTCGGCACCGGCAGCCACGCCACCACGCGCCTGTGCTTACAGGCGCTGGACACCCACATCCACGGCGGCGAGCGGGTGCTGGATCTGGGCTGCGGCAGCGGCATCCTGTCCATCGCGGCGCTGCGGCTGGGCGCGGAGTACGCCTTCGCCTGCGACATCGACGAGAAGTGCGTGGACGTGGCCTATGAGAACGCCGCGCTGAACGACATCGACCGGACGCGCTACACCGTGCGGTGGGGCAACGTGCTCACCGACGACGCGCTGCGGCGGGAGATGGGCGGCGGCTACGATATCGTGGTAGCCAACATCGTGGCGGACGTGATCATGGGTCTGTCCGGCAGCGTGCGGGGCTTCCTGAAGCCCGGCGGCCTGTTCCTGTGCTCCGGCATCATCGACGACCGGGCGCAGGAGGTGCTGGAAAAGCTGAAGGCCGACGGCTGGGACGTGATCGAACAGCGCCAGAGCGAGGGCTGGTACAGCTTCCTGTGCCGGTGATAAAAAGAAAAACGCCGCTGGGAATGGGGCGGTGACTTAAGAAAACATTGAAGCAAAAGACGTTTTAGCTTGACGGCTATGCCGTCTTTTGCTGTTTTTGAGTTGTATTCCGAGCTTCTTCGATAGCCCGTGTGAAATCAAATGCACCGATGAAGTTATAGACTAAGTGATCTCCCTTGTCTTGGATTTCTTGTTTGCGTGGGACACTTCGATGCGGTCAATAAATTCTCGGAGAACTGCCGCGTCAAGCTCCTGCATATCCGTGTACTTCTTCACCGCTGCGACAAATGCCTTGACATTAGTTTTCTGCTGCTCCTGCTGTTTCAGCTCCTTGCGCAAAACCTCTGCCATAGATTTTAAGTTGCTCTGTTCCCGCTCGTAGCCGTGGGACATTTTGATAAATCTGTCATCGGACAGTTTACCCATTACATTGTCCTCATACAGTCTGGAAATGATGCGGTCAAGCTCTGCAATGCGCTTATCAGCTTTTGCCAGCGTATCACGCTTCCGCGCAAATTCCGCGTCACGATCTCGCATACTGATGTCTGCGGCTTCCTGCATAAACTCGGCTTCGTGCTGGCTCACATACTGTATGGCTTCGCGCAGATTTCTCAACACGATTTCATGCAGTACCACATTCTTGATGGAATGTGTTGTGCAAAGGTCTTTTCCCTTGCGGTAGGTAGAACAGATAAAGTATTTCTGTTCCTCCGTAAAATTGGTGGCACGGCATTGATACATCTTGCCGCCGCACTCTGCACAGTAGAGCAACCCGGAGAAGATACCCATATCACCCATCTTGGTAGGACGGCGGCGGGATTTACGGATATTCTGGACAATGATAAATACGCTTTCCTCAATGTGAACTGCACCCCATTTGTTAGATAGTATATCATACTGTCTAACAAATGGGGTGCAGTTCAGTCCCGCCAACGGTGACTCTGCCGTAACTTTGTTCGGGCCGGGTGATTATTGTGCGCTTACCTTACGCCAAAAAAGGGAGGCCAAGAATGGTAGCACCAGATAAGAAAACATTGAAGAAGTCAGTAAAATCAATGTTTTTC
>OLSD01002098.1_pt1 | contig 14702 bp, 12 predicted proteins | sample 1672211 | NCBI WGS metagenome assembly OLSD01 (sample SAMEA3136659, study PRJEB25190) | human gut metagenome | reverse complement strand
CCTTGTTGCAGCTGATGCAGCGGCGGATATCGCAGGCCTTCCCGGCAGCGATCTTTGCGCCCCAATCAGGGTCTGCCAGCAGCGGACGGCCAACAGCCACCATATCAGCCATGCCGCTCTCGATGACACGCTCTGCCATCTCGGCATCCACGATACGGCCCACGGCGCTGACCGGCACATTGACAGCCTTTTTGATGTCCCCGGCGATCCTGACAAAGAAGCCGTAGGGCTGCACACCCATGGGAGGAATGGTATCGGCCATGTTGCCGGTGTGGTTGGCCTGGGCAACGTGGAACATATCCACGCCGTCCTCCACCAGCCACTGGGCGAACTGCACCGCATCGGCCTCGTCGATGCCGCCCTTGCCGCGCTGCGGGGTGACGATGGACAGCTTGTAGTCGATGATCATCCCCGGCACAGCCTTGCGGATGGCCCGGGTCAGCATCCGGGCAAAGCGAACCCGGTTCTCCAGACTGCCGCCGAACTTGTCGGTGCGGTGGTTCATCCGGGTGGAGCACAGGCAGCCGTTCAGGCGGTCGCCGTGGATCTGGATCACGTCCACACCGGCCTTCTGGGCACGCACCGCGCAGGCGCACATCTTATCGATGATGGACATCAGCATCTCCTCGCTGGCCTCATCGGTAAAGAACATCATGTCGTGGTGCAGGCGCTGACGCATCTCGTCAAACTTCTTCTGCATAAACAGGCTGTTGATGGCGTCCACATCGTACTCCGGGTGGAAGAGCTGGACGCCCAGCTTGGTGCCGTAGGCGTGTACGCTGTCGGCCAGTGCCTTGAAGGCAGGGATCTGGCTGTCGTCAAACAGCTTGGGGGTAGGAGAAAAGCTGTTGATGGGTGCCACGTCGCCCAGAACGATGTAACCCACACCGCCCTTTGCCAGGCGGGTGTAAAAACCCATGTCCTGCTCGCTGATCATGCCGTTCTTCTCGTAGCCGGTGGTCAGCGGGGGGAACATGATGCGGTTCTTAAAGGTCTGTCCGCCCACTACAATGGGCTGCAGGATCATGTTTTCCATACAAATGCCTCCTTACAGATGTGCTTTGATGAATGCGGCGGTCTTTTCCTCCACGGCGGCACGGGCGGTCAGCGTGGCAAAGTTGTGTCCGCCGCCTGCAATGGTGTCCACCTCGGGTGCGGTGTACACCTGTGCGTAACGGCTGCAGGTGCCCTCGTCCACCAGACGGTCATCGTCGGCGCGCAGCAGCAGCACCGGGCCGTTGTAGCCCTTGGCCTCGGTAAAGGGATCGGGGTGCTTTGCCATCTCGTAGTTAAAGGCCATCTTGTAGCACAGACCCTCCATGTCGGCGTAGTCCTTGCCGGTCTGGGTCACACCGTCGGCGCGCTGGGCGCAGCCGAACCACATCCCTGCGCCCGGGCACAGCAGGATCAGGCCGTGGGGCTGGATCACCGGAGCGCAGGAGGCGGCAATGTAGCCGCCCATGCTCTGACCGGAGAGGAACATTTTTTCGCTGTCCACATAGGGCTGCTGGGCTGCCCATGCAAAGATATCCTGTGCATCGGTGTGCAGGCCGTCAAAGCTCATATCCTCGAACTCGCCGTCGCTCTCGCCGTTGCCGTAGAAATCGAACCGGGCGCTGCCGATGCCCTGCGCTGCCAGAGCGCGGGACAGATGGGTGTACATAGATTTGTAGCCGCTGCAGCTGCCGGCAAAGCCGTGCAGATGCACCACAAAGGGCACCTTGCCCTCCGTATCAGGCAGGGTCACGATGCCACGCAGGGTGTGACCATTGCGGTTTTGAAACTGAACCTGTAAGATCTTCATTTACTTGCTCTCCTTTGCGGCACGGCGGCTCTTCAGCTCTGCCAGCATCTCGGCCGTCTTCTGCTTGGTCAGGGGGTAGACGAAGAACAGGATGGCCACTGCAATGCCGTAGCCCAGGAAGTAGATGCCGGTGTAGCTCTTCCAGATGGCGTTCACAACACCTGCGGTCTGCACAGCGCCTGCGGTGACGTTGTAACCGATGGCACCCAGCACAAAGCTGGACAGGCTGCCGGAGATGGCGCTTGCGAGCTTGCGGAAGAAGGAGTAGGTGGAGTAGACGATGCCCTCGTTGCGCTCGCCGGTCTGCAGCTCATGGTAGTCGATGGCATCGTTGACCATGGCCCAGATCAGCACCTGCATACCGGAAGCGCCCAGGTAGCAGATACCGTTGATAACGATGAAGGCCACGGGGTTATGGATGGGGAAGAAGAACAGGATGCCGAACACGACGGCGGCAAAGCCTGCGCCCATGCAGCACCACTCCTTCTTGCCGAGCTTGTTGGCCAGAGGCTGGGTGATGGCAAAGGACAGCACAGCGTACAGAACGCTCAGCATACCGGAAACGGCCTGGATCTTGACGTTGCCGAAGAAGTCCTTGTACAGGTAGGTGTTCAGGCCGTTGACCACGGATGCACCGATCATGCCGGTCAGGCTGAAGAACATCACGCCCAGCAGGGCTTTGTTGTGGGAGATCTCCTTCAGGACGTGCAGATAGTTCAGCTTTTCGCCCTGCGGACGCTCAGGCACTTCCACACGCTCCTTGCACCACACGCAGGTGATCTGCAGGCACAGCAGGCCCAGCATGGCGCAGATGCAGGCCAGCATCAGGAAGCGGCCAGCCACAGGCTGGTTGTCCACATACAGGAACAGGGGGCCGACCATGACCATGACGGTCATAAAGATGGTGCCGCCCAGGCTGCGGTAACGGGACAGGGCGGTGCGCTGGCTCACATCATCGGTCATCACGCTGGACAGGGTGCCGAAGGGCACGTTGACGCAGGTGTACAGTGCCTCATACAGCACATAGGTGATGAACATGTAAGCCAGACGCAGACCGTAGCTGATGTTGCCCACATTGACAAAGGCCAGCACACACAGCACTGCCATGGGGAACGAGAAAGCGCGGATCCACGGGATGAACTTGCCGCCCTTGGTGGCCTTGCGGGAGTCCACGATAGCGCCGATGATGGGGTCGTTGACGGCATCCCAGATCTTGGTGATCAGCAGCAGGATACCCACATGGAAGGGGTTGACCTGCAGGATCAGGGTGTAGAAGATCGACAGATACATGGCACGGTACTGCTCCGTGAAGCAGCAGCCCAGATCGCCCAGTGTATAGCCGATCTTGTCCTTCATGGAGAAGGGCCGAACGGTCTTTTTCTGGTCCATTTCGTTTTATCCTCCTTAAAAAACAGATGAAACCACGAGGCTTTTCACACAAGCCTCTTCTCTTCGATTGCATTATACGTTAATTTTGCGTCAAAGCATATCCAAAAAATGATTGAAAACTATCGCAAATTGATGTATTATGCAATTATGACAGTTGTACTTTTCAGTTGTGTACAACAAACTGTCGCATCTGACAGTTCCACGGAGGGAATTTTGGTGAATTATACAGCCAAACGTTATCTTTTTGAACAAAGCACTGTTCGGGAATTCTTTTCCGGCGCGTATTATGACCTGTTTCTGGTCATGCGGGGCAGCGGTGTGTTCCGGTGCAGCGAGGTGGTGCTGCCCGCCCAGCAGCAGAATCTGATCATCCTCAAGCCCGGGCAGGGCGGCAGGCTGGAATATGCCGGAGCCTACGGCCCGCTGGAGATCATCCGGGTGCAGTTGTCTCCCCAGATGCTGGCGCAGTTGTCGGATGAGGACACCAACTTTGAAAAAAGCTTCAACGTGGTGCCCTTCCGGCAGGTAGCTGTCCGGCCGGACAGCCAGATCTATATGCTGCTGAAGAATCTTGCCCGGAAGCTGCTGGTGCTCCCCCAGGAGAGCAGCCAGTTCGGCGCGGCGGCGTTCGAGCACGGCATCCTACAGATGTTCGTGGTACTGGCGCTGCGTGCCTGCATCCATGCCGAATTCCACACCGCTTCGGTCAGCCGCCACCACCTGATGCTGGATGAGGTTTTCCTGTTTATTCAGGCGCACCTCACCGAGGAACTGACGCTGGAACGGCTGGAAAAGGAGTTTTTCGTCTCCCGGGAGCATATTGCCCGGGAATTCAAACGCCAGACCGGCCAGACCGTGCACCGCTACATCGTAAAGGCCCGGCTGGACCGCTGCTGCGCCCTCATTGAGCAGGGCCTGCCCATCACCGAGGTGTACAAGACCAGCGGCTTCGGGGGCTACAACCACTTTTTCCGCGCCTTTAAAAAGGAGTACGGCATGACCCCCAAGGAATATTTCAGCACCACCCGGCAGGATGCCCGGGGATGAGCCTTTGCAAAAGAAGTCCCGGCTGCAATTTTTGTGCAGGCTGAAACGTATCCTGTATAAAACGGCAGCTGCCGTTTTTCAACGAACGATCTCCATTACAGACAGGAGGAAAGCTCTATGAAATTTTCTGCTGATTATCGTGCCCTTGCGCTGGATGCCCTGCGTGGCAGATGGAAGACAGCTGTTCTGGCCGGACTGGTTGCCAGTGTGCTGGGAGCCAACATTGTGAGCAGCTCAGACAGGGTCATCTCCAACATGAGCCAGAACGCCAACGGCGACACCCCGGGGTTTGCCGGGCTGCTTTCCACCGGCAGCGGCGGCGTGCTGGCGGTTCTTGTGATCTGCATCCTTGCCTGGGCAGTGTTCACCGTCATCGTGGGCGGTGCGGTGCGGCTGGGCTACGCCCGGTTCAACCTGAACCTTGCAGATGGCAGAGACGCTGCCCTCTCCGACCTCGCTTCCCAGAAGCACCGCCTGTGGGACGGCTTCTGCATGAATTTCCTGCAGGGGCTTTATGTGGCGCTCTGGTCGCTGCTGCTGTTCATCCCCGGCGTGGTAAAAGCCTACAGCTATGCCATGACCCCCTATATCATGGCCGAGCACCCCGGCCTGACGGCCAACGAAGCCATCACTGAATCCCGGCGCATCATGGACGGCAACAAGTGGCGGCTGTTCTGCCTCGATCTCAGCTTTCTGGGCTGGGAGCTGCTCTGCACCCTGCCCATGCTGATTGGTTTCTCTCTCGTCTTCGCCTTCACCCGCTCGGCGGATACGGTCCTTGTTCCGCTGATCCTGCTGTCCATCCCGCTGAGCGCCGGCTTTTTCTTTCTGCACCCCTACGAGGAAGCGGCCTGGGCGATCTTTTACCGGGATATCACCGCTGCACCTTCTGACACCGAGGAAATCTGAGAATGAAACACACCGCCTGCTATCACCTGCCCGGACTGTTCGAGTTCTACGAGCTCTACCGCCTGTTCCTGCCCTTGTTCCGGGAGCACCGGGAATATTTTTATGACTGGTGCGAGATCGGCTCCATCTACGGCGCTCCGCCGGATTGCATCTGGGGCGGGGGCCGCGTGGAGGCCGGGGAGCACTCCCCCGCCGAAGTTCTGGCTCTGACCCAGGAATACGGCATCTCTGCCCGGCTCACATTCAGCAATTCCCTGCTCCGCCCGGAGCACCTCTCAGACCGGAAATGCAACGCAGTGTGCCAGCAGTTTGTCCAGCGGGGCACTGTGCAGAATGGGGTCATCGTCCACTCTGAGCTGCTTTTGAACTACCTGCAGCAGCATTACCCGGAGCTTTATCTCGTATCCTCCACCACCAAGGTCCTGACGGATCCTCAGGCGTTTCAGGCAGAGGTCCGGCGGCCGGAGTTCCGGTATGTCGTACCGGACTTCCGGCTGAACAAGTCCTTCGATGCCCTGGATGCACTCTCCCAGCCCGAAAAGGACAAGGTAGAATTTCTCTGCAACGAGTGCTGCTGGTTCGGCTGCACCGAGCGCAGGCGCTGCTACGAAGCCGTCAGCCGCAAAAATCTGGGAGAGGTCTGCGAACACCGGTGCACTGCCCCCGGCGCGCAGGAGGGCTACCGCTTTTCCAAGGCGATGGAAAACCCCGGGTTCATCGGCACTGCGGACATCCGGGAGCGCTATCTGCCGTTGGGTTTTTCCAATTTCAAACTGGAAGGGCGCGGGCTGGGCAGCGCGCTGGTGCTGGAGTTTCTGCTCTATTATCTGACCCGGCCGGAGTATCAGATCCACGTCCGGGAGGCGATCTATCTGGACAACATGCTGGATCTCTTTTAAGGGTTGCGCCACCGGCGCAGTGTGGTATAATCAGCATAACAGAGCACTTGCAAGCGGCGCTCTGTTCCGTCCAATCCAAGTCAGGAGGAGATCGTTATGGAATTCACTCAGCTTATTGCACAGCGGTATTCCTGCAAAAATTTTGGTACAGGCAAGGTAGACGCTGCAGCACTCCACACCATTCTGGAAGCCGGTCGGCTGGCACCCACCGCCAAGAACACCCAGGAACAGCGCATCTACGTCGTTCAGTCCGAAGAGGGGCTGGCAAAGATCGATGCTGCCACTCCCTGCCGCTACGGTGCCCCCGTCTGTCTGGTGGTCGCCTATGACAAGAACCACACCTTTACTTACCCCGGCGAACGGATGAACTCCGGCATGGAGGATGCCGCCATCGTGGCCACCCACCTGCTGCTGGGCGCTGCCAATGCAGGCGTGGACAGCTGCTGGGTCAACTTTTTTGACCCGGACAAGCTGGCAAAAGCGCTGGGTCTGCCCGAAAACGAGGAGATCGTGATGCTCCTTGATCTGGGCCACGCTGCCGAGGGTGCAGGTCCCCTGCCCAACCACAGCTCCCGCAAGCCTCTGTCTGAAACCGTCACGTTCCTGTAACCATCACAGGGATGCAAAAAAGCCCCCGCACGTTGGTTTTCCAGCCAACATGCGGGGGCTTGTGTTTTATTCCAGTTTTCAGTTCTGCGGGTGGACGATATCCCGCCAATCCAGATCTCCACGCTCCAGACCGTGGATGAGCACCTCCGCGGTGGCGATGTTGGTGGCCAGCGGGATGTTATGCACATCACACAGGCGCAGCAGGGTCATCTCGTTGGGCTCGCTGGGCTTTGCGTTGATCGGATCGCGGAAGAACAGGAGCAGATCGACCTCATTGCAGGCAATGCGGGATGCGATCTGCTGATCACCGCCCTGAACACCTGCCAGAAAGCGCTGGATCTGCAGACCCGTTGCCTCAGAGATCAGCTTGCCGGTGGTGCCCGTAGCCACCAATTTATGCTGGCTCAAAATCCGGCAATACGCCGTACAGAACTGAACCATCAGCTCTTTTTTGGAGTCATGCGCAATCAGTGCAATCGTCATCGGTCAACCTCTCCTTTGTTTTGCCAGTGGGCATTTTCTTGCATATATCATAGTATCACAGTTTCCGTTCTTTTACAACCGTTTTTTAGACAAACTTCATACTTTTTTCGGAAAAAAGCGCCCGGATTCACCAAAAGCAGTGTTTCAGCGTTTTATCCTTCTTCAATTGTCTAAAGCATCCTGCCCGGCGGGTGCGGTCTCCTGAGCAGCATCCGTGGTGCCTGCGGCGGGGTCTGTGGCCGTATCCGTGCCGGTTTCGGTCTGGGCGGGGGCAGTCTGGTCAGCGGGGGTGCTGTCTGCGGCGGTCTCCTGCTTGCCGATGGTGCCATCCTCATTCAGAGTGCCGTCCTGCATGGCGAAGTAGGCGTTGAAGATATCCGCCACCAGGTTACCAGCACGGGCACCGCCGCCGCCGTATTCCACAACAATGCCAATTGCGATCTGGGCATCCTCTGTCGGGCCGTACGCGATCATCATGGTATTGGTGTAATGCCTATAGCTGCTGCCGGAATAGTAACCCTCACTGCGCTGGGGGGTACCGGTCTTGCAGGCGATGGTATACGGGTAGTTCGCCAATGCGGAGATCGTCTGAGACACGCCGATCATTCCCTGCTGTATCAGATCAAAAGTCTCCCCCTTGTCCTCAATCACATCCATGACCTCGGGCTGGGTCTCCTGCAGCACTTCACCAGTGTTGGAATCCAAAATCGCCTTGACAAAGTGGGTACGATAACGGGTTCCCCGGTTGGCAATGGTAGCGGCATAGGTCGCCAGCTGCACTGGCGTGACCACCGTGTTGCCCTGGCCAATGGCCGCCTGGATATCCAGGGATTCCATATAGTTGGAGTCGTTCTTGGTGGTCAGGTGGCCTGTGGCCTCGCTGACCTCCACGCCGGTGCGCTGGCCCAGGCCCAGCTTATAGGCGTAGGCATCGTAGACATCACTGGTCAGGCGGCGGCCCACATCATAGAAGAAGATATTGCAGCTCCACTTGATTGCGTTGACCACATCAATGGGGCCGTTGCCATGGCCGTGCTGTGTACATTTGGGGCGGTAATCCTTATAGTAGGTATAGACCCTGGTACAGTTGACCGTGGAATAGCGGTTAATGAGCCCGGTATCCAGCGCGGCGATCGCCACAGCGGGTTTGAAGGTGGAACCCGGAGTATACAGGCCCTGTAAGGCCCGGTTGAACAGGGGCAGGCTCTCGTCGGCACTGTACTCGCTGTACTGGGTAGCATACAGGTTCTGGTCGAAGCTGGGGTAATTCGATGCTGCCAGCACCGCGCCTGTCTTGACATCTACCACCACCGCCGCACCGGCGGCCGCTTTGGTGCTGTTTGCGTTATAGGTGCGGTTGATCATCTCGATATTGCTGGCCAGCGCCTTGTCCACCGCCTTCTGGAAGCGGTTGTCGATGGTCAGCTGGACGGTGTGGCCCGGCTCGGGCACTGTGGTCAGGGCCGTATCCACAATGACCCCATCGGAGTTGCGGGTGATGGTCTCCACGCCATCCTTGCCCCGCAGTTCGTCCTCATAGGCCGATTCCAGGCCCGAGATGCCGATGATGTCGTTCATGTTGTAGCCTTTTTCGCGCAGGGGGTAGGTGGTCTGGCCGTTTTCATCGGTCACCTTCCACTTTTCAGCGGTGATCTTGCCCACCCGGCCCAGCACATGGGGCAGCACCGTGGATTGCTCATAGCTGCGGGTACTCGTTTCCACGATCTCCACGCCCGGCAGCGAGAGGCTGTGCTCCTTGATGGTCGCCACGGTGACCTCGCTGACGTTTTCCGCCATGATAAAGTTGTTCACATTGGAGAACGCCTGCAGCTGCATCTCGTAATGGATGCCGCCCAGCGTGCGCTGCCAGCTCAGCGGATAGCTGGCAAGGTCGTAGTCCTCCACCAGCTTCTCCATCACATCATTGGCCGTTGCATACTGCTGTAAACCAAGATTGTCCTTCATGGCGGCAAGGGCTTTCTGGTCCTTGGTGCTGCCCTCTTCGGCGGTAAAGGTATAATTGCCCGCTGCATCCGGCTGGCTGATGAGCAGAGTATCGTTCCAGCTCTCACCGTTGGCACGCAGCAGCTCGACGATCTTCTGGAGCATCCCGTCCAGATCTTCGTCTCCCATCAGCAGCTTGTTGAGCACCACGTTGTAGCCCGTGACGCTGGTGGCAATGCGCTCCCCCCGGCTGTCTACAATGTCACCGCGTGCCGCCGTGACCGTAAACTTGTAGTCGGTGGTGTTGGTGGCCTGGGATTTGAAATCGTCCCCGTTGACCAGCTGCAAAAAGATGAGCCGCAGCCCGTACAGCAGCATCAGGATGCAGGCGGCGGCAACGAGAACACGCATCCGCCGGACGGCGGTTTTCCGTTCTTCTTGGTTCATGGATTCTCCTTCCGGCGCGGGGTGCGTTACACCACGCCGTTGTCGATCTTAAATTCTTCGTGGATGCGGCGCACGACCCCGAACAGAGGGAAGCAGACAGGCACCGAGAGCGCCGCCGTGGGCAGCACAAACCACAGCCAGCGGCTGGCCGCGCCGCTGTAACCGGGCATGTAGTAGAAAAACAGCCAGTCCAGCGTGAGCACCAGCAGGGCGGCAGCAGACGCAATGAGTGCAAAATTTGCGGCCGAATTCTTGAAGTAGAGCTGCATCACCGCCGAAACGGCAAAGCAGAGCAGCAGCAGCTCCAGCGCCAGCATGCCCACGGTGCGCCCGGCCAGCCAGTCCCACATCAGGCCGCAGACCGCCCCAAAGACAGCCCCGGCGAACTCGCCCTCAAACACGGCGACCGCCAGCGCCAGCGGCAGCAGCCAGAGCGGCTTTGCCGCCCCGAACTGGAACAGCCCGGGCGTGGTCTGCAAAACAGCACAAAGAAGGCCCAGCAGCGCATAGCAGATCCATTTGACGATCTGGCCCCGGCTGCGTTTCCGGCGTGATTCCATCAGGGTCCCTCCTCAGAAACTGGTAATGATGAACGCATGGCGCACCGTGCGGGGGTCGGTACCGGGTTTGATGACGGCAATGGTCGATTTGCCGCTGACCTCGGGCACCAGTTCCTGTACCACGCCCACCAGCAGGTCAGCCGGGAACACCCCGCCCAGCCCGGTGGTGACCACCTGGTCGCTTTTCTCCGTCAGGGTGTTGCGCGCAAGGTTGGTCAGCACGCACAGGCCATCGGCGGCATATTCGGAGCTGCCGGTGACGATGCCGTTGTCACGGGTGCGGGATACCACGCCCGCCGCGTTGAAGTTGGGGTGAAGAACGTTCATCACCTTGCAGCTGGTGGGCTCAGCCTCCACCACCATGCCCAGCAGGTAGCCCTGGTCACTGACCACGGCATCGTTGACGGCCACGCCATCCAGCGTGCCGCGGTCCAGTGTGAAGCCATAGAAGGAATCCAGCGGGTCACGGCCAATGACAAAGCTGGAAAGATAGCTCATCTCTGGCCGCTGGCTCTGGATGCTTTCCAGTGCCTTGTAGGCCTGGTTCTCGGCCTTGACGCGGTCGTAATCCACCATCTGCTGGCGCAGCTCGGCGTTTTCGGCCTTGAGCGTCTCGTTCTCAGCCATCACGTCATCGATGCTGGTGTACTTTTCCCACAGGGAGGCCACGCCGCCGCTGACCACAGCAGCCACTTTCTGGAATGGAGCAGCCGCCACGCTCAGCAGCTCCTGCGGAGCGGCAGTCAGGCGGCCGTTGGCACCGGCGTAGGCCATGATGCCCACCAGAAACACCGCGATGCCCACCAGGATCTTGAATTTCCAGGTATCGAAAAAGTCTTTCAAGGGGTTTTCCTCCGATTGCAAAAGGGCGCGGACAGCCCAGAGCCGTCCGCACCCTCTGTTACATCGTTACATGTGAGCTCCATCGGTATCCAGCACGTCGTGCAGAACATCCACATGATCCAGCACCGCACCGGCACCCTTGGCCACGCAATCCAGCGGGTCCTCCGCAACATGGACATCAATGCCGGTCTCGCTCTGGATCAGCTGATCCAGGCCCCGCAGCAGGGCACCGCCGCCGGTCAGGGTGATGCCGTGGTCGATGATATCGGCACTCAGCTCAGGCGGGGTGCGCTCCAGGGTCTCCTTGATGGCGCTGGTGATCTTGACCAAGCACTCCAGCAGGGCCTCGCGCACATCCTCAGAGTGGACAACGATGTTCTTGGGCAGGCCGTCCACCAGGTTGCGGCCCTTAATCTCCATGGTCATCTCGGGGTCCATGGGGTAGGCCGAGCCGATCTCGATCTTGATCTGCTCGGCGGTGCGCTCACCGATGAGCAGGTTATACTTGCGCTTGATGAAAGCGATGATGGCCTGATCGAACATATCACCGGCCATCCGGACGCTGCGGGAGGCCACGATGCCGCCCAGAGAGATGACAGCGATCTCAGCGGTGCCGCCGCCGATGTCCACGATCATGCTGCCGGTGGGCTCGCTGATGGGCAGGCCCGCGCCGATGGCAGCAGCCATAGGCTCCTCGATGACGGAGACCTGACGGGCACCGGCCTTGAGGGTCGCCTCACGCACAGCGCGGCGCTCCACCTCGGTCACGCCCGAGGGGATGCAGATGACCACGCGGGGGCGGGAGAACATGCTGTTGCCGCAGGCCTTTTTCAGGAAGTTTTCCAGCATATTTGCCGTGATATCGAAATCGGCGATGACACCATCCTTCAGGGGGCGGACTGCCACGATGCTGCCGGGGGTACGGCCGATGACAGCCTTTGCCTCAGCACCCACGCAGCGCACCTCATCGGTCTTGGTATCCACAGCCACGACCGAGGGTTCCCGCATGATGATGCCCTTGCCCTTCATGTAAACCAGGGTATTGGCAGTACCCAGATCAACGCCAACGTCCTTTGACAAAAAACTCATAATGAAGCTCTCCTTCGTATTTCCGGTCTATTCCAAAACGCACAGCAGCCCAAACTCCACAGGGTTTGACCGCCTATCGCAGAATAACACGTTTCTATTATAGCCGCAAGTCAACGTTTTCTCAAGCGTTTTGTCAAGTTTTTCCGTATTTTTCATTTTTCTGCGCGTTCCGCCGCACAAACTGTCAGAACTGTTCAAGCAGGCGGACCGTCCGGCTGACGGGCAGGCCCATAATGGTGTAATAATCGCCCTCAATGGCATCCAGCCAGACCGCCGCGCGGCCCTGGATGGCGTAGGCACCGGCCTTATCGTAGGGCTCCCCTGTGGCGGCGTACCGCTCGATCTCCTCCTCGCTCAGCGGAAAGAAGGTGACCTTGCAGGTATCCACAAAGCTCTCGGTGCGGGTGCCATCGGAAACGCAGACACCGGTGTGCACATAGTGGGTCGCACCGGACAGCGCGCGGAGCATTCGTCTGGCATCGTCCGGGCTGTGGGGCTTGCCGAACACCTCGCCGTTCACATCCACCACGGTATCGCAGCCCAGCACCACGGCACCGGGGTGTTCCTTGGCCACAGCAAGGCACTTGCCCCGGGCAAGCTGCTCCACCAGCCGGGCGGGGGTATCCGCCGTCACGGCATCCTCGTCAAAATCGCTGACACAGACGGTAAAATCCGTCGTGTATAAGCTCAACAGTTCTTTCCGTCGGGGGCTCTGGGAAGCCAGGATCAGATCTTTCATACGCTTCACTTCCCCGTTGAGCCAAAGCCGCCCGCGCCGCGCTGGGTATCCCCCAGTTCGGCCGCCTGAGCAAAGGCAGCGGTATACACCGGTGCAATGCAGAGCTGTGCCACACGCTCACCGGGCTGGATGGTATAGGCCTCGGTGCCCAGATTGATCATGGGCACCTTCAGTTCCCCGCGGTAGTCACTGTCCACCACACCCACGCCGTTTGCCATGCACAGGCCGTGCTTGATGGAAAGGCCGCTGCGGGCATAGACCAGCGCCACAGCGTGGGGGCCGGGCAGCTCGATGGCAAGGCCGGTGGGCACCAACGCCCGCTGCATGGGGGCCAGTGTCAGGGGCTCATCCAGCACGGCGCACAGGTCGGCCGCCGCTGCCCCCGGCGTTGCATAGGCGGGCACCTTGGCCCGGGGGTCCAATACTTTATAGTTTACGGTGATCGGTTCCATAGTATACCTCTTGTTAAAGTTATATTCGGGCGTGTTCCGGGAGCTTTCTCCTCGGACACGAAACGGGCCATTCCATCGCCCGCCCTACTGCCTGCGGCAGCAGGGTCCCACCCCAGCGGACGGTCCTCGGAGAAACTCTCGGCTCCCGCCCGGGGAAACTGCATCTTTAGTTGGTTCCCTTGAAATACAGTCCTCTTGTAAACTCTCCCTCAAAGGGTGCGTGGACACGGATGCTGTCCAGAATGGCGGCTGCTTCTTCCCGGGATTCCAGTGTGAAATAGGCCACGCCGTAGTCCACAGTCAGCGCACCGGGCTTATCACCCATATAAATAGGTACGGGGTTATAGATCGTCCGCACGCCCATGCCGCAGCGCACCGGGAACTTTTTGGCCTTGCGGTCGGTCAGTTCCCCTGCTTTATTGCAGTGGGCGCAGTCATGGATGTTCTGCAGCGGGCAGGCACGGGTGACCATCAGCGGCATGTGGCCATAGACCAGCACACCGGTGGGCACAGGCTTGCCGTTATGAGTGGGGGCAATGGTGCTGATATCGCTGTCCTTGACCTCGGGCAGGATGAGCACACTGTTCAGGCCATGGTCGGCGTAGAACTGTGCTGCCATCTGGTTGGTGACGTTCAGGCCAAAGCCGCCGGTCATCGGCAGGCCACGGCAGAGCCGCAGGTGGGCGATGTTGCTTACCTCATAGCCCGCAAAACCCGCATCCTGGGTAGCGGCAATGCGGCGGGCGGTGTCCTCCTCCAGCGCACCAAACATCACGCGCGGCAGCTCCAGAAGGGTCTTCTCCCGCCACTCCCGGGGCACCCGGTCGGCCTGGGCAATGGGCAGAATGAGATACTCCACCCCGCTCAGGGCCTGCTCCGGCACCTGCTCCCAAGCTTCAAAGCGGGCGCGCAGGGTGCGGCGGGGCAGCAGAGTGCGCAGGGGCAGAGCATCCGGCTCCGCCTCGTGTACCGGCCAGGGGCGCAGGACCTCCCGCTTTTTCAGCAGGGCCTCCAGCGCATCCCGGCGCAGCTCGTTCACGGCACTGCCCGGCACGAACCAGGGGCCGCCGTCCATCTCCACATCGATCTTTTCCACTGCAAAGGGGGTGCCGCCCGTCTTGGAAAGGCTGCGCTGCAGGCTCTCGGTGGGGTCGGTGCGGGCAGGCTGCGGTTCCGCATCGCCGTAGGCAAAGGCCTTGTTGCCGTCCGCGTCGGTCACGGTCAGCTTCTCGCCGCCCTCTTCGATCTCCAGCCTGAACTGCACCGGCACCCGGCTGCGCTCGCGGCGGTAGAGCTCGCGCAGGGCAGGCAGGGTCTTTTTGGTCAGCTCCGCATCGGCTTCGCTGCGCACACCGAACATGGTGCCGTCGATCTTTCCATCCAGATAGCCGGAGGTGAAGCCAGAGCGGCTGAACGCATTTTTCAGCAGGTCACGGTCGTAGGCGCGGCCCTCGCGGCCTGCCAGACAGGCACTGACCGCCGCCGCCA
>OLSD01002097.1_pt1 | contig 14710 bp, 15 predicted proteins | sample 1672211 | NCBI WGS metagenome assembly OLSD01 (sample SAMEA3136659, study PRJEB25190) | human gut metagenome | reverse complement strand
CCCTCAAAAAAGATACACCGAAAATTGAGGTGACAATGGAGCCTGATGAAGAGAGCAATTACACACCAGAGGAAAAAATAACTTATCAGAAAATTAAGGCTTATATTCTTGAAAAATATGGATTTAAAGTGTCATCATTGTACATTGCACAGATTAAAGATAAGTGTGGTCTTGGTAAAGAACGTACTGGAAATAACTGGAAGAAAAATGATAAGTCAAAGGAGCCGCAGTGTACACCTGAAAAGGAAGAGGCTATTAGAGATGCATTTAAGAACTTTAATATAATATAAGGAGTTTTAGATGATAGATATGATATTGAAATGGCTTTATCAAAATTCAGCAGCTATAATCATTTCATCATTAATATCATTGTTAATATCAATGATGTATTACCGAAAGGGAAATAGAGATGAACTGTTAATGAGCGTTATATTTCCTGTGGTGCAACTTTTAAATAAGAGTTATTCTAGGAAAAACTATGATGAGCTATTATCAATAAAATCAAACTATGCAATAAGGTAATTAGGGAAAAAAGAAAGAAGAACACTTATGCTGTTAATAGAACAGTACAGTATAGTTTGTTAATATAATAGGTCAAAGAAGGATACTGATTGTATATTATCGTATTTTGACTTCGAATTAGGTGAGATTGGCATTAATCCTAAACCATGTCCTATTACTGACGATGAAGGAGAAACAGTAGCATATGATTATCTTCCTGATTATTATTTCCTTGAAGAATATGTAAATGATATGGTTTCTAAGATGGAGTTTGAGGTATATCCAGAAGAAGCTGAAAAAGCTATTACAGATGCATTTGAGAAATATGCTCACAAATATTATACAGTTAAGAATATAGAATGGTTTCAAGACTATTCGATTGAAAAGGTTATAGAAAAATCAAAAGTATCTGAAAAATGGAGAGTTGATTTTGATTTGATGGAACAAAGAAAAAGAACTTTTATGAATCTGTCGATTGCTAAAAAGGTAATTAAAATACTTCAAGGCTAGGTTGAAATATATTTTCTTTTTTTTTAAGCCTAATATGGTATAATTTTTATGCAAATAAGTTTGCAGCAGGACTTGGTTCGATTCCAAGCATCTCCTCATTTGTTATGACATTATTGAATATTGTTACCTCTGGTATCTGTTATGATGCTATTAGGAATTTTATTTCTGACTTAAAAGGAGGATACGTTATGAGAGGTTTGCCTTGATGATGAGAAGTATATCATACATTCAGATGGGCGAGTAAAACTTACACAGTATGCTTTATCTCACATGGATGAACGTTGTCTTGCTTTTGATAATGAATATAGTTATCAGTCGAAGTATCAGGGACAAAAATACTATGTCCAAATGATGTACAAGATGCCGAGTCAGGTGGCAGCACAAGAATACTCATTTGAGATGAATGCTCACAACAGAACATTGTTATCTCAAATCCAGAGAGCAAGTCGAAGCGCTGATGCAATGAGATTATATCCGGGAGCCTTCTCTGAAACATTGGTACAGCTTATGAAAGAGAAAAAGCTTTCTAATAAGAAACTAGCAGATGCCTCATTGGTGGGTGAACGTACAATACAGAGATTAAGAAATGAGGAAGAATATCCAACAACAGTTCAAACGGTTTTGGGATTGTGTTACGGATTACAGCTTTCAGTGCCTGAAGCAGAAATGTTAGTTGGGAAAACCGATTTCAATATAAAGCTAACTAATCCACAAAATAATGCTTATAGATGCGTATTAAGCTCATGTGCCGAGAATAGCATATATGAGGTTAATGAGATGTTGGAATCTTGTGGATTTGAGCCACTTGGTAGTTCAAAATTGGGATAATACATAAGGAGGTACTTTATTAAATGCAATACGATTGGATAGATTTTTACACAGAGTTTGCCACTAAGCTTCTTCCTTTCAAAACTGATAGAAAGACTCTTATTCAGAAAATATATGCGGTGTATGACACTGTTGGAATTAGTGTTCCGAAACTTGAAAGTGGTGATGAGATTATTGATATTGATCCGTTCACCATCTTTGGCACATTCAACAAGGGAATAACAAATGCTAATAGAATTGCTATTCTTAACGGGATAGCGTCAGAGTTTGGAATTGCTGCAACTGTGCCGAGCAATTTTGATGGAATTCCGGTTCTTAATAATCTAAAGGCTACGTTTTATGGATTTAAGGATGATAGAAAAGCAAATGATATTGATAACTTGTGGAGTTTGTTTGAGGTAGCTCTTGCATTGGCTGACAATGACACAGAGGATAACCGTCAGAAATTCTCCGAGGCTTATGACAAGGTACATGATCAGCTTTGCATTCGCTGGAATATTACGATGGGCCTTTATTGGATTCGTCCTTATGCATTTATCAACTTGGATTCCAGAAACCGCTGGTTTATAGCAGATGTCCAGAATATGCCTGGCGAGTTTGTTGTCGCAGCCGAGAAGAAGCTTAAGAAAGTGCCGTTTGCTGCAGATTATCTTGAAATAAAGGATTTGTGTAAGAAAGCTCTGGATGCAGGTGAATATGAATACAAGAACTTTCCTGATTTATCCTATACGGCCTGGGTGATCTCTGAGCAAGTCAATCAGGAAAAGGCTGCTGAAAAAGGTAAAAAGACTTCGAAAGCAGAATTTCTTAAGTGGTTTATGCCATTGCTACAGGCGTTACGCGATTTAGGAGGATCTGCGACACCGGTAGATGCGAGAAAGAAAATTATAGAAAACGAGCATTTGTCGGATGAGATAGTAAGCGAAACCAGAGGGAAAACGAAGGTTAACAAATTTGAAAATGATGTTGCTTTCGCCAGAAACTATCTCGTTGGAGCAGGATATATTGATAAAAGCGTAAGAGGTGTGTGGACACTTACTGAAGCAGGCAAATCAGTGGAATTAACAGCGGAGATGGCATCTGATATTTTCAAAAAAGGTGTCTCTGATGCAAAGAGTAAGAAAACGAATGATAGCGATGCTCTTGCAGATAGTGATGTCGATACAGTTCATTACTGGATTTATGCTCCAGGACAAAACGCTGATAAATGGGAAGAGTGTTATAAGAACGGTTATATGCTACTGGGCTGGGGCGAGATTGGAGATCTTGGAGTATTCAGCTCTAAGAATGAAATGAAACAGCAGATGAAGAAAGAATACGGTGATAGCAGTTCCTATAAGAATTCAGCTCATGCTACTTGGCAGTTTGTACATGATATTAAGATTGGCGACGTGGTATACGTTAAAAAAGGTAATAATGGAATTCTTGGCAAAGGAATTGTTGAGTCTGATTATGAATATGATGCAGATCGCACAGATGAATATTCTAATGTTAGAAAAGTAAATTGGACGAACAAGGGCGATTGGACAATTAATCATCAGTCCCCTCAGAAGACTCTGACCGATATTACGCCATATAGTGACTTCGTACAAGAAATTAAGGCTTTGTTTGAGGAAGACGATATTGCAGATGATGAGCAGGAGATTGCCTATCCGGAGTACACAGCAGAAAATTTCCTGGATGATGTGTACATGTCTGAAGATAATTATACCAGATTAGTTGGCTTGCTTAGAAATAAGAAAAATATTATCTTGCAGGGTGCACCAGGTGTAGGAAAAACATATGCTGCTAAGCGCTTGGCCTATTCTATGATGGGTGTAAAAGATGTAGAGCGTGTCATGATGGTACAGTTCCATCAGAGTTATTCCTATGAAGATTTTATTATGGGCTTTCGTCCATCTGCTACAGGATTTGAACTGAAGAAGGGGGCGTTCTACAATTTCTGCAAGAAGGCCGAGGTAGATAGTGATAATGAGTATTTCTTTATCATAGATGAAATCAATCGCGGCAATCTGAGTAAGATCTTTGGCGAGCTGTTTATGCTGATTGAAAATGATAAGAGAGGAAATGCGCTACAGCTTCTGTATTCGGATGAAAAGTTTGCAGTGCCGAAGAATGTCTATATTATTGGCATGATGAATACTGCGGACAGAAGCCTGGCTATGCTGGATTATGCACTTCGTAGAAGGTTTGCTTTCTTTGATATCAAGCCGGGGTTTGAGACTCCGGGGTTCCGTGAGTACCGCATGGCATTAGATAATGAGAAGTTCAACAAACTGATCAGTTGCGTCGAGAGCTTGAATAGAGAGATTTCCGTCGATGAATCTCTGGGCGAAGGGTTCTGTATTGGTCACAGCTACTTCTGTAATTTACAGCCTGATACAATTGATGATAGTTGGCTTTATGGTGTTGTGGAATATGAGTTGATACCTTTATTGAAAGAATACTGGTTTGATGAACCTATGAAGGTGAAAGATTGGAGCGAAAATCTAAGGAGTACGATTAAGTGATACCGATTCAAAACATCTATTATATGCTGTCCTATGCATTTCAGGTATTGAATGAGCAAGGCTATAAGAATATAGCCACAGAACAATTTAATAATACTGGAGAGCTGATGGCAGCTATCTTAGAAAAAGGTATCGCGATTCAGCTAAAGAGAGGACTTGGTAAAGAATATATTCTGCAGACGGAGGCGCTCTCTTCTCTGAGAGGAAAGATTGATATTGCAGAGTCCATCAAGACACAGTCGATGTTACGGAAACAGCTAATCTGTACATATGATGAGTTTTCGGTTAACAGCATCATGAATCGGATCATCAAATCTACAGTTGAAATTCTCCTTCGTTCGAATATATCGAAACAGCGCAAGAAAAATCTTAGAAAGTTAATGGTGTATTTCAGCGAGGTGGATTTTATTGATTTGTATACGGTAAATTGGAATGTTCAGTACAATCGAAATAACCAGACTTATCGTATGCTAATTTCGATATGCTACCTGGTAGTAAAGGGTCTATTGCAAACACAATCGAATGGGCATACCGAGTTGATGGACTTTCTAGACGAGCAGCGAATGTGTCGATTGTATGAGAAGTTTATCCTGGAATATTATAGGAAAGAGTTTAAAAATCAGTTTACCGCAAATGCATCACAGATTCCTTGGCAGCTGGACAATGAAGAAAACTCTATGTTGCCTGTGATGCAAAGTGACATCATGCTCCAAAGTGGTGAGAAAGTTCTTATTATTGACGCAAAGTATTATGAGCACAGCACACAGGTGCAGTTTGACAAGCATACACTTCATTCAGGCAATCTTTATCAGATTTTTACTTATGTGAAAAACAAGGAATATGAACTGAGAGAGAAGAACCACACGGTTTCGGGAATGCTTTTGTATGTCAAGACTGATGAAGAGATATATCCGAATAATGTGTATCAGATGAGTGGAAACCAGATTACTGTCAGGACTCTGGATTTGAATTTACCATTTGATGAAATAGCAGGACAGCTAAATACAATAGCAAAAACGCATTTTGATTTATAAAGGAGGCCTCCTATTTGAAAAAGAAAAAAGACGAAATTACCATCCGTTCCAGCGCGGCAGAATACTTGACCTATGTTGCCTCAGTTGGCGATCAGCAGGACAGTATTGAGATGCGCTATGAGGATGAGAATATATGGCTGACACAGAAGATGATGGCAACATTGTACGATGTCGGCACTAACACTATAAATTATCATATTAAGAAAATTTTTGAGGACAGTGAGTTACAAGAGGATTCAGTTATTCGAAAATTTCGAATAACTGCCGCCGACGGAAAAAGCTACAGCACAAATCACTATTCCTTAGAGATGATCATTGCAGTAGGATTTAAGGTAAATTCTGAGCGTGCGGTGCAGTTTCGTAAATGGGTCAATCAAATTGCAAAGGACTATACCATCAAAGGCTGGGTTATGGATGACGAGCGTCTCAAACGCGGAACTTATCTGACAGAAAAGTATTTTGATGAGCAGTTAGAACGAATTCGTGAAATTTTCCAATAAACAGAATATTAATTGGAATGATGTAGAGGATTACTTGGGAAAATATGTAGGAGAATTGATTGAAATAGCAGAGACAAGAGACATTATTTATATTGGAAACAAATTTCCGGATGAATATGGCGGTTCTAGTTATACAAGAAAAACAAAGGGCGCAAGAGCAAAAGCAAAGGCAAATGCGGCACAGGGAATCCGAGAAATGGTTGAGATAGCTACTGATAAAGTATATCGGGAAAATCATAAGGAAAAGCATTCCGAGGATGCTCACAATGGATGGTTTTATTATGTGACAAGATTTGCAATTCCATTATATAACAATGAGAAAAAGACCGGAGAATATAATGTTTATTCTGCGTGTCTGGTTGTAAACCACGCAGCTAATGGAAAAATGTATCTGTATGATGTAGTGGGCATAAAAAAGAAGCGAGTAACCCACTCAAGACTATCAAGTAGTCAAGTGGTACAAAACCGCTTCTGAATACATATTATCATTGAGATGTGGAAAAGTCAACAGTTTGTTTAGAAGCTGGCTGATCTTTTTTGGAATCTTTTTTCTGATATGCATTATTGGAGCGATGTGATTGCGAAAGGTTGCAAGATAAATGTATATTAATACCATTATCAGTAAAAAGGCTGCATCTGATGTAAAAACGATAGCCATCGCAAAGAAACCAATCATAATAAAAGGAACTGGGCTACAGAAAATGTATTGTATGTAGCCATATATAGCTATAATCATATAAAATTGAATATACACAATGAAAGAAGCAGATATGTGGAAATATTCCATGTGTCTGCTTTTTTGTTGCCCAGCATACGACAAAAAGGCAGCAACAAGTCTTAGCGAAGCTTGCTCTATGCAGTCATATATACCACACCGCAGGGATGTAACAGCAGGGTATTAGGGGCAGCCGCCACTAACGAGATGGGTTTTTGTAACACGAAAACCGTATCTCGCCTACTATGTTACCCTACTATGTTACAGGAATTTCCAAAGCAGCGGAAGTGGATATACGAAAGACCGACAGAGTGACTATCACAGCAAAACAGATAAGAAGAATTACACGAGAGGAGGGATGCGTATGGGCAGACCAAAGAGCAGACAGGCACCAAGAACGACAATGAGCATCCGGGTATCGGAGCGTGAGCGTAGAGAGATAGAGGAGAAAGCAGCGGCTACAGGAATGACACCATCTGCCTATATCCGTACGATGGCATTGGATGGTGGAAATGTGGATATGACCAGTCATGAGGACAGGCAGAAGCTGATGTATGAGCTATCTACAATCGGCAACAACATCAACCAGATAGCACGAATGGCAAATACGAATGTATTTATCTCAAAGTCAGATGTGCAGGAGGTAAATGAGCAGCTGAAACAGATACAGCGACTTCTATTGCAGTATATAAGAAACAGGTAACAGATAACAGATGTGCCTGGCATCTATCCATCAGAGAATGCGGCATAAGTGATGAAGAATATGCCAGATTAGTGTTGGAAGCGGCAGAATAAAAAGATGGTAGTCATTAGGAAATATCCTTTTGGCTACCATTTTTTTATTAAAAATTAAAGAGGAGCCGGATCACTCCGACTCCTCCAAGTATGTGTCCGCAAACACATACCCCAATTGCTATCTATAATATACTATAGGCAGGTAAAATATGCAAGCATTATATGGAATTTTTCAAGATGTGAAAATGAAGAGTAATCGAAGAAAAATCGAGAGAGGGTTAGGGATACTTCCCTATGGAAATTCAACTACACAGACGATAGGAAAGTGTGGGGGATTTCGCCTGTGTCATGACACAGGCAGTGCTTGCTAAGGTTGTTTTTGGCACTCCTGGAGGGTGTGCCGGATGTTTTATTAGTTTAGAAAAAGTAAATAAAGACTTGACGTTTAAATCTTACACGCGTAAGATATGAGGTGATATCAATTTCAAATTTTAAAATGGAATGGAGGAAGGCACATGAAAATACAGAGAAAAATATGGAACTATATATTGATACTTGTACTTGGTATGATGGGCATGATTACAATTATCTTCTTTTTAGTTGAGAAATTGCTGCTGGGGGACGGGAGATGTTATATACCGCAGAGAGCAATTATGATTGCTTTGATGTTATGCGTGTTTTGGCAGGTAGCATTGATAACAGTGGCATGTCTGTTAGGAAGGCGGATTAAAAAGATTTTTCATGGTGTAGTCAAAATGATGATGACGATAGTAACCGTTTCCGGTACTCTTTGTCTTGTTTTGTTTCTCGCATGGAATTGGTTGATATATAGTTTTAAGTTTGATGAAAAAGTAGAGCAATATGATGAACATATCGCTTTATATGTGAATAATACATTTGTAAGAACCAGATTTAGATATCCGCATTATATGTATGAAGAAAACTGGTTAATCATGAGAACGTTAAGTGATGATGAATTGCAGGAGGCAGTTTTGAAATATGGTGATCCAGATGATTATTATAATTAACATAGGAAATTTGGTAGAATTTATAGATTCAAATTTTTGAATACAATGGGAAAAATTTTTGAATTGAAATCTTACACCTGTAAGAAAAGGAGATGCTATGACGAAAAAAAAGAAAAAAAGCAGGATATACATTATATGGCTCGTGAATTTATGTTTGATTACAGCTGTGGTTGCCTTTTTTGTATGGTATGAAAGTGTACCTGATGTATCACCGGAGAAGGTTCTTAAAACATATATGGCTCATATTTCAAATCGAGAATATGAACAAATGTATGAAATGATTGATGTAGGAGCATCTGGGAATATCTGTCAGGAAGATTTTGTGAAACGTAATTCTGCTATTTATGAGGGAATTGGTGTAGATAATATTAAAATTCATATTACATCTTATGATAAAGAACAAAAAGAGATATGTTATGAAACATCTATGGATACTGTTGCAGGAAATGTAACTTTTGAAAATAATGTATCATTTATACAAGAAAAAGGAACGTACAAATTGGTATGGAGCGATTCTTTAATATTCCCAGAGTTGGATTCTACGGATAAAGTCAAAGTATCTGTAACAAATGCTGAGAGGGGACAGATTTTAGACCGAAATGGACGTGTGCTTGCAGGCAAGGGGGTGGCTTCTTCTGTAGGTGTAGTTCCAGGTAAATTGGAGAATAGAGATGATGCTATTAGTCAGCTTGCAGACTTGTTGGAAATGAAGGTGGAAGATATAGAACGGAAATTATCAGCTAAATGGGTAAAAGAAGATTCATTTGTACCATTAAAAACAATACCAAAGGTTGATGAATTAAAATTACTGTCGCTTGAGCCAGATAAAGAAACACTAGCTGAAAAAGAAAGACATGAAAAATTATTAGAAATTCCAGGTGTGAAAATTTCAGATATCGGTATAAGGGAGTACCCGCTCGGTGAGGCTGCCGCACATTTAGTGGGATATGTTCAAAACGTTACCGCAGAAGATCTAGAAGAACATGACGGGGAAGGATATACATCGAACAGTGTTATTGGAAAAAGTGGAATGGAAGGATTATTTGAAAAAGAATTAAAGGGACAGAATGGGTGTTCTATTACTATTGTTGATTCAAATGGCAATAAGAAAAAAATCATAGTAAGCACGATTGTAGAAAATGGAAAAGATATAAAACTAACGATAGATTCGAATTTGCAAAAAGAATTATATGAACAATTTAAAGATGATAAGAGCTGTTCAGTTGCTATGAATCAGTATACGGGAGAAGTATTGGCTTTAGTCAGTACACCTTCATATGATAACAACGATTTTATTAGGGGCATGTCAAGTGAAAAGTGGAATGCGCTGAATGAAGATGAGAACAAACCTATGTATAATCGTTTTCGACAGGTCTGGTGTCCAGGCTCTACGTTTAAGCCAATCATAGCTGCTATTGGATTAACAACGGGGGCGATTGATCCTAACGAGGATTATGGAAATGAAGGTTTGAGCTGGCAGAAAGATTCATCATGGGGGTCTTATCATGTAACGACGCTTCATGACTATGAGCCAGTTATTTTAAAAAATGCTTTGATATATTCAGACAATATTTATTTTGCCAAGGCGGCATTAAAAATTGGTGAAAGAGATATGGAAAGTTCATTGACAAAATTGGGATTCAATGAAGAACTTCCGTTTGATATTAAAGTGGCGAAATCGCAGTTTTCTAACACAGATAAAATTGAGAAAGAGATACAGTTGGCTGATAGTGGGTATGGACAAGGTCAGATTCTTGTAAATCCTTTGCATATGGCTTGTATATATTCTGCATTTTGCAATGAAGGAAATATGATAAAACCATATCTTACATATAAGGAAGATGCGATACCGAACGTTTGGATCACAGCGGCATTTACAAAGGATGCAGCACAGATGGTTTTGGAGGATACAAAAGAAGTCATAAACAATCCTCATGGTACTGGCTATGCAGCATGCAGAACGGATATTACATTGGCTGGAAAAACAGGAACTGCAGAAATCAAAGCGTCAAAAGAAGATACAACAGGAACGGAATTGGGATGGTTTTCTGTTTTTACAACGGATGAAAATATGGATCGTCCTATTATGATTATTAGTATGGTAGAAGATGTAAAGGGAAGAGGTGGAAGTGGTTATGTTGTCAAAAAAGATAGTCAGGTTCTTGAAAAGTGGTTGTCTGATAATTAGTATAGGATTTTTGATGGAAATTTCGGGATGTAAAGGGAATACAGAAGAACCAGTAGCTTCTGAATCTGTTGAAATTGTCGATGAGAGAAAAATAGATGACAATTTTATAAACATTCCGATAGATATTTATGTGGAAGCTGCAAAAAACAATGAACTAACGGATATGGAAACCGTATGTAAAGTCATAAAAAGATTCGGGGAATGTGGATATGCAGCGGTTGATTGTGAAAATCGAGTTGATATGACACAAATGCAAAGTGTGATGTTTGATTTGTTGTATCCAAAGTTGCATAATGAAAAATTTCCATATGTAGCAGATGATAACTTAGGCATAGGTGCAGTTTATCATATTCCTAAAACAGAGTTTGAAAATGTAATTATGGAATATTTTAATATCGACAGTGATAAATTGCAGAAAAAAACTATTTACGATTATCAAACTCAAACATACGAATATAAACAAAGAGGATTTTATGAGATAGAGTATCCAGAATATCCATATTCCGAGGTGGTTGGGTATACGGAACATTCGGATGGAACGATTACGCTCAATGTTCATGTAGTATATCCGTATGCAGGAGATTCTGATGTATATATGCATGATGTTACGGTCAGACCGTTATCTGATGGTAGAGTACAGTATGTATCAAATTACATTGTTTCAGAGGAAGAAAATAACAACATTACATGGCATACGCCACGCTTAACCGAAGATGAATGGAATGATATATATGGAGGACAGTAATGGAAGATATAAAATGGTTTATAAAAAAGTTTGGAATCATTTTTGTTATCCTCTTGGTGATGATTGTAAGTGTAGGAATCTTTTTTGAGAAGAACGTGAGAAAATCATCAGCAGAGGAAACATGGGAAAAGCCAGTACAGATATCAGATATAGAGTTTTGGCAGGAGGAGTCTGATTACGAGAGGGAAAATGAAGATAATTCGCCGTATTGGATTATTCCTCAGTCAAAAAGTTTACTGTCTGAAGAAGAGAGCAAAAATATCCAAAATGAAGCACTAACTGCGGCAGAACTGGTGAAGGTGGTATATAAGGATATTGTAATTATAGATGATGTACCTGCCTATGCTTCTGGAATTGATGGTTTTACAAATGAACAGGGAGAACAGGTTATAAAAATACTTGGAAAAAGTGGATATGTATGCGTTAAAGAAAATATAGAGATGCAAAATTATGATAAATTGCAAAATTTCTATAAAAGTTATCTTATTGGTCAGGATACATTGATAACAGTATTTGTGGTTCAAGCTGATGGATTGCTTGGCGCACAGACATTTGTCTATCGAAATGAAAAGTTGCAAAGTTACTATGTAGGTATTCGATGGAGAGAGGGCGGAGAACCAGAGATACTTGGAACTTCGGTAAGTGATTTGTCAGAAATTAAATTTACTGAAAAAGGATATTTTATTTATACGTTTGAAAATCCAGTTGCGCATGCAGGATTGAGAGAATATTGGAGAGTAAAGTTACTTCCAGAAAAATGCAGAGAACTTACAGAAAAATATATAGCTGGTCTTAGTTATGTAAATTATAATATGCTGGTTGTAAACTGGGATAGCAGCAATGTGGAAGATATATTGATGCCTTGCATGTTTGAGGATATTTATCGAATTTATACAGGGAAAAATTTAAAAACGGACAATGGGGAGATTCCAGCAGAAGAATACGAGAAAATAATGACTACATATTTCCCGGTATCCACGGAACAACTAAGAAAATATTGTAAATATAACGAAAAAAGTAATAGCTATGAATATGACATGATTTCTGCCAGCCCATATCCACCGTTTGGAGAAGTGGTTGATTATACGGAAAACTCTGATGGAACGATTACTCTGATTGTAGATGGAGTATGGGCAGATTATAATTCCGACTGCGCATTTACAAATCGAATTGTGGTTCAGCCATTTGAAGATGGAACTTTTAGATATTTAGCCAATTCTATTGAACAAAAAGAATTGGAATTGCCAGTCATAGCAAGAATGAATCCTTAATGTGGCTGGAAGGAAAGGACGATATTTATGAAAAAGCGTATTTGGTTCATTGTGCTGATCAGTTGTTTATTATGTGGATGTATAAGACGAGGTAGGACATTGGACAGTCAGTTGATGGATAGTAGAGAGGTTGATTTTTCGGAAGAAAATGAGAACAACAAAGAAGATATTACAGAACAGTGGGAAAAAGGTTATGACCTTCCAATAAATGAGACAGAAAGAAAAGAAGCAGAGGATGAGTGTAAAAAGGTTTTAGTGCTTATTTCTGATATTTATATTCTGGCAGATAAAGGGGATGCAGTCAATCCAGTTCTGGATGATAAGACAATCTATAAAATGCAGGATCGCATAAAAGAAAAAGGATATCCGGTTACAACGATGAAAGCATATGCAGCAATGGAAAATTATAAAAGAGTTGAAGCGTTTCTTAAAAACTGTCAGGACGAGAAGGCAGGTTCGGTAGTGCTTTATGAGTTACATTCGGACGGAGGCATTGGCAGAGATAAATTTATTTTTGATGGAAAAGATATGTATTTAATAAGTGCATGTGCTACATGGAACAGCAATGATACCTACGGAATGTCCTATATATCTTATGCAAGGATAAAAGAGTGGAAGTATACAGAGAAAGGATGGTTTGGGTATGAGTTATGTGTTCCAGAACCACCGGAAGTTACCGAGATTGTTGATGGAAGTTGTTTGGTAAGAATAAAACCAATGACTAAGGAACAAAGGGAAATGTCAGAAAAATGTGTACAAGGTCTGGGGTATCAGGGAAATAATCTTTTATGCTCGAATTGGGATGCTGACCATATGGAAAAACTGGATTATAATGGAATGTATGAATATCTGTTTGCCATGAAATATCACAAGGCGTTTGATGCCGAGGATTATCCAAATGGAATACCAAAAGAGGAATTTGAAAATTTAATTATGGAGTATCTTCCGGTGACGGCAGAGCAGATACGGGAATATGCGGTGTTTGATGAGAAAAACCAAACGTATTATTGGGCGCGACTTGGATGCTTTAATTATGCACCGACTTTCTTTGGAACTTCTCTGCCGGAGGTTATCGACATCAAAGAAAATGAGGATGGGACAATCACATTAACAGTTGAGGCGGTTTGCGACATGGTCATTTGTGATGATGCAGTCATAACCCATGAACTTACGGTAAGGTTTGCAGAGGATGGCAGTTTTCAGTATTTGGGGAATGAAATCCTAAATGACGGAATTATGCACATACCAGACTACCAATATCGAATTAAAGAATGATTTGATAATAGTTGTGTTTTGTGGTAATCTTACAGGCGTAAGAAAAGGAAGGAGGACACATGAAAAAATTAAAAGTAGTTGGAATATTGGCAGCAGTTGTATTAATAGGAGGAGTTGTTTCAATTCCGCTTATAAATAACCATACAGCCTATAAGGTGGAAAAGACATTATGTGAAATTCCGCTGCCAGAGGAAACGGAATTGATAGAGTCACTGTCACAAGCAGGGAAGCTGACAGGAAACGGAAATGGAATGCAGTATTTCGGAGCAATTCTAATTCGAAGTGACTTGTCTTTGGAAGAATTGGATGCTTACTATTCAAGGTACAGAAGTAATGAGTGGGAATGTTTGGTGAAAATTCAGGAAGGGCAGTCCATTGAGGGGATTGATCACGGGACACTACAATTTGCGGAAGAAATAAAGGACAGGGGTTATTACATTGTATATTCTTGGGGAAGTGGAAATTCTCTATTGGATGAATTGGATATACGTGGACACTAAAAAGGAGCAAGATGAATTATGAAATATATTTCCAAAATCAGTAAAATCAGTAGCTTCATATTTTACATATTTCTATTGTGCCAATTATGGCATTTATGCCAATATGGAAGCATTAGAAGTCATTTTTTCGGAGTAGTTATTTGTACAGTAGGTTTTACAGCGGCAGTTATTGTTTGGTTGGTTTCAAGAAGGAAGAAGTTAGAAGAGGATACGGAGAGGATAATTAACGATTGGGGGATTCCTTTTTGAATAGGAATCTCTTAACGTATTTAAGGGAAGGATGGAGTAAAAATGATTATAAAGTCTATTATGACCGATGAAGATAGAAAAGCATTAGAGTATATGCTTTCGTTAGAATATGCTATGCCAT
>OLSD01002094.1_pt1 | contig 14741 bp, 10 predicted proteins | sample 1672211 | NCBI WGS metagenome assembly OLSD01 (sample SAMEA3136659, study PRJEB25190) | human gut metagenome | reverse complement strand
GCAAGCTCGCCTACGAGATCAACGACCTCACCGATGGTGACTACACCCTCATCAACTTCCACGCAGATCCTACCCAGATCGCCGAGCTTGATCGCGTCCTGCGCATCACCGACGCTGTGGTCCGCCACATGATCGTCCGTCGCGACGACCAGGAGTAAGACTGTCGTTTTGGACTGGGCTTGTGCCCCAAGAGGAAGTAGTGAGTTATGAGCATCAATCGAGTGAACATCACCGGTAACCTCACCCGCGATCCCGAGCTGCGCGCCACCGCCGGCGGAACCCAGGTTCTGTCCTTTGGCGTCGCCGTGAACGATCGTCGCCGCAACGCGCAGACTGGCGAGTGGGAGGACTATCCCAACTTTGTCGACTGCACCATGTTCGGCACCCGCGCCGAGGCCGTGAGCCGTTTCCTGGCAAAGGGAAACAAGGTCGCGATCGAGGGCAAGCTGCGCTACAGCTCTTGGGAGCGCGACGGCCAGCGCCGGAGCAAGCTTGAGGTCATCGTCGATGAGATCGAGTTTATGAGCTCCCGTGGTGGCCAGGGTGGCTACGATCAGGGCGGTTACGCCCCCGCGGCTCCCGCGCCCGCAGCACGTCCTGCCGCACCGGTGGCTACGCCGCCCGCGGTCGACGTCTACGATGAGGACATCCCGTTCTAAGGGCTGTTCACCTATTTTTGAGTGAGAGGCGGCTTCGGTTCGCCGAAGTTGCCAAATGAAAGGTATTTTGACATGGCTAATGATTTTTCTGCACGTCAGCCGCGTCGTAAGTACTGCCAGTTCTGCAAGGAGAACACTGAGTTCATCGACTATAAGGACACTCAGCTTCTCCGTAAGTACATGACCGACCGTGGCAAGATCAAGCCCCGTCGCGTCACTGGCGCTTGCACGCAGCATCAGCATGACATCGCCAACGCCATCAAGCGCGCCCGCGAGATGGCTCTCCTGCCGTACACCGTCCCCGTGGTTTCCTCTCGTGGCAACCGCGACCGCGGCTAAGAAGGGAGACGCATCATGAAGGTTATTCTTCTCGATGAGATCAAGGGCAAGGGCGGCGAGGGTGACGTCGTAGAGGTCGCTCAGGGTTACGCTGAGAACTTCCTGTTCCCCAAGAAGCTCGCTGTTGCCGCCACCAAGGGCAACCTCAAGCAGCTTGACGAGCGTCGCAACAACATCGCCAAGCGCGAGGCCGTCCGTCTGGCTACCGCCAACGAGACCAAGGCTGCCTTCGAGGGCAAGACGGTCACCGTTGACGTCAAGGTCGGCGACGAGGGCATCCTCTTTGGCTCCGTTACCGCCGCTATGATCGCTGACGCCATCAAGGCTCAGCTCGGTATGGACATCGACCGCAAGCGCGTCGAGCTCGGTAAGCCCATCAAGGTTGCCGGTGCCCACACCGTTGCCATCTCGCTGTACCGCGAGATCAAGGCCGAGGTTGTCGTTCTCGTCGGCGTTACCGCCGAGGAGCTCGCTGCCGAGGCTGAGGTCGAGGAGGCCGCTGAGGTCGCCGAGGCCGAGACCGCCGAGGTCGAGACTGAGGCTGCTGCCGAGTAGCATTTGCTGCAACGCAACAATCTTGTTCTAAGAAGGGCGCTCTGGGAAACCAGGGCGCCCTTTTGTTTTTTGCGCTGAGTGAGTGTCATGGTGAACGTTGCGTCGAAGTCCTATATACAGGACCGTTCATCCGTTTGGTTCGGTGATGATTGGCGGCGCGCGGCGCGTTTTGGGACCGTGGCTGATACTATGGATGCTCGCAAGCGATATGAATGAGGATGCTCATGGCATATGACGATAGGGAGACGGGGCTGACGGTCGAGGACCGCGGCTCAAAGTTGGGTCTTCCCCAAAACCAAGATGCAGAGGCCAATGTACTGGCCGCTATGCTGCTATCGCCCGAGGTGGTCGAAGAGGCCCAGGTCGAGCTGCAGCCCGATGATTTCTACCGGCCCATTCATAAGACCATCTACACCGCGATGGTCGATATGTACAACAGCCGCATTCCCATCGACTCCATCTCGCTGATCGATTACCTGCGAAGCATCAACAAGCTCGATGCCGTGGGCGGCGAGGCCTACATTTTGGAGCTGATGGGTCAGACCCTGTCGCTCGTGAACTGGCAGCACCATGCCGCCATCGTTCGTCGCGATTCGATGCTGCGCGAGCTGATCGGCGCCACCAACGAGATCAACGCGCTGGCATATAACGCCCCCACCGACACCAAAGAGGTCGTGGAGCTAGCCGAGAGCAAGCTGCTCAAGGTCACGGCACGCGAGGTCAAGTCGAGCTACAAGACGCTGACCGAGTTTATGGTTGAGGCCTATAACGAGGCCGAGGAAGTGTGTCAGGCCGGTGGTCAGGCTGCGGGCGTGCCCACGGGCTTCCCGTCACTCGACCGCATGCTCATGGGCTTCCGCGAGGGCCAGCTCATCATTATCGGCGCCCGCCCTGCTGTGGGTAAGACGTCGTTCGCTCTGAATCTGGCGCTCAACGCTGCCGCTGCGGGCTATACCGTCGGCTTCTTCTCACTGGAGATGTCGGGCAAGGAAATTGCCCAGCGTCTGATTTGCGCCTACGCCATGATCTCGATCAGTGACTTCCGCATGGGCCGCATTAGCCCCGAGCAGTGGGCCAACATCAACGAGGCCACGCAGACCTTGTCCAAGCTCGATATTCTGATTGACGATACGCCCGGCACCACAGTGACCGAGATTCGCGCCAAGAGCCGCCGTATGCTCCATAACAAGGAGAAGGCCATCATCATCCTGGACTACCTGCAGCTGGTGAGTCCTCCGCCGGGGCGTCGCTCCGAGAGCCGTACCGTCGAGGTCTCCGAGATGTCGCGCGGTTTAAAGATTATGGCCAAGGAGCTTAAGATCCCGCTCATTGCACTGTCGCAGCTGTCGCGTCAGGTCGAGTCCCGTACCGGCAAACGCCCGCAGCTTTCCGACCTGCGCGAATCGGGCTCCATCGAGCAGGACGCCGACATCGTCATGTTCTTGGACCGCTCCGCCGATGAGGCCGAGGCCTCGCGTGACGATCGACCCGACGAGGGCGTTACGCGTATCGTCGTGGCCAAGAACCGTTCGGGCCCGATCGGTGACGTCGACCTGATGTTCCTGCCGGCATCCACCAAGTTCTATGAGCTTGATGGGGCGCATACCGAGGAGTAGGACAGGCGCCCGTTGCACGGGTATACTGGGAATGTTTTGTGCTTCTGCGTGCCAGCGTGGCGCGTAGACAGTCCATGAATGTAAGGAGTAAACATGCCGTCAACCGTTTTGGTCGGTGCCCAGTGGGGCGATGAGGGCAAGGGTAAGATCTGCGACCTGGTCGCCGGCGACTTCGATGCCGTCGTGCGCTATTCGGGCGGTAACAACGCCGGCCACACCATCGTCGTCAACGGCAAGAAGTACGGCCTGCACCAGGTGCCCTCCGGCATCATGTATTCCGACCATATGTCGGTGATCGGTAACGGCTGCGTCGTCAACCCCAAGGCTGTCCTTGAGGAGATCGACATGTTCGAGGCCGACGGTATCACCACCAAGAACCTCAAGATCAGTGGCAACGCGCACATCATCATGCCGTACCATATCGATCTGGATGGTGCTTTTGAGCAGAAGCTCGGCAAGAAGAACATCGGTACCACCAAGCGCGGCATCGGTCCGTGCTACCAGGACAAGATGGCCCGCATCGGCCTGCGCATGCAGGACATGCTGGACGAGGCGCTGTTCCGCGACAAGCTGGAGACTGCTCTTGCCCGCGTGAATCCCGAGCTCGAGCTCATCTACCACCTGCCCACCTACACCGTGGACCAGATCTGCGACGAGTACCTGCCCATGGCCGAGCGCCTGCGCCCCTACATCACCGAGACGAGCCTGCTGCTCAACAACATGATCGACGAGGGCAAGGACCTGCTGTTCGAGGGCGCCCAGGCAACGCTGCTCGACATTGACCACGGCACCTATCCGTACGTGACGTCTTCCAACTGCACCGCCGGCGGCGCCATCACCGGCTCTGGCGTCGGTATGAAGAATGTCGACCGCGTGCTGGGCGTCATGAAGGCCTATATCACCCGCGTCGGTTCGGGCCCCATGCCCACCGAGCTTTCCTATGAGTCCGAGGCCGGCCATACGCTGACCGAGGAAGGCTATGAGTACGGCGTGACCACCGGTCGCCGTCGTCGCTGCGGCTGGTTCGATGGCCCCATCGCCAACTACGCCTCGCGTGTTAACGGCCTCACTGATATCGCCATGACCAAGCTCGACGTGCTTTCGGCTTTCGACACCATCAAGGTGTGCGTTGCCTATGACGTCGACGGCGAGCGTTACACGAGCGTGCCTGAGCACCAGGTGCGCTTTGAGCATGCCAAGCCCATCTACGAGGAGCTCCCGGGCTGGAAGTGCGACATCACCGGTTGCCGCAGCTTTGAGGAGCTGCCGCAGGAGGCTCAGGACTACGTGGCATTTATCGAGGATCTGGCACACACCCGCGTGACGTTCATTGGCGTCGGCGCCGGTCGCGAGCAGATCATCAACCGATTCTGGAAGTAATCGGCGCTATTCGGTTATTGCGATATACCCCTTTGCAGCCCGGACGGGCGGCTGAGGGGTATATTTGCTTGCAAAGGGCTCGCGCGGAGCGGGCCGCTAATCCATAGAGGAGGCACCCTTGAAGGCGGACACTCAAACCATCGACATCCTGTTGTTGGGCAGCGGCGGCCGCGAGCATGCTCTGGCAGCAAAGCTCGCAGCATCACCGCGCGCCGGCAAGCTCTACATTGCGCCGGGTAACGGCGGCACCGCGAGCTGCGGCGAGAACGTTGTTCTCGACGACTGCGATCCTGCGGCCGTGGCGGCGTTTGCCCAGAGCCACGGATGCGGACTCGTGGTAATTGGCCCCGAGGCTCCGCTCGTGGCGGGCGTGGCCGACGCCGTGCGCGCGGCGGGTATTCCCTGCTTTGGCCCGGGTGCCGAGGGTGCCCAGATGGAGGGCTCCAAACTGTTCTCCAAGCAGCTCATGGAGCGTGCGGGCATTCCGACGGCAGCCTATGGTTCGTTTACCGACGAGGCTTCGGCTCTCGCCTACGTGCGCGAGCAGGGCGCCCCGCTGGTCGTCAAGGCCGACGGCCTTGCCGCGGGCAAAGGCGTTATCGTGGCGACCGAACTTGAGCAGGCCGAGGAAGCCGTGCGCGAGTGCTTTGGCGGCACCTTTGGCGATGCCGGCAACACCGTGGTTATCGAGGAGATGCTCGTTGGTCCCGAGTGCTCGCTGCTGGCCTTTACCGACGGCAAGACCGTGCGCCCCATGGCCACCTCACAGGACCACAAGCGTGCGCTCGAGGGCGACAAGGGCCCCAACACCGGTGGCATGGGCGTCTACAGCCCGGTGCCCATCGTGACCGATGAGGAGCACGCCACCATGGTGAAGGTCATGGAGCAGACCGTGGCCGAGCTCGCTGCCGAGGGTATCGACTACCGCGGCTGCCTGTATGGCGGCTTTATGCTCACGCCTGCCGGCCCCAAGGTGCTGGAGTTCAATGCCCGCTTTGGCGACCCCGAGACGCAGGTCGTTCTGCCGCGCCTTAAGAACGACCTGGTCGAGGTCATGTTGGCTTGTGCCAACTGCGAGCTCGACCAGATTGAACTCGACTGGCGTGACGAGTGGGCCGTGGCCGTTGTCCTGACGAGTGCGGGTTATCCCGGCAGCTACGAGAAAGGCAAGGTCATTACCGGTATCGCCGATGCCGAGGCCATGGAGAACGTGACCGTGTACCACGCGGGCACTGCCGTGGTGGACGGCCAGCTCGTGACCAATGGTGGCCGCGTGCTTGCCGTGACCGCTCTGGGCGACACGTTCGAGAACGCTCGCAACCTTGCCTACGAGGCCTGCGAGAAGATTGATTTTGAGGGCAAGACCCTGCGTCACGATATCGGCCTGCGCGCGCTGCGCGGCCGCGACGCCTGGGATGCCTAAAATCCGAGAGGAATGAGACGGATGGACGAGAAGAACGAAGAGCTCGTGGACGCGCAGATCGTCGAAGAGGACAGCCGCATGTATGGGCACGCCGAGGGCGAGCCTGGTGGCGAGGTCGCTGACGAGCCGGCGCTGGTGCTGGGCGACGACGACCCGCACGATGCCGAGCTGCACGAGAAGATTCTTTCGGAGGAGTGCGCCTGGAAGGGCAAGATCCTCGACGTCCACCGTCTTGAGGTTGAGCTGCCCAACGGTCGCCGCAGCGCCCGCGATATCGTTCGCCATCCGGGTGCGGCGGCCGTTGTGGCACTGACCGAGAGCGGCAAGATCGTACTGGTGCGTCAGTACCGCACCGCCATCGACCGCGTGACGGTCGAGATTCCCGCCGGCAAGCTCGATCCAGGCGAGGACCCGCTCGATTGCGCCAAGCGCGAACTGCATGAGGAGACGGGCTTTAGGGCTGGTCGTATTCGCTTTTTGACGTCGATTGTCACGTCCTGCGGTTTTTGCGATGAGATCATCCACATCTACTTGGCTACCAAGCTCGAGTTTGATGCGCCCAACCCCGATGATGACGAGTTTGTCAACGTGGACCTGGTGCCGCTGCACGAGCTGATCGACGCCGTGCTCGACGGCAAGATCGAAGACGCCAAGACCGTCGTGGGCGCCTTGGCCTGCGATAGCATCGCACACCGCCTTGGGGGCACGGAACTCTAGGTTACGCGGTTTTACCAAACCGCGTAACGAGTCGACGCTGCAAACGCCCCTAAGCGGCAATCTGCCTTTCAATCGTCGCTCGCGTACCGAAGTACGCGTCGCTCCTCTTTCAAGGCACCTTGCTCGCTTAGGGACGTTTTCGCTGACGTTGCTAGAACATCGGCGTTATGTTTGTTGGGACGCTTTGTTTTCAGCCCGACCGGCTCAACCGGATTTATCACGCTATTTATTTCTCTTCGAGGACTGCATGTTTAAGAGGTTTCTTTCGTATTACGAGCCCCAGATGGGGCTTTTTGTTGCTGATACTGTTTGTGCTCTGGTGCTTGCCGCCATTGACCTTGCTTTTCCTATTATTCTGCGTAATTTGACCGGTGGGCTATTTACTCAGGGTCAGGCTGCCATTATGCAGGCGCTCGGCATGATCGCGGTGGGCTTGGTGCTGATGTATGCCGTCCGCTGCGCCTGCCGCTACTTTGTGAGCTATTGGGGCCACGTGATGGGCGCGCGCATGGAGTCCAAAATGCGCGAGGACCTGTTCGACCAGTATGAGCGCTTTAGCTTTGCGTACTTCGACCGCAACAGCTCGGGTGACATGATGAGCCGCGTGGTCAACGACCTGTTCGATATCTGCGAGGCGGCGCATCACGTACCCGAGTGGATCATCATCTGCGGTATCGAGATTATCGGCTCGTTTGTGATCCTCTTTACCATCGCTCCGGTGCTGGCGCTTGCCATGGCCGTGGTGACGGCGGCGTTTGCGGTCGTCATGTTTTGGCAGAACATGCGCATGCGCGAGGTCTTTAGCGACAACCGCAAGAAGATCAGCGGCATTAATGCACAGCTGCAGGATTCTCTGGCGGGCATGCGCGTGGTCAAGAGCTTTGCCAACGAGGAGACCGAGCGTGCCAAGTTCCGTGCCTCTAACGACCGCTACCTTTCGTCCAAGGAGAACATGTATCACGCCATGGGCGTCTATACCGCGACGTATGGCCTGCTCTCGGGTGTGCTCTATGTGATCGTGGTGCTGCTGGGCGGCTGGCTGGTCGCCAAGGGACAGCTGCAGGCGGTCGATATGGCGACCTTTGCACTCTATATTTCGCTGTTCTGCACGCCGCTTGAGACGCTCGTCAATTCGGCCGAAACGTATCAGAAGGCTATCGCCGGCTTTAAACGTATGGACGAGGTACTCTCGACCGCGCCGGATATCCAGGACAAGCCGGGCGCTACGGATCTGCAGGTGACTGCTGGCGCCGTGGAGTATCACGACGTGTGCTTTAACTACGAGGATGTCGAGCTGGGCGAGGGCTATGCCGACGAGCGTCCCGTTATCGACCATATGGACCTGTCCATCAAGCCCGGGCAGACCATCGCTTTGGTTGGCCCTTCGGGCGGCGGCAAGTCCACGACCTGTTCGCTGCTGCCGCGCTTTTATGACGTGGCTACCGGATCCATTAGCATCGACGGTCAGGACGTGCGCGATGTGACGCAGCAGAGCCTGCGCCGCGCCATCGGCCTGGTGCAGCAGGATGTCTATCTGTTTGACGGCACGATTGGCGAGAACATCGCCTACGGCAAGCCGGGCGCTACGGCAGAAGAGATCGCCGAGGCCGCCCGTCGCGCCAACATCGATGCCTTTATCGAGTCGCTTCCGCAGGGCTACGACACCGTGGTGGGCGAGCGCGGCAGCCGTCTTTCGGGCGGACAGAAGCAGCGCGTTGCCATCGCGCGCGTGTTTCTCAAGAACCCCAAGATCCTGATTTTGGACGAGGCGACGAGTGCTTTGGATAACGAGAGCGAGGAGGCGGTGCAGGAGTCACTCGAAGAGCTGGCACGCGGCCGCACCACGATTGTCATCGCCCACCGTCTTTCGACCATTAAGCATGCCGATGAGATTGCGACCGTTGAGCATGGTCGCGTTGTGGAGCGTGGCACGCACGAGGAGCTTCTCGCCCGTGGCGGCACCTATGCCCGTTACTATCGAATGCAGTTCGAAGGTGCGCGTGCGCACGAGCTCGACTGATTGATATGACAGGAAGTTTATGGCTGACAAGAACCCTTTGACTCCGGAAGAAGTGACGGAGTTATTCTCCGAAATCGATGCATCCGGCGTCTTGGATCCCACGCTCGCCAAAAAGCGTACCGAGCGCATGCGTGAGAAGGAGGCTGCGGCCAAGCGCGGTGACAAAGCGGCGCTAGCGCAGCTGCGCAGCGAGGACCGCGCGAGCCAGGCAAAACATATCGACCCGCTGTCCGAGGACGATCCTTCGGGCTCGCAGGTGAGCCATACCATTACGAAGACCGCGATGGCCGTGGTCATCGGTATTTTGGTGCTGATCGTGGGCATGCAGATTGGCTACGGCGTGATGCGTCGTCTGAACACCGCCAACCTGTCCGAGAGCGTTTCGGTCGATACCGTTTCGACGGCGCTGAAGGGCGGCCTTGAGTGGGGCAACGGCTTTACGCAGTTCCCGCTCGACTTCACCGTCGATGAAGCCGATGAACGCACGGGCACGGTCGAGGTGACGGTGTTGGACACATCGTCTGCCAACGAGCTCGAGCTGCTGTCCAACGGGCAGATTCAGGCCGCGGCGCTTGCGACCAACGCGTTGCTCAACGATAAGATCGACCGCGTGGTGTATAACGTTCACGCCTATATCGACGAGGATAGCAACATTCAGCACGATTCCTTCTTTGGCATGTTCCCCGCGCGCGGCCACCAGAGCGCCATTTTGACGTTCGTGTGGACCAAGAGCTCATCCAACGCCACGAGTATCGACTGGAAGATGCGCATCGTGAGTATGGATGACACCATCGCCGAGCGCATCCAGAAGCAGGTGAACTCGGTGTCGTCGTTGATTGAGAACCCGGTGGTGAGCCAGACCAAGATTGACGAGGAAAAGGCCGAACGTGACCTGGAGCATCGTCTGCATGGCCGCGAGATTTTCCGCGGCGGCAAGCCCGATCGCACACCGTCCGAACTGCTGGAGCAGGACAAGAAATAATAAGACGTCATCATCCCGCATGAGCCACAAGCCTCGCGGGATGATTTTTTAATCCCCGTCCCAGAAAAATCATTATGCATAGAAAGTCATAATTATCATTTCGTAAACATTTCGATGAAATTAACGCCATGAGGCATGCTTGCGGTTACAATACCGCGAGGCCTAACTACACACCTTTAAGCCGGTCCTGTGAGACCGGAAAGGAGAATTATGGCGAACAACCATACCGCGGGCGCTACCGCCCGCACCTTCGCGCCCAGCGAGCTTTGCCAGCGTATGCTGGCCAAAACCAGCAAGGGCACCTGCGGTCCCTGCATCCTGTATCTTGAGGATGGGACCATTTTTTATGGACGTGCATGCGGCGCCGAGGGCACCGCGACCGGCGAAGTCTGCTTCAACACCTCGCTCGAGGGCTACTTTGAGGTCATGACCGACCCGAGTTATGCCGGCCAAATCGTAACCATGACCTATCCGCAGATCGGCAACTACGGTATCGACGAGACCGACGTCCAGTCGGCCTTCCCCGGCGACGCCGTGCGCCCTGCGAGCGCTCCGGCCATGCGCGGCATGATCGTTCGCGACATGTGCGCCACGCCTTCTAACTGGCGCTCGGCCGTTAGCGTGCCGGAGTACCTGCGCGCTCACGGCATCGTCGCTATCGAGGGTGTCGACACCCGCGCTCTGGTGCGCCATCTGCGCGACAATGGTTCCAAGATGGGCATTATCTCAACCGAGTTCTTCGACGTCGACGAGCTTGCCGAGCGTCTGGCCGCAGCGCCCACGCTGGTAGGCGAGAACCTGGTCAAGACCGTAAGTTGCCCCGCGCCTCATGAGTTTGTGGCCGCCGACCTGCCTGCCACGCATGACTTTGCGCTTACGGCTGCCGCTCCTGCCCGTCACAAAGTGGTCGCCTACGACTGCGGTGTGAAGCGCGGCATTCTGGAGGGTCTGGTCCGCGCCGGCTGTGACCTTACCGTCGTGCCGTGGGATACGCCTGCGAGTGAGGTGCTCGACATGAATCCCGACGGTGTCTTTTTGTCCAATGGTCCCGGCGACCCCGACGCCGTGGTGGAGACCTACGAGCAGGTGCAGCAGCTGATCGGCAAGGTGCCGGTCTTTGGTATTTGTCTTGGTCACCAGATGATCAACCTGGCCTGCGGCGCTCAGATGGAAAAGCTTAAGTTCGGTCACCGCGGTGGCAACCAGCCGGTCATGAACCTGGTAAGCCGTCGCGTGGAGATTACCGCGCAAAACCATGGCTTTGGTCTGCTGTTCCCCAGCTTGGGCAAGCTTGTCCCCGAGCTTTCCGGCGGCGAGACCGAGCATGCGGCCGATGGAGATCTGCGCGTCTGGGTGCGCCGCGGAATCGCGCCGGTCGTGATGAACGAGCGCTTTGGCCGCATTCGCCTGACGCACGTGAACCTCAACGACGGCACCGCCGAGGGCATCCAGCTGCTCGACGCCCCGTGCTTCTCGGTCCAGTACCACCCCGAGGCTTCGCCTGGCCCCACCGATGCCCACTATCTCTTTACCGCCTTTACGCGACTCATGGACGGCGAGGAGAACTACCTGAACATCGATACCGCGAAGGACCGCCTGGCTGGCTGGAACTTTGCTGAGACCGCCGCGACCGAGACCGAGGAGAACTAACATGCCGAAACGTACTGACATCAAGCGTATCCTCGTTATCGGTTCGGGCCCCATTGTCATTGGCCAGGCCTGCGAGTTCGATTACTCCGGCGCCCAGGCCTGCAAGGTGCTCAAGGAGGATGGCTTTGAGGTCATCCTGGTCAACTCCAACCCGGCGACCATCATGACCGACCCGGGCTTGGCCGATCGCACCTATGTTGAGCCCATCACCGCCGAGTTTATCGAGCGCGTAATCAAGAAAGAGCGCCCGGACGCGCTACTGCCCACGCTGGGCGGCCAGACCGGTTTGAACGCCGCCGTCGAGCTGGCGAAAGACGGCACGCTGGACAAGTACGGCGTCGAGATGATCGGTTGCGACCTGGCCGCCATCGAGCGCGGCGAGGACCGCAAACTCTTTAACGAGGCCATGGCCGAGATTGGCCTGGAGGTCGCGCGCTCGGGCTATGCCTACAGCGTGGCCGACGCCGAGGCCATCGCCGAGCGCGTGGGCTATCCCTGCGTACTGCGCCCGAGCTTTACCCTCGGCGGCGCCGGTGGCGGCATCGCTCATACCCACGAGGAGCTCGTCTCCATCGTGAGCCAGGGCCTTGAGCTCTCGCCTGCCCATGAGGTACTGGTCGAGGAGTCCATCGAGGGTTGGAAAGAGTACGAGATGGAGGTCATGCGTGACCACGCCGGCAACGGCATCATCGTGTGCTCTATCGAGAACCTCGACCCCATGGGCGTGCATACCGGCGACTCCATCACCGTGGCGCCGGCGCAGACGCTCTCCGACCTTGAGTATCAGCGCATGCGTGTCGCCTCGCTCGCCATCTTGGAGAAGATCGGCGTCGAGACCGGCGGCTCCAACGTGCAGTTTGCCGTGAACCCCAACACCGGCCGCCTGATCGTCATCGAGATGAACCCGCGCGTGAGCCGTTCGTCCGCGCTGGCCTCCAAGGCCACGGGTTTCCCCATCGCCAAGGCCGCCGCGCGCCTTGCCGTGGGCTACACGCTCGACGAGATCGTCAACGACATTACCAAGGCAACGCCTGCCTGCTTTGAGCCCACGATTGACTACTGCGTGGTCAAGGTGCCGCGCTTTGCCTTCGAGAAGTTCAAGGGTACCGATCCCACGCTCACCACGCGCATGAAGGCCGTGGGCGAGATCATGGCGATCGGCCGCACCTTTGAGGAGGCCTTTGGCAAGGCCATGCGTTCGCTGGAGGATGGCCACCAGGGCATTTGCGCCGGTGGCAAAGAGGGTGCCGATAAGCTGAGCGACGATGAGCTTGCTCAGGCTGTGGCAACCCCGACCGAGCACCGCATCTTCTTTGTGGTCGAGGCCCTGCGCCGTGGCTGGGACATCGCTCGCATCCATGCCACCTGCGGCATCGACCCGTGGTACCTCAACCGCATCAACGACATGGTGCAGGTTCAGGAGAGCATCCGCGGCCTGCGTGTGGAGGATATCGACGCCGACGCGATGCGCCTGCTCAAGCAGTACGGCACGAGCGACGCCGAGATTGCCGCGCTGACCGGCTCGGACGAGCGCTTTGTGCGCGCCTATCGCAAGGGCCTGGGCGTGGTTCCCAGCATGAAGACGGTTGATACCTGCGCTGCGGAGTTCTCGAGCGCCACGGAGTACCACTACAAGACGTACGAGAACATCTACCGCACGAGCCCGGATGCCAAGAAGTGCGTGGCTCCCGACGAGACCACGCCGGCGGACAAGCCCAAGGCGATGATCCTGGGCGCCGGCCCCAACCGCATTGGCCAGGGTATCGAGTTCGATTACTGCTGTGTGCACGCGAGCTACGCGCTGGCGGCCCGCGGCTTTGAGACCATCATGGTCAACTGCAATCCCGAGACCGTCTCGACCGACTATGACACGTCCGACCGTCTGTACTTTGAGCCGCTCACCTACGAGGACGTCATGGACGTTATCGACGTTGAGCGCCCCGATGGCGTCGTGGTGACGCTCGGCGGCCAGACCCCGCTTAAGCTGGCGCGCATGCTCGAGGAGAGCGGCGTGAACATCATGGGCACCAAGCCCGATGCCATCGACTTTGCCGAGGACCGCGAGCGCTTCGCCGCTCTGCTCGACAAGCTGGGTATCATGTACCCGCCGGCGGGCCAGGCCACCTCGTTTGAGGAGGCCGAGGCCGTGGCCGCGCACATCGGCTACCCACTGCTGGTGCGTCCGAGCTACGTGCTGGGCGGCCGCGGCATGATGATCGCCTACGATGCCGAGCATCTGCGCGATTACATGGCCGAGGCCGCGCGCATTAGCCCCGACTACCCGGTGTACCTCGATCGCTTCCTGGAGGGTGCGATCGAGTCCGATGTCGACGCCCTGTGCGATGGCGAAGAGGTCTACATCGGCGGCATTCTGGAGCATATCGAGGAGGCCGGTATTCACTCCGGCGACTCTGCGACCTGCATTCCGCCGTTCAGCTTTAGCGAGAGCCTGCAGGCGAAGCTCCGCGAGACCACGCGCCGCATCGCGATGACGCTGGGCGTACGCGGCCTGGTTAACGTGCAGTACGCCATCAAGGGCGAGACCGTTTACGTGATCGAGGCCAACCCGCGTGCCAGCCGCACCGTGCCGTTTATCTCCAAGGCCACCGGCGTGCCGCTGGCCAAGTGTGCGGCGCGTATCATGGCGGGCGATTCCATCGCCAGCCTGGGCCTGCCGAGCGACGAGCGTCAGCTCGATTGGTTCTGCATGAAGGAAGCCGTTATGCCCTGGGGTCGTTTCCCGGGCGCCGACGTTATCCTGGGTCCCGAGATGAAGTCGACGGGCGAGGTCATGGGTATCGCCAAGAGCTATCCCGAGGCATACGCCAAGACGCAGCTGGCGATCGACTACAAGCTGCCCGACCCGAGCGCCGGCAAGGTGTTCATTAGCGTGTGCGATCGCGACAAGCGCCACATCCTTTCGGTCGCGCGTATCCTGCGCTACCTGGGCTTTGACATCTGCTCCACCGAGGGTACGGCGCGCGTGCTGCGTGGCGGCAACGTGACGTGCGAGGTCGTGGAGAAGATTAGCGGCCCGCATGACGGCGAGCGCCCCAACATCGGCGACCTCATCGCCGATGGCAAGATTGCGGTGATCGTCAACACGCCGTACGGCCCAGGTTCGCGTGGCGACGGCTATCTGTTGCGTACCGAGGCAGTGCGCCGCGGCGTGACCTGCGTGACGGCGATGTCTGCCGCCAACACGTACGTGAGCGCCATCGAGGCGGTGCGTGAGGACCAGCAGGGTCACGGTAGCGCCAACGACATGGGCATGGACGTCATCGCCCTGCAGGACCTGCCGCAGTACACGGTGTAGTGTGACCTGTCCGGCCGGGGCGGGAGGGGCCGAGATTTCCCCCTTTCGCTCCGGCTGCAAGCAGAGTCGCTCAGGAGGAAACTC
>OLSD01002088.1_pt1 | contig 14767 bp, 8 predicted proteins | sample 1672211 | NCBI WGS metagenome assembly OLSD01 (sample SAMEA3136659, study PRJEB25190) | human gut metagenome | reverse complement strand
GATAAACAGGGCGTTTCAGACGAAAAGTGAGGGTGTGAGGGTAAAAAAAGAAAAAAAGTTTTTTTTAAGTAGACGAGTCAAATTGTCTACTTCCGACAATATATCACCGAACTGAAATTACCTATGGCAAAGCCACGGAATCCAAGACGGAAGAGCTTTGCAGACAGGCAATAGGACGGAAGATTCTTTTTCACACCCTTTTTTCTTTGCTTATTCACGGAAAATACATAACTTTGCGGAAAACATAATAAATTGAGGAGAATTTAAAAACTAATATAACAAAAATGAAAGACTTTAAGTATTATACCCCAACCGAAGTCATCTTCGGCAAGGAATCAGAAGGACATCTGGTGGAGATGATAAAGAAATACGGCGGAAAGAAGGTTCTGCTGCATTATGGCGGAAAGAGCGCCGAGCGCTCCGGACTGCTCGCCTCCATCCGCACGATGCTCAATGAAGGCGGAGTGGACTTCGTTGAACTCGGCGGCGTGAAGCCGAACCCGCGCCTGCAGATGGTGCGCGACGGTATCGCCCTGTGCAAGAAAGAGGGTGTGGACTTCCTGCTCGCCGTGGGCGGCGGAAGCGTAATAGACTCCTGCAAGGCTATCGGAATGGGAATGAGATATGATGGTGACGTATGGGACATCTACGCCCGCAAATACGCCCCGAAGGAGAGTCTCCCCGTGGGAGTGGTGCTCACCATCCCTGCCGCCGGAAGCGAGATGAGCGACGCCAGCGTGATAACAAACGAGGACGGCGACCTGAAGATAGGATTCGGCAGCAGCATCTGCCGGCCTAAGTTTGCCATCATGAACCCCGTGCGCACATTCACCCTGCCGCCATACCAGACGGCTTGCGGAGCCACCGACATCATGATGCACACGATGGAGAGATACTTCGGAAGCGTGGACGACATGACGCTCATCGACAACATCGCCGAAGCTCTGCTGCGCACGGTGAAGGACAGCGTGTTCCACGTGTTGCGCAACCCCGAAGACTACCGCAACCGCGCCTGCATAATGTGGGCTTCGAGCCTCGGCCACAACGACCTGACGGGCGACCGCTCATACAGCGACTTCGCCACGCACCAGATAGAGCATGAGCTGAGCGCCGTCTTCGACGTGGCACACGGAGCCGGTCTCGCCGCCGTATGGGGCAGTTGGGCACGCTATGTATACAAGGAGAACGTGTCGCGTTTCGTGCGCTTCGCCGTGAACGTGATGGACGTGCCGAACGACTTCACCGACCCAGAGGCAACAGCCCTTGCCGGAATCGAGGCCGTGGAGCGCTTCTACCGCGCCATCGGTATGCCTACAAGCATCCATGAACTCATCGGAAGGGAGATTACAGAAGACGAGATAAAGCTCCTCGCCCTCAAGTGCAGCCACAACGACAGCAGGAAGATCGGTTCGTTCAAGGTGCTCGACCGCCACGACATGGAGCAGATCTACCGTATGGCAAAATAAGAAAGAACACTTTACTGAAACATCTTCAACTGACAGACTATATGAAAACACAGAACTCAATATTGAGGAAGGACGGCACGAGCTTCATCTTGCCGTTCATCCTCATCACTGCGTGTTTCGCCCTATGGGGCTTCGCAAACGACATAACGAACCCTATGGTGAAGGCGTTCTCCAAGATATTCCGCATGTCGGCGACCGACGGTGCCCTCGTGCAGGTGGCATTCTACGGAGGCTATTTCGCCATGGCGTTCCCCGCAGCGATGTTCATACGCCGCTTTTCCTACAAGGCGGGAGTGATGCTCGGCCTCGGGCTGTATGCCTTCGGGGCGTTCCTCTTCTTCCCCGCCAAGATGACGGGAGAATACTACACGTTTCTCGTGGCATACTTCATCCTGACCTGCGGACTGTCGTTCCTGGAGACCTCCTGCAATCCATACATCCTGACCATGGGACCGGAGGAGTCGGCAACACGGAGACTGAACCTCGCACAGTCGTTCAACCCCATGGGCTCCCTGCTCGGGATGTTCGTGGCGATGAACTTCATCCAGGCCAAGCTCAACCCGCTCGACACGGCAGGACGCGCCACTCTGGGCGATGCCGAGTTTGAGGCGATAAAGGAGCACGACCTGACGGTGCTCATCACGCCGTATCTCGCCATCGGAGCCATAATCCTGGCCATGCTGCTCGTGATATGGCTGGTGAGGATGCCCAAGAACGGCGACAAGGACAAGAGCATCAACCTCGTGCCCACGCTGAAGCGCATCTTCGGCATAAAACACTACCGCGAGGGAGTGATAGCGCAGTTCTTCTACGTAGGCGTGCAGATAATGTGCTGGACGTTCATCATCCAATACGGCACGCACATCTTCATGAACCAGGGCATGCCGGAAATCCAGGCAGAGGTGCTCTCGCAGCAGTATAACATCGCGGCGATGGTAATCTTCTGCTGTTCGCGCTTCATCTGCACCTTCATCCTGCGCTATCTCAACGCCGGACAGCTGCTCATGGTTCTCGCCCTCCTCGGCGGATGCCTCACGGCGGGCGTAATCGCACTGCAGAACATCTACGGACTCTACTGCCTCGTAGGCGTGAGCGCATGCATGTCGCTCATGTTCCCCACCATCTACGGCATAGCACTCGAAGGACTGGGCGACGACGCCAAGTTCGGTGCGGCAGGACTGATTATGGCTATCCTCGGCGGCAGCGTGATGCCGCCGGTACAGGCAAGCATCATCGACATGAAGGAGGTGATGGGCATGCCGGCAGTGAACGTGTCGTTCGTACTGCCGCTCTTCTGCTTCGTGGTAATCTCCGTCTACGGATACCGAACGATGATGAGGACAAGGAGATAGACCTCTTTATAATAATATAAAGCATCAGCCCCCACAGCAAACGCTATGGGGGCTTTTTGTCAGCAGACCCGCCATGTTTGCAACCTGCATCTTGTTTTCTCGCACATTATTACATAAATAATATCTTTTTTTCATTTGCAGATTGATAGTTTCAATTATTTTATGTAAGTTTGCAACGTAATAACACATATACGCTATTTTTATAAACCCATAATACTAAAAAAACATATCAAGGTATGGCAAAGAAAAGACAGATTGTCGAGTGCGTGCCAAATTTCAGTGAAGGCCGCGATTTGAATGTTATCAAGCAAATTACCGATGCCGTAGAGGCTGTGGAAGGTGTGAAACTGCTTGACGTTGACCCTGGTGAGGCTACCAACCGTACGGTGGTGACCTTCGTGGGCGAACCGGAAGCCGTTGTAGAGGCAGCCTTCAATGCTGTGGCAAAGGCTGGCGAGCTCATCGACATGCGCAAGCACCACGGAGCACATCCGCGTATCGGAGCTACCGACGTGCTGCCTATCGTACCCGTGAGCGGCATCACGCTTGAGGAGTGTGCAGAGATTGCAAGGAAACTCGCCGAGCGCATCGCCAACGAACTATCAATCCCATGCTACTGCTATGAGGCTGCAGCCAGCACACCGGAGCGCAGGAATCTGGCAGTGGTACGCCGCGGCGAATACGAGGGTATCGCCGAGCGAATCATGGACGAGAAAGAGAAGCCGGACTTCGGCGCACGTCCATACGACGAGCAGGTGGCAAAGACGGGCTGCACCGTTGTGGGCGCAAGAGACTTCCTCATCGCAGTGAACTATAACCTCAACTCCACATCAACACGCCGTGCCAATGCCATCGCCTTCGACGTGAGGGAGAAGGGAAGGCCGGTACGCGAGGGCAATCCTATCACAGGAAAGAAGAAGCTCGACGAGAACGGCAAGGTAATCATGAAGCCCGGCACCCTGAAGGGAACAAAGGCCATCGGATGGTATATCGACGAATACGGCATCGCACAGGTGTCGATGAATATAACGAACATCAATGAAACCCCGCTCCACAAGGCATTCGACGAAGTATGCCGCTGCGCCCAGAACCGCGGACTGCGCGTTACCGGAACAGAGATCGTAGGTCTCGTACCGGAGCGTGCACTGCTTGAGGCAGGCAAGTACTTCCTTGAGAAGCAGCAGCGTTCTGCCGGTATCCCCAAGGAGGATATCATCAAAATCGCCATCAAGTCAATGGGACTCGAAGACCTGCGCCCGTTCAATCCGGAGGAGAAAGTCATCGAGTATCTGCTCGAGGCCGACAAGAAGGGCAAGAAGAAGCTCGTGGACCTCACGGTGAAAGGCTTTGCCGAGGAGACTTCAAGAGAGAGCCCTGCCCCTGGCGGCGGTTCGGTTTCCGCATATATGGGTGCACTGGGTGCATCGCTCGGCACTATGGTTGCCAACCTCTCAAGCCACAAGCCAGGCTGGGACGAGCGTTGGGAAGAGTTTGCCAAGTGGGCAGAGAAGGGCATTGAGCTTCAGGAAGAACTACTCCACCTCGTAGACGAGGACACAGAGGCATTCAACCGCATCATGGAAGCATTCGGCATGCCAAAGAACACAGATGAAGACAAGGCTCTGCGCTCTGAGGCTATACAGAAGGCGACACTCTTCGCAACAGAGGTGCCGCTGGAAACAATGAAGACCTCATTCAAGGTATTCGAGCTCTGCCGCCAGATGGTTGCCGAGGGCAATCCAAACAGCGTTTCGGATGCCGGCGTAGGTGCTTTGGCAGCCCGTGCAGCGGTTATCGGTGCAGGAATGAACGTGAAGATCAACGCCTCATCCCTCAAGAACCGCGAGAAGGCTGAAGCCCTCATCGCCGAAGCCAACGCCCTGGTGGAGAAGGCCAACGCTGAGGAGAAGGAAATCACAGCCACCGTTGAGCAGATGATAAGCAAATAATTCGTCCAATTACATAATTCATATCATTATGACAACAGAAGAATTCCAGAAAGAGATAAGAATCGGCATCCCCGACACACTGCCGGAGCCGATGCCGTATGACAAAGAGATAAACCACGCCCCGAAGCGCAAGGACATCCTCACTGCCGAGGAGAAGCGCCTCGCCCTGCGCAATGCCCTGCGCTATTTCCCGAAGCATCTGCACGAGCAGCTCGCTCCGGAATTCATGCAGGAGCTGCATGAGTACGGCCGTATATATATGTACCGCTATCGTCCGCGCTACGAGATGCACGCCCGTCCGATAAACGAGTATCCTCACAAATCGGAGCAGGCTGCCGCCATCATGCTGATGATACAGAACAACCTTGACCCTGCCGTGGCTCAGCATCCACACGAGCTCATCATATACGGCGGCAACGGTGCCATATTCCAGAACTGGGCACAGTACCGTCTCGCCATGAAGTATCTCAGCGAGATGACCGACGAGCAGACTCTCGTGATGTATTCCGGCCATCCGATGGGCTTGTTCCCGTCACACAAGAACGCGCCGCGCGTTGTTGTCACCAACGGTATGGTCATACCTAACTATTCAAAGCCAGACGACTGGGAGCGCATGAACGCCCTCGGCGTGAGCCAGTACGGCCAGATGACCGCCGGCTCTTATATGTATATCGGTCCGCAGGGAATCGTACACGGCACGACAATCACCGTGCTCAACGCTGCCCGCAAGCAGATGAAGAAGGAGGGCGAGCCTAACGATATCCACGGAATGCTCTTCATATCATCCGGACTCGGCGGTATGTCGGGCGCCCAGCCAAAGGCCGGCAACATTGCCGGAGTGGTCAGCGTGGTTGCCGAAATCAACCCTCTGGCTGCCGAGAAGCGCCACGCACAGGGTTGGGTGGACGAGCTCCACTACAATCTCGACGAACTCATCCCTGCCATCCGCAAGGCTGTTGCCGAGAAGCACACCGTGAGCATGGCTTACGTGGGCAACGTGGTTGACCTGTGGGAGCGCCTTGCCGACGAGGATATCCACGTGGACCTGGGTTCCGACCAGACTTCGCTCCACAACCCGTGGGCAGGCGGCTACTATCCTGTAGGCGTATCGCTCGAGGAGTCGAAGCGCCTGATGGCAGAGGAGCCAGAGAAGTTCCGCGAGCTCGTGCAAGAGTCACTGCGCCGCCAGGTGGCAGCCATCAACCGCCTTACAGCCAAGGGCATGTACTTCTTCGACTATGGCAACGCTTTCCTTTTGCAGTCAAAGCGTGCCGGTGCCGACATTGTGTTGCCGGACGGCAAATTCCGCTATCCGTCATACGTGCAGGACATCATGGGCCCGATGTTCTTCGACTACGGCTTCGGTCCGTTCCGCTGGGTATGTACATCCGGCGACCCGAAGGACCTCGCCGTTACCGACCGCATCGCTGCGGAGGTAATGGAGGAAATCAAGGCACAGGCTCCTGAGGAAATCCAGGGTCAGATGGCAGACAACATCCACTGGATCCGCGAGGCAGGCAAGAACCAGCTCGTTGTGGGTTCACAGGCCCGCATCCTCTATGCCGACTGCGAGGGAAGAACCAAGATAGCACTGGCTTTCAACGAGGCAATCAAGCGCGGCGAGATAAGCAAGCCGATAGTATTGGGCCGCGACCACCACGACGTGTCGGGCACCGACTCTCCGTTCCGTGAGACGAGCAACATCTACGACGGCTCGCAGTTCTGCGCCGACATGGCTGTGCAGAACGTCATCGGCGACTCCTTCCGCGGCGCCACATGGGTATCCATCCACAACGGCGGCGGCGTAGGCTGGGGCGAAGTCATCAACGGCGGCTTCGGCATGGTAATCAGCGGCGACGAGGATTCCGCACGCCACATCAGCGAAATGCTCTTCTGGGACGTGAACAATGGTATCGCACGCCGCAGCTGGGCACGCAACAGCGGATCAATGAGCAGCATTGAGCGCGAGATGCTCCGCACGCCGGGCTTCACCGTCACGATGCCGAACCTGGTGGACGACGAACTTATCAACAGATTCTAAAACCTAAACAATTTCAAGCAACAATGATACACAAGATATCAGCAGAACATCTCACCATCGAACGCATCGGCGAGATTGTATACAAGGGTTACAAACTGGAGCTGAGCGATGACGCACGACATCGCATCACCCGCTGTCGTGAATACCTCGACAAGAAGATTGCCGAGACAACAAAGCCGGTATACGGCGTGACAACGGGTTTCGGATCGCTGTGCAACGTGTCGGTTGATGCCGACCAGCTGGCACAGCTGCAAATCAACCTCATGATGTCGCATGCCTGCGGCGTGGGCGAACGCGTGCCGAACGATATCGTCAAGATGATGATGCTCCTCAAGATACAGTCGCTGAGCTACGGCTATTCGGGCAGCAAGCTCGACACCGTGGAGCGCCTCGTTGATTTCTTCAACAACGACGTTTACCCTGTGGTTTACATGCAGGGCTCGCTCGGAGCATCCGGCGACCTCGTTCCGCTTGCCCACATGTCATTGCCTCTCGTAGGTCTGGGCGAAGTGGAATACAAGGGCAAGGTTATCAGCGGAGCCGAAGTGCTGAAAATCCACGGATGGGAGCCTATCCAGCTCGCATCCAAGGAGGGACTCGCACTGCTCAACGGAACGCAGAACATGAGCGCCTTCGCCGTATGGTCACTGCTCAAGGCCCAGAAGCTGAGCGACTGGGCAGACAGAATCGGAGCTATGTCGCTCGATGCATACTACGGACTGCTCTCTCCATTCACAAAGGCAGTACACGTGGTGCGTCCGCACAAGGGACAGCTCGACACTGCCGCCCATATGCTGGAACTTCTGGAGGGCAGCGAGATTGCTGCAGTGCCGAAGGACTACGTGCAGGACCCGTATTCATTCCGCTGCATCCCGCAGGTACACGGTGCATCGAAGGACACGATAGCATACGTGAAGTCGGTTATCGACACCGAAATCAACTCCGCCACCGACAACCCTACGGTTTGTCCTGACGAAGACCTCATCATCTCTGCCGGCAACTTCCACGGCGAGCCTATCGCCCAGCCGATGGACTTCCTCTCCATCGCATTGAGCGAACTCGCCAACATCTCCGAGCGCCGCATCTACAAGCTCATTTCGGGCACACGCGGTCTGCCGAGCTTCCTCGTTGCCAAGCCGGGTCTGAACAGCGGATTCATGATTGCACAGTATACCGCCGCCTCAGTGGTAAGCCTCAACAAGAGCCTCGCCACACCGTCGTCGGTAGACAGCATCCCGTCATCACAGGGTCAGGAAGACCACGTGAGCATGGGTGCCAATGCTGCCATCAAGCTTTATAAGATTGTACTCAACGTGGAGCGCGTGCTCGCCATCGAGCTGTTCAATGCAGCCCAGGCTCTGGAGTTCCGTCGTCCGCTCAAGTCCTCGCCGGCCATCGAGAAGCTGTTTGAGGAATACCGCAAGGTGGTTCCGTTCATCGTGAACGACGAGGTGATGTATCCTCACATCCAGCACTCTATCGAGTTCCTGAGAAAGTAATCCACAATACGAAACATCAGGGTGTGCCGCCAGCCTTGCATCTGAAAGGCTTACGAGGCACACCCTCTTTTTTTATTCAATCCAGACATGAGACTTCTTATAACAAACATCGGCATCCTTGCCGGTATAGACAACCACAGGAAACTGCGCCTCTCGGGCAAAGAGATGTCGCAGTTCGAAACCCTCACCGACGCCTGGCTGCTCGTTGAAGACGGACGCTTCAGCAAATGGGGCTGCATGGCAACAATGCCAGCCGAAGGCATCAACGCCGACCAGACTGTGGACGCACAGGGCGGATGCGTGATGCCGTCGTGGTGCGACCCACACACACATATAGTATATGCAGGAAGCCGCGAAGGCGAGTTCGTGGACAAGATACGCGGACTGAGCTACGCTGAAATAGCCAAGCGCGGAGGAGGAATCCTCAACTCCGCCGACCTGCTCCATACCTTCAGCGAAGACGAGCTCTACCGCGAGGCCATGCACCGCGCCGAGGAGATTATGCACAAGGGAACGGGATGCGTGGAGATAAAGAGCGGATACGGACTCACCACCGAAGACGAGCTGAAGATGCTGCGCGTGATACGTCGCATAAAGGAGAGTACACCGCTGCGCATCAAGTCAACATTCCTCGGAGCGCACGCCGTGGGCAGAGGATACACGCAGGCTGACTATGTGGACCTCGTGGTGAACGAGATGATACCCGAGGTGGGCAGGGAGAAGCTTGCCGACTTCGTGGACGTGTTCTGCGACGAGGGATTCTTCACTCCAGCCGAAACGGAGCGCATCCTTGAGGCTGCCGCAAAATGGGGCATGAAGCCCAAGATTCATGCCGACGAACTGGCTTCGTCGGGCGGTGTGGAAGTAGGAGCCAGACACGGCGCCCTCTCCGTGGACCATCTCGAGAGCATGACCGTGGAGGAAATAGAACTGCTGCGCGGCACGGAGACGATGCCCACCGTACTGCCCGGCACATCATTCTTCCTCAATCTGCCGTACGGCAAGGCGCGGCAGATGGTGGACAGCGGTCTCGCCGTGGCTGTGGCGAGCGACTACAACCCAGGCTCCACCCCATCGGGCGACATGAAGTTCATCGTTTCCCTCGCCTGCATCAAGCTCCGTCTGCTTCCGGCCGAGGCCCTCAATGCCGCCACAATCAACTCCGCCTGTGCCATGGGCGAGAGCCATGACTACGGCAGCATCGCCACCGGCAAGGTGGCAAACTTCTTCATCACCGAGCCTATCCCATCCATCGACTACATCCCCTACGCCTACACATCCCCGATTGTAAGACGCGTATTCCTTTCGGGAAAGGAGCAGTAGTAAGCTGATTGAACGCCATAAGAACAACCGTTCACGCAATACAAGACAAAACGGCTAAAACGAGCACGCCCCTACACCAACAAGGTTTCGCCCGTTTTAGCCGTTATGCGTAACGGCAAAAGTATCCGGCTATCACACCTATTATTATATAGTTTACTCTGTTAGCGGAAAAACATGTTTTTTTCGTTAACAGAGCTTATATATCAAAAGATCACCACAACACTGATACACTTCATCAAAGATTTCACGACATCGTTTTTCACTCATCTTCATCCCTGTACCTACAGCGATGAAATCTTTCAGAGTCGGGAAGCCCGTTGAGTTGACCGACGTGGCGTGTTGCCCGTTATACCCTTCAGAACAGAGAGTAAGGTCATAAGCCGGGGCGAGATGCCATTCGAACTTGCCTGATTGGTTTCTTGAAACGAGGAAGCTGAAGTTTTTGCAGTGGTCATCCTTATTATCAGTAAGATAGTTGAACACCATCCGTCGATACATCTCTTCTACCTCCTCAGGCCTCTGAGTGAGGTAGGCTGTCAATGCCAACAAGTTTTTATAATCAAGAACAGGTTTGAAAAGTGAAAGGCATAGAAGGCCTCCCGCCGTAGCGACATGGATGCGTTCTCCTTCTTCCGTAAGATCAAATCTGCGGGTGGCGAAATACTTGCCGTTTACAAGCTTTGCATCAGGAACGTCGATTCCGCATTTACGTGCAACGTCATTATAGTGTTTTTCCTGCACCCCCATGTCCTTTGGGTCGTATGTATGACGGAACTTCACAAGCCAGTGCCCTTCTTCATCGCTGAATATAGCCTTGGGACGGCATCCACCGCTATTACCACTGTTGTAGAGCAGTAGTCTTGCATCTGTATCCTGTTGCTCTTTGAGCACTTGAAGGGCCTTCTCTTGCAGAAGATCAAAGTCCTTGACTTCGCACTCATTTGCCAAAGCCGTCTCCGGCTCGTAACACAATGCCCCCATGCCTCCATTGCCGACGAAGCTCAACCTCTCGATGGCCGTAAGGGTTCTGTCATCAATCCCCTCACGAAGCAGCGTCTTATGAAGGAGATAACGACCATACCCATCCGGCAGACTGTCCTCGAAAATGCCGAAATTGCCGTAAAGCGGAGTTGGATTTGCAAGGAACAGTCCTGGCCTCAAAGGCAATTCCAAAGGTGATATGCTGAATCCTTCAGAAATCCATGCCGGATCATACTCAAACGCCAGACGTTTATCATCAGGAGTGAGTGAAATCAATCCAACTATCCTTCCATGATACTTTACTGTAAGCCTGTCTATCTTTCTCATACTTTGTGGGCTCTTGTTTTACCTGTATTCTTTCTTATCTGTGATAATTCTTCCATTGTAGAGTACTTCGGTTCCGAAAAGATATTCTTCACCTCAGATGTATATCCCATAGCCATGGCTATGCTGATGAGGTTCTTCAGAGAAACAAGCCCTTTCTGCTCAAACCTCACAATATTGCTTACGGCTACGCCAGACTTCTCTGCCACTTGTTCACGAGTAAGGTTTTTCTCAACACGTCGCTTGCGGAAATCTTCAGCCAAAGCTCTGGCAATGTCATCCGCATTGTCAAGTGTATAGCTTTCCAAAAGTGATAATATATTATTCATTACATCTGATTATAAAGTTATACTGATAAAATATTATTCGTTGTAAAGGTACAAAATTATTTTTATATACAATTCTTTTTTATGGAATTCTTTTGTTTTTATGGAATTGCCAGAATCAGAGTTCTATATAAATATAGGTATAAAGCTTTACCCCAAGCCAGCGGAAACTATAGAGAAAAGCCTTATGAAGAGGGAGAAAATTGGACGATATCGTGTCTTTTTTAACACAAAAGAGCGATTTTATACTACAAATTGTTTGCTGATAAGATAATATTTCGTACTTTTGCGATTGTTAATACACTGTTCACTTGCGGAATGTCGCAAAATACCAACAATAGACATCAAAAAAGGAGAGCCTATGAAACGATTAAACCAACTATTACTGATGATTCTGCTCGTCATTGCGGGCAGCAACGCGGCATACGCTGATGTCGTGGAAAACTACACGATGAACTTTGACAGTCCGATTGTTACAACCGAACCTAATTTCAAGGCGGCGCCGGGATGGGCGCACGTTGCGAGCAAATACACCTTCGGCATGTCATGGGACGGCGAAGACGTGTATCCCACATATACATACGCCGCAACGGAAGGCCGCAACGGAACGGGAGCGCTGAAAGCTGGCACGCAGACCGCGCTGACCCATCCCGACTACACGGAAAAGGGTTCAACGACCGACCTGCTCGTAACGCCGAAGCTCAACGGCACGGCGAGCATATACGTGAAGAAGGCAACGGAATACGGCACGGTGAAGTTCTACAAAGCCACCAAGAGCACGTATTCCAACTCCTTCAACAGGGGCGCACTGATGTCGGACGTTACGATTCCGGAGCTCTCCACCACGGAGTGGACCAGGATTGACCTTCCGGCGCAGGAGAATGCATACGTGGGAATCTACGGTTCCGATGTGTATTTCGATGATTTCGCGGCAGAATCGGCCGACATAATAATAAACAAGTCGCTGAAGCTGCAGAAAGTATTGATAAAGAGCAGCACCACGCCCGACTGCGACGCCGAGGGCAACGTGCCGTTCTCTTTCGAGGTAACACTGAAGAATATGGGCGACTGCGATCTGGCGCCCGGCGACGAGAACTATTCGCTCTCGCTGATAAACTATTCCAACAGCAATGCAGTGCTCTACACGACGCCTATCGCCGAGGCTCTTGCAATGGGCGAGACAAAGACACTGATGTTTGAGGGAACGATAAAGAAGTCGGAACTCATAGTAAAAGCCAACACCGACAGGGCGAGGGTGGACGTGAAGGAGAACATATCGAACACTTCGGAATACGGCGGATGGCTCACCCCTATAGCCTACGAGCCGAAGATGGTGGTGAAGCAGGGAACGACGAAGATTGCCGGAGGCGAGAAATACGCATGGGGCAAGGTGAACGCACCAACGGCGAAAGCCTTCACCATAGAGAACACGGGAGCCGCACCGCTCAACGTGACGGCAATAACGCTGCCCAAGGGATTCTCGGCCGACGTGGAGACGCCGGCCACAGTGGCTCCGCACGAGGCGAAACCGCTCAACATATCGCTCAGCACCACCACGCCGGGCGACTACTCCGGCGACGTGACCATCTCTGCCGAAGGCTTCGACCCGCTGACCATAAGCGTTTCGGGCACGATGCTCGACACCGAGAAATTCTACGTATCGTTTGAGGACAATAAGTTGCCCGCCGGTTCATACGTGGAGAGCAGCGACTGGTTGCTGGCAGAGACAGGTATGGCCGCCAAGGGCAATGCCTATTTCCTGAAGAACAAATCACAGAACAAGGACGACAAGTTCGTCACCCCACTGCTCAACGTGGCTGAGGGCGGGAAGCTCAGCGTGGACGTGGCAAGGGGATATTACACCTCGACGGGCGAGGGATGCTACCTCAACGTGTATTATTCTGACGACCGCGAGAACTGGACCCTGGCACGCAAGATTACGGCAACGGAGATGAGCGGCGAGAAGGAAGGCACATACGGTCACTACGAGGGCAAGCTCTCCACATTCGACATCACTGGCATACCAGCCGGAAACCATTACATCGGCTTCGGCGCAGGATATGTATTCATCGACAATATCTACGGATTCAAGTTGCAGCCGGTGGCACACGACTGGAAGATTTCCGACAGCAACATTCCGGCCAACGGCACGGTGAACAACAAATACACCGCCACGGCTTCATTATACAATATCAATGCCGCCGACGAAGAGGCAGGCTCATACACGGCAACGCTCTATCTGAACGACGAGGCTGTGGTTACAGCCGAGGCAGGAAAGCTGTCGGCAGGCAACGACTCCACATTCGTATTCACATTCACGCCCCACGAGACCGGGACGTATCAGGCATACATAGAATTCAAGGCCACTGCCGACGGACACACGGCAAAGACCGCCACGGCGGAGGTGAAGATAGGCGAAGAGCTTGCATCGAAGACCATCCAGGTGGGCAACGGAACCGCCACGAACTACAACACACCTATCAACTGGTGGAGCGCCGACAATGCGCTTGGCGGACAGAGCGACATCCTCTACAAGGCTGCCATGCTGCAGGAATACGGACTGAAAGAGGGCGAGAGAATCACATCCGTAACCTATACAGGAAAGGCATTGACGAGCAAGGACTTCACCTCGATGTCGCTTGATGCCTACGTGGGGATGGTTGACGGCACGGGATATACGAACAACGACAAGACAGACGGTCTGCAGCATATCTCCCTGATAAACAAGGAGGCATTCTCCGTGAAGCAGGACGAGGAATACACCACCACGATAACGTTCAACGAACCGCTCGTATGGGACGGCAGTACATCATTGCGCGTATATACCGACATAACTTCAAACGGCAACCGCGAATACGCAAAGATAAACTATCCGCTGGATGCCACATACAAGACGGCAGGCTACAAGACGGGCAGCGCTTCAAGCTTCAGCAATGCCAACACGCCTATCGCATACATCGGCGTGGAGATTGATCCGATGACCGTTTCGGGCAGCGTGACGAGCAAGGGCAACGCCGTGGCAGGAGCAAAGATAATGCTGACAAGCGGTGACGTGCTCTACTCCGGTTCTACTGCCGAAGACGGCACATACTCCATCAATGTGATACAGACCGGCAAGAAATACAAGATGCAGGTGACTGCCGAGGGCTACGTGGACTATGAAGAGACTGACTCCCTGGACGTTTCGGCAGGAGCTGTAAAGAACATCGAACTGACTAAGGCCACCGTGAAGGTAGACGGTAAGGTGGTCTACAAGGAAGCTGGTCTGGCAGGCGCCATAGTGACTCTCTCCGAGGGCGAGACTGCGTCATACAGCGCTACTACAGGTGAGGCCGGAGAATACTCATTCGACGCAGTGGAGCCGGGCAAGGCTTACACCGTGAAGGTGACAGCAGAGAAGTTCAACGCCTACACAGCAGAGGCTCCAGTACAGATTGACGAGGCAAAGACCCTGGACGACATCGTGATGACGAAACCGGACTTCAAGGTTTACGGCGTTGCCAAGT
>OLSD01002078.1_pt1 | contig 14824 bp, 8 predicted proteins | sample 1672211 | NCBI WGS metagenome assembly OLSD01 (sample SAMEA3136659, study PRJEB25190) | human gut metagenome | reverse complement strand
GTGTGCGTACATAACAAAAAGGAGGAAAATGTTATGAATGAAGAATTAACTCTCGAAAAGCTCGCAGATCTGGCAGTTCACTATCCGGAGTACCTGATTGATGCGGCGGCAGAACACTTTAACGGTGATGAATGTAAACTGGAGGCTATCGCGGTTGTGGTCAGTGGACTTAACGATCTGTATATGCCGAGTTCCACACTGCTCTTTATTCGGGTGCTTTCCAAAATGCTTGATATGGAAGTTGAACTTCCGGCTGAACTGATGGACAACCCGTATCTCTGCGCATGGTTTATGCGTGAATTCGCCTATTGGCTGCTTCAGTATGTGGATGACTACTGCAAACTGTCGCAGGATGAGTGAGCGCTTGGGCGCTCACATACATAGCTGCCTGATTCAGACAGCTTAAAATGAGAAAGGAGGAAACCAATATGGAACAATGCAGAGTAATCGCAATTACCAATCAGAAAGGCGGCGTTGGAAAGACCACCACAACGGTAAATCTGGGTGTCGGCTTGGCGAAACAGGGAAAGCGAGTGCTGCTGATTGACGCAGACCCACAAGGCAGTTTAACAATCAGCCTTGGAGAGCGTAATCCGGATCAGCTGAGTGAAACACTCTCTGATGTAATGGAATGCGTCATCAACGATAAGTCGCTACCGGAGAACTTCGGATTGCTGAGAAGTACAGAGGGCGTTGACCTGATGCCTGCGAATATCGAGCTGTCCGGTACAGAAGTCGGCTTGTTCAATGTGATGAGCCGAGAGTATGTGCTGAAAAGCTACATTGATTCGGTCAGCAAAAACTATGACTATATTCTGATTGACTGTATGCCGTCCCTCGGCATGATGACCATCAATGCGCTGGCAGCGGCTGACCGGGTGATTATCCCGTCGCAGCCGAGTTTTCTGTCAACGAAAGGTCTGAATCAGCTGATGCACTCGGTTGCCAAGGTCAAACGCCAGATCAATCCACGTCTGAACATCGACGGCATCCTATTGACGATGGTGGATAACCGAACTAACAACGCAAAAGCCATTTCTACGGCGCTGAGAGCCGCTGTAAGCGATCGAGTCCGCGTCTTTGATACGCAGATACCCTTTTCCGTCCGTGCTGCTGAAAGCGCCCAGGAAGGGCAAAGCATCTTTGCCTATGATAAGGGCGGAAAGGTTGCGGCTGCGTATGAGGCGGTGACGAAGGAGGTGTTGGAGCATGAGTCGAAAGAAAGACGTCGATCTCGATCTGACGGGGTTCGCTGAACTGTTTATGAATGATGAGGGACGAGCAGAAAGTCGCTTGCCTCGCATCTATGATATCCCCTTATCTGAGATCGACGATTTCCCGAACCACCCATTCAAAGTTAAAATGGACGAGGACATGAACCAGCTTGTGCAGAGCGTGAAAGAGCGCGGCGTTATTACACCGATTACGCTCCGCCAGAAAGAAGATGGCCGGTATGAAATCGTATCAGGGCATCGACGACGAAAGGCTTGTGAACTGGCCGGTCTGGAGCGCGTTCCCGCAGAAATCAAGGAATTGTCCAGAGATGAAGCAATCATTCTGATGGTGGAATCCAATTTGCAGCGCTCAATCATTCTTCCGAGTGAAAAGGCATTCAGCTACAAGATGCGTCTGGAGGCGATGAAGCGACAGGGTCAGAGGACGGATTTAACTTCGGACCCAATGGGACCGAAGTCTGGTGAAAGATCAAATGAAAAGTTAGCCGAGGTGGTTAATGAAAGTAGTTCTCAGATAAAGCGCTATATCCGCCTGACAGAGTTGATTCCCGAACTTCTGGATATGGTCGATGAGAACAAGATTGCGTTTCGTCCTGCGGTGGAGCTTTCCTATCTGACGGAAACGGAACAGCACAATCTTCTGAACAGCATCAGCTACAATGATGCCACGCCATCACTCCCGCAGGCCATTCGGCTCAAAGAGTTCTCCAAAGCTGGAAAGCTGAGTGCGGAGGTCATCGAAGCGATTCTTGGTGAGGAAAAGCCAAACCAGAAAGAGAAAATCAGTTTCAAGGCAGAACGGCTGCGTCCGTATATTCCCTCGACAGTGCCGCTGGAAAAGACCGAGGATTATATCATCAAGGCGCTGGAATATTATCAGCGTGCAAGGGAGCGGCAGAAAAGGGAACAAGCAAGATAACCTTCATCATGGGGAAGGTATGCCCATTTGCGGTACAACTGTCCCCCTTCCCTGCTCTTTCATTCCCCCTCTCACACTCTCCCCTTTAGTAAACCATCTGTATTACTACCTGAGAAGTAAGTATATGGGCAGCAAAACCGCGAAGGAGGTGGTTGCAATGTAGCTGTAATTGGACACAAGAAAACAGTGGCGGATTTTCCTCCACGGCAAGGACTGTGGAGTTTTTTCATGCCGTAAATCAAGACAAATGGAGGTATCTCAAATGAAAGCTAGAACGAAAAAGTTCGGCACGAGAGCCGTTGCCATGCTGCTTTCGGCAATGACGGCATTCTCAACGTTTCCTGTTTCGGCTGGTGCCGCACAGGTGAACAGCTATCATGATCCTGCGGAGCACTGGATGCAGGCTTCCGGTCGAACGAATGAGCTGGATGTCAATGCGGTTGTAACGCATGAAACCTTCAACTGTGGTGTATGCGGTAAGGCAACTTCTTTTCAGGCGTTCCGCACTCCGGAGTATACGAGGGACGGACAGACTGCTATGAACCGGAATGTGAAGTATTCGGACGGTACGATGGTCGGCGGCTCGGGTACGGGCACGATCCTGGATGGCGTTCCCGGTCAGAACGCGAGCTATACGGGTTATCACTGGACGAAAGCCGTGTGTGAGACCTGCGGTACGGTCAACAGCAACATGAGCATTAACGATTATGGTTTCGGCAAGAACGTCTATTGGCTCTATGACTGTGACTCGAAATTCATGCAGGAACTGCCCGAACAGAAAAACTATGACTATGTGGACAGTACCTATCACAAGGTCACAACGACCGGCGGTGAGTATTGCGCGTTCTGTTACGGCACGAATCACACCAAGAGCAGTGTTCTGGAACGGCACGACATGGAGAAAGAAATCCTTTCTCAGCCTGCCAATGGCCGGTTTGCCATCGTAGAGAAGTGCAAGGACTGCGACTACGCAAAATACGAGTATGTGGGTGCAAAGTCCGTTGTTGCCAGCTACTACGGTGTTGTGGACGGAGCACCGCACACCATCAGTGTGACAGACCTTTCTGATGCCGGTGTACGCACGGAAATCCGCTACGGCAACAGTGCAGACAGCTGCACAATGACCAGCGCGCCGAACTATACCGACAAGGGACAGTACGATGTGTATTATCAGATTACCTACACCTATCAGGGCGTAGAGATGACCGAGAACGGTGTAGCAAACGTCTGGCTGCATGATGAAACCACTAAGGATGACGGTAAGTGCAGCTGCGGCTGCTCTGACCCGAACTGCGGCTGCGAGGATAAAAACTGCGGCGGCAACTGCTGCACAGATAAAGGCTGCGGAGAAAAGCATCATTTCACGCTGCTGGATTCTGTAAAGGCCGGCTGCAAGACGCTGGGTTATGATCGCTATTTATGCACAGCCTGTGGAAAGATCGAAAAGCGCGATTATGTAGATTCTCTGGGTCATGTATGGCAGAGTGTAAAGATTCGCGAAGCCACCTGCGAAGCAGACGGCAAGCAGCTGGAGCTGTGCTCCCGCTGTGGTGAAATGAAAGAAACGGCAACGCCCAAGGGTGAGCACAAGTTTGAAACCCATTCGGTTGCGGCTACCTGCACCAATCCCGGCTATACCGTTCGTGAGTGCTCGATTTGCGGAGAGCGGCACATCGAAGATATTACTGCGACTCTGGCACACAAGTACGAAGACCATGTGATTCCCGCCACCTGTGAATATGGCGGCAAGACCATTCATCGCTGTGATGGCTGCGGCAGTGCAATCGCAACGGATTACACGGAACCGCTCGGTCATAGCTGGGACAAGGGCACTCTGGTGACGAATGCGACCTGTACCGGTGAGGGCGTGATGGAATATCACTGCGTTCGCTGCGGTGAGCACAAAATCGAGGGAAATGCTGCTGCCGGTCATATTCCCGGTTCTGCGGCCACCTGTACGGAGCCGCAACTTTGCACGAAATGCGGTGCGGTTCTGAATAAGGCACTGGGCCATGACTATAAGACCGAAATCACTAAGCCGACTTGTACGGAGATGGGGTACACCATGATGACCTGTACACGCTGCGGCGATTCCACCAAGACCGATTATACCAAGGCAACCGGTCACAAGCCGGGTGACTGGATCATCGACAAGCAGCCTACTGCGGACTCCGAAGGCAGCAAGCACAAGGAGTGTACTGAGTGTGGCGAAAAGCTGGATACGCAGCCGATCGAGAAAATCTACAACAGCGGTACGACTGACAGCAAGGGCCAGGCTGTTGTGGGCGGTTATCTGGTGACGGTAACGGATACGGAGGATAAAACGCCTGTTTCCAATGCGTCCGTGGTGCTGAACAAGGACAACAGCATTTCCATCCGTCTGCCGAACAGCAGACTGCTGGACTATGATGACCAGACCACTGTTCTGGTACAGCTGGTAAAGGATAAGAGCGCCGTTCAGGGTATGCGTATCGCTGTGACCGACAAGAATGATAACTATGCAGCAGATCAGACCGACAAGGCCGGTAAGATTACGGTTCCCATTGGAAACGGAAAGACCAACGAGGACGGCAAGGTTACGGAGGGTTATGAGGATGCAGATCGTGACCGCTGGACGCTGACGGTCAAGGTGGTTCGCACTGACACCGGACGTCCGATTCAGGGTTCTGAGGTATCCATTGGCAAGACCGGCAACATTACGGTTGAACTGCCCAAGGGCGTTGATATGGACAGCAAGCATCAGGTGACGGTAATCGTAACCGACCAGAAGAAGATGCCGCAGAAGAATATCAATGTGATCGTGAAGAACGATCTGGGTGACAAGGCCACCGGCAAGACTGATAAGAACGGTGAGGTTACGGTTCCCGAAGTCGAGAAAACGGAACATCACAGCGCTTATGTCGTTGGCTATACGGATGGTACGTTCGGACCGGAACGTAATATGACCCGCAGCGAAGCAGCAGCGATTTTTGCACGACTGCTGGCGGATAAGAATGGGGACAACATTTCCCCTGTGGCAAAGACCAAGTTCAGTGATGTGCCTGCGTATGCGTGGTACAGCGGTTATGTGAAATATCTGAACAACAATGGCGTGACCTATGGCAACAGCAAGACCAACTTTGCACCGGACAAGCAGATTACCCGTGCCGAGTTTACCACTCTGGCGGTTCGCTTCTTCGATGCGTACGGCGATGGCGATGCTGAAATCATGGAACAGTTCAAGAGCTTTGATGATGTGAGCGACGGTTATTGGGCGGCAGAGTATATCAAGGCCGCTGCAAAGCATGGCTGGATCACCGGCTATGGGGACGGTTCGTTCCGCGCTGACCGTCAGATTACCCGCGCAGAGGTTGTAACGATTGTGAACCGTCTGCTTGGACGTGCGGCTGATCTGGAGTATGTCAGCGATAATCTGAGGAAGCTGAACACCTTCCCCGATGTAAGCCGCCGTTACTGGGCGTACAGCGATATTCTGGAAGCAGCAAACGCACACAATGCCATTCTGGGCACTGAGGAAAGCTGGTACAAGTAAGGCTTTCCAGTGGTCTGTCAATCGACAGGCCACATACATACCGTTTGCATATTTGCAAACACTTCTTACGGCATATATGATGAAGTCAAGAGAAAGGAGTGCTTGCAAATGTTCAAACGAGAGAATACAGTTCAGCTGGAAATCACATATAAGGAATTGCAGATGCTCCGGAGATATCTGCTCATCTGGAGAAATAAGCTGCTGGCGCAGGGACATATTACCGATCCGGTTGATGAACTGCTGGTCAAACTGGGCTGAAAAGCGAATAGACTTACATACATCGGCTGTTGCTGTGCAATGGCCGATGTTCTTTTATCCAGGAGGAGGGTTGAAAATGAGAAAGCGTGTAATCTGCGGCACAGCGGCAGCAGCGACTGTCATTGGTGTATTGCTTTGGCGCTGGTGGCGAAAGTAGAACAACACCCTGTCCATTATGGACAGGGTGTTGTCATGAGAATTACTTGATCCAGACAGAGGCGGGGTCGAAGTTGCTGAATGTGCAGCCGGATTGTGCAAAGGCAGTGCCGAGATTATAAGAACCGAAGCTGAAGTACATGGTAATTTCAGAACCATTGGTCAAAGACTGCGCATCCAGAGCCATCTGTTCTGCCTGTGCTTTCAGATCGGCACCATTCATCGACTTCCACCAGCTTTTGAAATCGTTCATGGAAAGTGATCCGGAATAAACGGCGGTAAAGATATGCTCATTACCGTATCGGGTGACCGGCTTTTCCGTGACCGTCCACTGAGAGGAAAAACTGCCAGTGCTATTGGTGGTCCGTGTAGCACCGTCAACAGTAGCCATGTTTTTGGCGGAATCATAACCGACGGTCAGACCGTATGCTTCAGCCAGCGCACGAACCGGTGCATAGGTCGTGCCGTTGTAAGTGAAAACAAGAGCATCACGGCCCTGTGCATCGTTAGGCTGAAAAACCTCGCCGTTGACCATGACCTGTGCCGGCTGGACGTTGAGGGTGATAAGACCGCCGGCTGCAAAGGCGGAAACTGTTGCAGAACTGATCAGCAGAGCCGCCAATGCACCGGACAGAAAGTATGTAATTCGTTTCATGGGAGTACCTCCGATTCATTTTGATGAATTTAGTATAAAGGCGAAACTGCACAAGCGCAAAGGTACGGCTACATACACTGTAAGCAGCGTATGAAATCACATAGATGAGGAGGAAAGACGATGGATATTGAAGTAAGACCTGCCACAAAGACCGAGCAGATGTACTGCTATACGCAGTCTGACCAGATTATGGGACAGACCGGCTGCATCGGTCATTTGCGTGCAGATATGGGTGACAGCGGCGATCAGTTCTTTCATGACTGGACCAGTCATTGTGAGAGGCTTCTGACGCCCGAGTTTAATGACGAGTTTAATCAGGTAATCAATCAGCTGAGAGAAGATGGCGGTTTTCTGAAAAGCAGAGCGGCAGTATCGGCGTATTGCTATCGCCAGATCGACAGTGCGATTGATCTTTCCGATCAGGATTTCGCGTTCCGTGCGGATACAAAAGATTATTCTTATCTTCTGCGGCTGAATCCACAGAAAGGAATGTACACGGTTTACTGCTACTGCTATAAGAGAGAGTTTCTGGACCATCATTTGCATCAGGCAGAAAAAGGGATTCGCTTTATCACATCGGATTATACGGCGCTCTTTCACCTGCCAGATGGCGGTAAAATTCGTATCCTGCGGCAAGACGGAACCCATATAGACAGGGTTTGCAGGTACATCGACGATTACCATGTAGAAATCGGCTCCAGCTGGGACTCGATATATCATATCTGCCAGTTTGCCGAACAGATGGAACGCTGCCATAACACTGTACTGCCGCTGGATGTGATGGAGAATACTACCCGAAATACACGCAACCGCCCAAAGGATCGAGGTGATGCGCGATGACAAAGCCGCAATACCTGATTTGGAGCAATTACTCGTTGGATTACGAGGATTGGCGTGAGGACCTGGAGGCAGAGTATCCCGAACTTTCCGAACAGGAACGTGAGGAAAAGATGTATGAACGGAATAGCGAATATCTGGACGATGAACGTATGAATCTCGATATTCAGCTGGACAAGCCGATTCTGGTGATTGTCGATCTCGGCCTCTGGAATGGACGTTACAGCGGCTACAAGGAAATCAAGAGCGGCAACATCAAGGACTGCCTGTTCTCGGAGTGCGACTATGTAACCTGGTATGTTGACAGGCTAGGCGATATGCGCTGTGATGCGGTTCACCATGATGGTACCAACCATTATCTCTATCGAACCTATAAGGACGGTGTCAGCGATGCGCAGATTGAGAATCTGAAAGAGAAAATTTATCGTGGCACCGCAACAAGGGCGGATATTACGCGCATAACCCGCCGGCTGGGCGATGAAATCGGCAAGGTCTATGGCTGGGATTTTCCGAAACAGAGCTTGTCAAGTGTGCAAATAGATGCACGATGATGGAGGAAGGAGCGTATGGATAAGAACGCAGCACTGTGCGTGTATCTGAAGAAATATCATACCGGAAAAGAAAAAGCTGTTCCGAGCACAGAGCTGGAGCAGCTTTTTTCCTTGAACGGGCGTAACCTGCGCCGCAAGATCAATCGCTTGCGTCAGGATGGCGTTCCTATTTGCTGTGACCGGAGCGGATACTACTTCGCGGCAAATCAGGAAGAAGTGAATGCAACAGTCTTTCGTTTGACTGGACTGGTGACGAAAATATCCAATGCTCGGACAGGACTGCTGTATTCTTCGCTTTTAGGAGAGCTGCCGATTCCTGTTGAAGTGACAATTCAGATTGATGATGGAGGTGAGCGAGATGCCGAGCAAGTATCAGGTGATCACGGAGATGGAGGCGGAACATCTGCGGACTTTGACAGTGGATACGAATCACTATATGGACTTCTTGACCACTGCGGCGAATAATTTCAAATATTCGTTTCAGGAGCAGCTGCTGATTTTCGCACAGAAGCCTGATGCGACAGCCTGCGCCGAAGTCAGCTGGTGGAATAAGCATGGCCGTTGGGTTAATCGCAATACCAAAGGCATTGCGCTGCTGGTCGATACGGATGCGCCGTATAAGCTGCGTCATGTATTTGATGTGTCCGACACCAACAGCAGAGCGGGCAAAGAAGTTCCCATCTGGAAGATGGAACAGAGATTCGTTGAGCCTGTCAAAAAGGTTTTGGCAGAACGATATGAGGTTGATGCCCATGAGTCACTGGAGGATTGCCTGCTCAATGTGGCGGTCACATTCGTTAATGATAATTATCAGGATTATCTGGCAGAGCTGATGGAGGCAAAAGCGGGCAGCCTGCTGGAAAAGCTGGACGAGGACAATACACGCCTACAAATGCTGACCGCACTCAGTTACAGTGTCGGCTATATGCTGCATATCCGCAGTGGACTTCCGGGCAGAGCATATTTCGGAAATTCTCTGGACAAGGTCTGCAATTTTAATACGCCAGAGGTTATCTCCATTCTGGGAGCAGCAGTCAGTGATATGTCTGAGGTTCTGCTCCGCGAAATCGCAGTTTTAGTTCAGGATTTGCAGCGAGAAGACAGAAATCAGAATCGCACATTTGAGGTTCCGGCGGACAGCCGGTATGATGTGAACAGAACAGCAACAACAGAAGGGAGCGCTGAATATGGAAGTGACCTATCACAAGGAGGGCGAGTATTACCTGCCGGATCTGATCGTGCCGGAGGCACCGAAGGTTGGGAGGTATGGAATGCTGCGGCGGAGATTCCTTCGGGAGAACCGGAACGGCACGTACACCGCAATGCTGCTGACCGGCAGGCTGAATCAGCATCTGGAGGAGATCGACCGTCAGGCGAACGAGATGATGGAAACGCTGACCGCGCAGATGGCGAAGCAGGAGGGCGTGAACGAGAGCCTGAAAGCGGAGAACCAGATGAAGTGGGTCGGGCTGATGAACAACATCCAGGCAGCAGCGGAGGAAATCGTGCTGAAGGAACTGGTGTACCGGTAACGCGAGATATTGGCGCTGCCACGATGCGGGCCGTTGGCTCGACCGGATTGGAGGTCTTTCACGATGAGTGGTACAAGGACTCCAAGGTGCCGTATTACCACTCAGATGGAGAAAAGAATGAACTGCTGCGTACCGGCGACGCGCTGAAAGGCCATCGACCGGAGATTTTCACATTTTTCGCTGATTATGAGGACAAGAATGAACGTGCAGATTTTGTCAAAACGTTCTTTGATAACACGTTCACCGAAATGATACTCAGCAACGGTCAGCGGGCAGGCTATCGAGCCTATGATACGGTGCTTATGATGTGGCGAGGCTCGGCAAGCGACCCGGAGCAGAGAGTGATTATGAAGTGGAGCACGGTTGCAGACCATATTACCGGAATGATCGTGCTGCATGAGTGGCTTTCACCGGATGAAGCAGTTTTGCCCAGCGTAAATGAACAGCTTTCCCTGATTGGCGAAGCCGAGTCCAAAAAAGACTCGGCTTTTGTTATGCCGCAAGACGCGATTGATTATGTACTCAGCAGTGGCAGCGGATTTGAAGACGGAAAACGGCGCATCTACCAACAGTTTCTCAAGCAGGAAGGAACAGAAGCGAATGTTCGGTTTCTGCGGCGAGAGTACGGAATCGGCGGCCATTCTGATGCCATTCCCGGTACAGACTACTGGCTGGAGTATGATGCAAAGGGGCTTCACCTCAGCAAACTGCATGATGACGGCAGCAAGGCAGTTAATCTGTCCTGGAATGTTGTTGAGAAGCGCATTGGTGAGTTGATTGCACTGGGACGGTATCTGAGTAAGGCAGAAATTGAGCGAATCAGTGCGGAACAGTCTTCAACGAAAGCGGATCAATCGACTGCTGCCCCGGCAAATGAAGAAGAACCGGTGCAGCGGCACTACTCACTTGGCGATAAGGTTTATCTGGGCGTTAAAGAATATGAAATTCTTGCAATCGACGATCATATGGTTCGGTTGTATGATTCGGAGTACCCGCTGTTCAACGAAGAACTGAGCCGCAGTGACTTTGATCGGCGCATTGCAGAAAATCCGCTGAATGACCAGCCGAAAGAAAACAGTGGCGAGCAGGCAGTTGGTGTAAAACCGCAAGCAATTGGCCGATTGGACTATCTGGACTCGAATGGACATGTCGGAGAGCAGGTGGAATATGATGACGAAATCCAGCTTGTCGAGCAAGTCAAAGAAGACGTAGATACAGGTGCACCGTTTACCATTACCTTGTATCGTGACCAGAACGGCACTACCATTCCACAGGATTTCCTGACGGACCTTGGAACACCGCCAAAGGGCTTTGCAGTGCTGGACTACGCAGAGGGACACAGAGAATATCTGCTGAACGAAAGCATACGCATGATCAACCTGTACGCGCTGGAGTGCTTTGAGGAGAAAGCGGATTTCAGCGATCTAACCGCAGTTCCGCTGGCGTACAGCACATCGGGTGATGGTGAGCACAGTATTCAGGTGGATGCAGACCTTGAGCACTGCCGTATGCTTTATGCAATAGATAATGAGGCGGTTGCCCAGATTCAGTATGCTGATTTAGGTGATATGAATGAGTTCCTCGTGAATATGACATTCGATGAACTCGTTGCCTTTGCAGAACATGAATATGCCGCTCAGCATAAAGAGCCGGAGCAGACGCAGGAACCTCAGCTTACACCGCCGGTTGCAAGAAAAAAAGACAAGACAGCACCGTTGACACTGGATACAGAACGCTCAGAGTATCACATTTCTGATGACTTGCTGGGTGTCGGAACGCCGAGCAAGCGGTACGCACGAAACATTCGCGCGATTACAGTTCTGAAAAAGGTGGAGGCTGAGCATCGGCTGGCAACACCGGAAGAACAGTCGGTGCTTGCACAATATGTCGGCTGGGGCGGTTTGGCGGATTGCTTTGATGAGCGCAACAGTCACTATGCCGAACTGAAGGAGCTGCTGTCTGATGAGGAGTACGAAGCTACGCGCGAATCGACGCTGACAGCGTTCTACACACCGCCTGTTGTGATTCGGTCGATGTATCAGGTTTTAGAAAGGCTTGGATTCCAGCGCGGTAATATTCTGGAGCCGTCCTGCGGTGTTGGCAATTTCATCGGCATGCGTCCGGGTAAGCTGGCCGACTCGAAAATCTATGGTGTAGAGCTGGACAGCATCAGCGGACGAATTGCACAGCAGCTTTATCAGAAATCGTCTATCGCTGTTTGCGGGTTTGAGAAAACGGACCTGCCGGACAGCTTTTTTGATGCCGCCCTTGGTAATGTACCGTTTGGCTCTTTTAAGATTGTGGACAAGCGATACGACAAGTATAACTTCCTGATCCATGACTACTTTTTTGCCCGCACCATGGATAAGGTGCGGCCTGGCGGTATTATCGCGTTCATCACCAGTAAAGGCACGATGGATAAGGAAAATCCGTCTGTACGCAAATATCTGGCACAACGAGCGGAGCTGCTCGGAGCAATTCGCCTGCCCAATAATACGTTCAAGGATGCAGCGGGAACAGAAGTCACCGCAGATATTCTCATTTTGCAAAAACGTGACCGCATGGTCGATCAGCTGCCGGCATGGGTCAACCTTGGCATTGATGCTAACGGTTTGGCAATAAATCAGTATTTTGTAGATAATCCGAGTATGGTGCTTGGAACCATGCAGGAAGTGAGCGGTCCTTATGGTCCGGAAACGGCCTGCCTGCTGATTGACGGCAGCAGTCTGGAAGAACTTTTAACGGATGCAATTCAAAACATCAATGGTTCTGTGATGGAGTACGAAGTTGATGATCCGGAAAGCGAGGAAGAAGATCGCTCTATCCCGGCTGACCCGTCCGTACGCAACTTCAGCTTTACTGTTGTAGATGGTGAAGTCTATTATCGGGAAAACAGCATCATGCACCCGGTCGATTTGTCTGTAACCGGCGTAAATCGAGTTAAAGGCTTAATTGCAATCCGCGAGTGTGTCCGTAAGCTGATCGAATATCAGACAGAAGATTACCCGGACACAATGATTCAGCAGGAACAGACTAACTTGAATGCCCTGTACGATGCATTTGAGAATAAGTATGGGCGCATCAATACCAGAGCAAACAAATCTGTTTTTGCTGATGACAGTTCCTTCTGCCTGCTTTCTTCCTTGGAAGTTCTGGATGATGAGGGAAACTTCGTGCGTAAGGCAGATATGTTCAGCAAGCGCACAATCCGGCAGCATACCGAAATTATCAGCGTTGATACCGCATCGGAAGCTCTGGCGGTTTCCATGGGCGAAAAGGCAAAGGTCGATATGCCGTATATGATGCAGTTGACTGGGAAAACGGAAGAAGAAATCTTTGCAGACCTCAGCGGCGTTATTTTTCGGAATCCGCTTTATGAGGAGAACGGCAGTCAGGCGAAATACCTTACCGCAGATGAGTACCTTTCGGGCAATGTGCGTGAAAAACTGGCGGAGGCTCGAAGATCGGCTGAAAGCGATCCAGTATTCACAGCGAATGTGACCGCGTTGGAAGAAGTTCAGCCAACGGACCTGACTGCAAGCGAGATTTCTGTTCGTCTTGGAGCAACATGGCTTCCGGAAGATGTGGTGCAGGAATTCATGTATCAGCTGCTGGACACGCCGTATTACGCACAGTGGAAAGTGAAGGTGCATTATTCCCGCTACACCGGCGGGTGGAATGTAGAGGGCAAGTCCTATGACCGCAGCAATATCAACGCGACCAGCACCTATGGTACAGATCGTGTAAATGCTTATAAGATCATTGAGGATACACTGAATTTGCGGGATGTGCGTGTTTTCGACTATGTGGAAGACGAAAACGGAAAACGAGTACCGATTCTGAATAAGAAAGAAACAGCAATTGCACAGGGTAAGCAAGAATTGATTAAGCAGGCGTTTCAGGACTGGATCTGGAAGGACCAGCCGAGAAGAGAACGGCTGTGCAGGCTCTACAATGAGCAGTTCAACGCATTGCGCCCTCGTGAGTATGATGGCAGTCATTTGAACTTTGTGGGTATGAACCCTGAAATCCAGCTGCGGCAGCACCAGCTAAACGCAGTTGCGCACATTCTTTACGGAGGAAATACGCTGCTAGCACACGTTGTGGGGGCCGGCAAAACCTTCGAAATTGTTGCCGCAGCTCAGGAGAGCAAACGGCTTGGACTGTGCCGAAAATCGCTGATTGTCGTGCCGAATCACCTGACAGAACAGTGGGCGGCAGAGTATTTGCAGTTGTATCCTTCTGCCAACATTCTGGTTGCAACAAAGAAGGACTTTGAAAAAAAGAACCGCAAACGCTTCTGCGGCAGAATTGCAACTGGCGATTTTGATGCCGTTATTATTGGCCACAGCCAGTTCGAGAAGATTCCAATGTCTGTTGAGCGGCAGCGTTATATTCTGGAGCAGCAGTACCATGAAATCATAGATGGTATCCGAGAACTGAAAGAACAGAACGGAGATCGTTTCTCGGTCAAGCAGTTGGAACGCTCTAAGAAAGCAGTGCAGGCGAAGCTGGATAAGCTGAACGACCAGAGCCGAAAAGATGACCTTGTTACCTTTGAAGAATTGGGTGTTGATCGACTGTTTGTGGACGAGGCACATTACTATAAAAACCTTGCCTCATTTTCTAAGATGCGGAATGTGGGCGGTATCAGTCAGGCGGAGGCAATGAAATCCAGTGACCTGTATATGAAAATCCGTTATCTGGACGAGATTACTGGTGGCAGAGGAACAGTATTTGCGACGGGCACTCCAATCAGTAACAGCATGGTGGAGTTGTACACGATGCAGAAGTATCTTCAGTACGGGACGCTGAAAGAGAAAAATCTGCTGCACTTTGATGCCTGGGCAAGTACCTTTGGTGAAACGGTTACTGCCATTGAACTGGCACCGGAGGGTACCGGGTATCGGGCGAAGACGAGATTTGCCCGGTTTTATAATTTGCCGGAGCTGATGTCACTGTTTAAGCAGACAGCAGATATTCAAACAGCGGATATGCTCAAGCTGCCGGTTCCGATAGCAAATTATCACAATGTTGTGCTGAAACCGTCTGCCTATCAGGTGGAAATGGTGAAGGATCTTTCGGAACGTGCCGAGCGTGTGCGTGCAACCACCCTGCATTATTTCTGGTGTCGGGAGTTTGGCAAGGA